>Ga0209406_1001966_pt1 | contig 14201 bp, 16 predicted proteins | sample COGITO_mtgs_1204_FD_184808 | JGI IMG/M metagenome (GOLD analysis project Ga0209406, IMG submission 184808) | Pelagic marine microbial communities from North Sea - COGITO_mtgs_120426 (SPAdes) (version 2) | ecosystem: Environmental > Aquatic > Marine > Epipelagic ...
CCATGTGCAATATTAACCAAACGCATCACACCGAATATTAAAGAGAGCCCAGCTGCAAATAAAGCATACAGCCCTCCCAATAATGTACCCTGAACTATCACGTTAACCCAATCCATCAGGTAATTCCAAAATACGCGTGACTAATCTCTTCGCGCGAAATACTTTTAGATGCACCTTCCAGAGAAATGCGTCCTTCTTGTAAACAGTACACCCGGTTGGATACTGAGATAGCTTTGCTAATATCCTGTTCAACAATCATCGCTGAAATGCCTTCTCCAACAATATTAGGTAAAGCATCATAAATTGATTTTATGATAACAGGGGCAAGTCCAAGACTAATCTCATCAAATAAAATCAAATCAGGATTTGACATTAAAGCACGGCCTATTGCCACCATTTGTTGTTGACCTCCTGATAGAGAGGTAGATGGAAGTGTTCGGCGCTCTTTAAGTATTGGGAACAGATTAAAAACAGTTCTAAGCGACCAAGGTCCTTTACGACCCAGTCGCCCACCAATCAATAGATTTTCCTCGACCGAAAGAGATGGGAACAGCTGTCTCCCTTCAGGAACTAAGGCTATACCTAGTGCAGCTACTTGATCAGCCCTCAATGCACCAATAGGATTACCCCGATACCTCATTTGTGAGGAATTATTACTTATTAGCCCAGAAATTGAACGCATCAGTGTAGTTTTACCAGCACCATTAGAACCAATAATTGCTAAGACTTCTCCTTCTCCCAAGCTCATATCTAATTGATACAAAGCTTGGAAATCATTGTAATACGCATCAAGTTTAGAAATTTGAAGCAGAGGGTCAGCCATCCACTTCGATTCCTAAGTAAACTTCCTGTACCTCTGAACTCGCCATAATGTCTTTTGGCATACCCTCCGCAATCTTCTTCCCAAAGTCGATCACGATCAATCTATCTACAACAGCCATTAATGCATGCACAACGTGTTCAATCCAAATAATAGAAACACCAGTCGAACGAATGTCTTTGATTGTTTGTACTAAGCTAATACATTCACCTTCGGTCAAACCGCCAGCTATTTCATCTAACATCAGAAGTTTAGGCTTTGCACAGAGTGCCCTAGTCAACTCTAACCTCTTTCGATCAAGTAAATTGAGACTTCCTGCCAAAACATTTGCTTTATCTAACAAATCCGTCTGTTCCAAAACTGAAAGGCAACTATTTTCTGCTTTACGGCCCGACAATCCAGCAGCCTGTGTTGCAGCAATCATTGCATTTTCAAAGACTGTCATACCAGAAAATGGTTGCGGCACCTGAAAACTTCGGGCCATCCCCAATCGACACCGTCGAGCCGCCGAGTACTTGGTCACGTCCTTACCAAGAAAACTTACATTACCCCTATCAGGAAATAGTGTGCCAGTAATGAGGTTAAACATTGTGGTTTTACCAGCACCATTCGGCCCAATAATTCCAAGTGCTTCACCAGATTGCATTTCATAGCTTAATTCATCTGCTACGACGACCGCACCAAACGATTTAGATAAGCCACGCAACTTCAAGATAGGCGACATTCTATTCCAGTCAAAGGAGGCAGCGCTGATTACTCAGCACTGCCAATTACGTTAAAGCGTTTTCAGCATACCAGTTTTTGGAATACTTGGATGATCAGAATTACCAACTATTTTTAAGTCTAACGTATCGCCATTTGCCCACCAACAAGTGGGGTCTTAGAAACATTCTTAACAGGTCCATTTGACCAATCAATGCGTCCAACAATTGTCTCTAATTGCGTCGCTGCAATAGAAGCAGTAATCGCCTCAGGGTTATCCAGATCTTCAGCACGCTTCACAACGTCAGCTACCACCTCAAACAAAGCGTGTCTAAAGCCAATAGGTTGTGTCCATGGACGGCCAGTGGCTGCCGTATATCCATCAACTAAATCCTGAGCGGAATCTCCCGTTAAGGATGAATTAAAGGGATGATTTGGAGACCACCAGACTTCCGAAGTAAGACCGTCTCCACGAGCACCTAAGGACTCTACTACCGATGGAAACAAAATAGCTTTACCAATAGTCGCTACTTTGGGATTAAAGCCCTGCTGTGCCGCCTGCGCCCAGAAAGTCGCAAAATCTGGTGGTATCATCACCCCAGTTACTATTTCACATTCTGCATCGCGAAATGCTGCTATTTGGTTGGAGAAGTCATCTGATAATGGCTGATAACGGCCAGGATCAGTTAGATCAAACCCAGCACCGGAAAGCGCCGGCGGTAGTCCAAGTTTTGCATCTCCCCATGCATTTCCATCAGCATCATTCGGAAATAGTCCACCAACCTTCTTCGCAGCACCACTCTGTCCCCAGAGGTCAAGGAAAACTCCAATTACGTCTTCTAGACCCCAAAAGAAGTGGTAGGTACTTTGAAAGCCTTCCACTGGGTTGCCACCTCGCCCAAAGAAATACGGCTGCCAGGGTGCATCTGTAGTAATACAAGGAACTTCGTTTATTTCAGCCTGGTCTGCGACTGGATTAGTTGTATCAGGCGTACCTGCTGCCATGATTATATCTACTTCATCACGCAGTATTAGATCCGCAGCAACTTCCGCTCCACGATTAGGGTTGGATTGACTGTCTCGGGTAATGATTTCTTTATTTCAGCCTGATCTGCGACCGGATTAGTTGTATCAGGCGTACCTGCTGCCATGATTATATCTACTTCATCACGCAGTATTAGATCCGCAGCAACTTCCGCTCCACGATTAGGGTTGGATTGACTGTCTCGGGTAATGATTTCGATATCCCAAGAACTACCGTTGTTTTGCAAACCTCCAGCAAAGATTTTTTTGATACCTTCTATTATGAAGTCATCAGCTTCAGCAAACCCCGCTAAAGGGCCAGTTTTTGGGTGTACATACCCTACTTTAAGTATCTTATTAGCAGCGTAAGCACGTGTGCTAGTTAGTATAGCAGGGGTAGCAATCAACGCTCCTGATCCAGCCAAAAATGTGCGCCTATTCGGTGTTTTTAAAATATTTCGTTTCATTTTTTCCTCCTAGAAACTGCCCATTTGCGGGCGATGCAATTATGGATTTTTCAAAATTTCTTCCAGCTTTTGAAGATGTTTACTGACCCTTTCGCGTATTTTCGAAGCAGATTTATCAGTCCACACATGAAAACCTTTTCCTGATTTCATACCAAATTCGCCTCTCTTGACCATGTTTTGCAAGTATGGCGATGTGCCACCACCACTTTCCAAGTCAAATAAAACATTTTGGTGGATGTCCAAAGTTAAATCTGTACCAACCAGATCAGCATTCTCAAGTGGTCCAAGTACTGCTAAGCGGCGGCCAAAACTAGACTTAACTACTGTATCAACCGCTTCAGCATCGCATATCCCATTTTCAACAAGGCTAATTGCTTCCCGCCACAATGCGTGTTGCAAACGGTTACCTATAAATCCAGCTACGTCTTTTTCGACCATAACTGGAGTTTTTCCTGAAGCTGCAAGAAGGTCAAACATAGCCTGCGCATATTTCCCCTCAGTCCATTGGGTTTTAATCACCTCAACTAAGGGTATCATGTGCGCTGGGTTCCACCAATGCGTTCCTAGAGCACGATGTTTGCCATTTAAGTTTTGCATAATTTTGGTTATTGGTATTACAGATGTATTAGATGCTAATATTGAGTTTTTTGGGGCATAATTCTCTAAATCTGAAAAAATCTGCTGCTTAACCTCTAGTTTTTCTGGACCAGCCTCAAATACTATTTCTGTGTCTGTGACAGACTCCTTTATTGTGTCACAAACCACAATATTGTTCAGAACCGCCTCTATCTTATTAGCATCAACTTCTAAGAGCCTTAAACTTTCAGTCACGCGTGTTTTAAGCGAAAGGCGAGCCTTATCTGAAGGATCCGTTACACGCACCTGATGGCCAGCTCGCGCAAGGGTCAAAGCTATTCCATGGCCCATCAAACCACCACCTATAACCGATATTAACGAGACTTGTTTCATCCAGCCGTATAACCTCCATCAGCATAAAGAATGTGCCCAGTATAAAAGTCAGAAGCTCTTGAAGCTAGGAATAAAAGTGGGCCAGCAAGGTCTTCAGGTTCACCCAATCTACCTTTGGGCACCCTAGCTAAAAAACCCGCGCGGACCGCATTAGCCTTTTCATTATCTTCAAACATCCATGAAGTCAGCGGCGACCTAAATACTGTGGGCGCTATCGCATTGACAGTGATCCCAGTTGGTCCAAGTTCACACCCAAGAGCTTTAGTCATCCCATCCACTGCAGCTTTTGATGCACAATAAGCAGTATATCCGGCAGGATGTCCCAGCAAGCCACGAGCAGACGAAACTAACACAATTTTACCACCATGGCCTTGCACTTTCATTTGCGCTGATGCGGCGCGCGCAAGGAGCCACGTTTGCGTAACATTAGCGTCCATGACATCAGTAAAGGTTTTAGGTTCCATATCATTAATTGGCGCAACTTTATTCATACCTGAGGCCACGACTAAAATATCCAGGCTGCCCATGGCTGATACAGCTGCATCCACCATCGATTGGCATGCAGTTTCATCAGTTGGACGGCCATGTACCTTAATGACTTCTGAACCCAGTGCGATGCATTCTTCTGAGATTGTCTCTAAGGCATCTACATTGCCAGCAGCCAAAACTAATCTGCAGCCAGCTTCTGCTAAAACACGGGCCGCGACCATACCAAAGGCACCTGACGCGCCTGTTATAAGGGCCGTTTTACCCTGCACGTCAAACATCTGCATTGAATTCATTATTTTACTCCGGGCGGATAGGGCATGACAACTAACATTGCGCACGTATTGTTTGTGCGATTTTCAATCTTTCGAGTTTCGCCAGCAGGGATTGTACAGCTATCATATTTTGAAAGCACTGTCTCAACATTATCAATGATTACGGTCATTTCACCCTCAACAATGAAATAAACCTTTTCAATCGGAGTTGAATCAGGACCAGCGCCACCACCAGGCAAAAATTGGCTTAGCCCCATCCACTGATTTTTAGGACCACCTTCTTCAAATCCCTGTAACCGGAGTCCAACCACCCCGTGGTGATTAGGTGCGTCATAGGTTTCAGCTGCCTCAAAACGTTTAACTTGCATTAGAACGCCTCACCAGATTCTATGCGATACGCCTGTTTTTTATCAGTCATCGCAACCAAACGAATAATACAACCATCACCTCGGTCCCAGTTCCAAGGAAAGAATGCAAAAGTTACACGTTTACCTGTTACAGAATCCAGATCCCCACCAACATTCTCTATTCCCAAAATACCGTTTGAAAATAATTTATTGTGAACCGGCTCCCACACCGGAAAATCATCTTTCCAGTCATTTCCACCAGACCATTCTTTATACTCTGCCTCAAGATGAGGCAGAATTGGTCCATTTCTTTGCGGCCCAATTGCCGTCGCTAACGGGTGATCATTTGCCTGGGTGTCATGTCCTACAACCTTGATCCCTTTTTCTACCATCCAATCTGCCGCCGATGGAACTAGGCCAGGGCAATAAGGAAAATAGTCACCATCTTCATAAACCTTATGCCAACCAGTATTTATTATCAGAACGTCTCCCTTGCGAATTGCATGTCCGCAGGCCTTCTCAAGATCTTCCCTGGTAATGCTTTCCCATTTCTTTTTGGGAATAGAGACAACAAGGCCACTACCAAAAAAGTGAGGTAGCGGAACTTCGTCAATAAAAGGGGTTCCTTGAACCACATGTGCTGGAGCATCAATGTGCGTCGTGACATGCATTGTTGTGGTAATTGTCTGACTTAAAACACCAGATTTTGCCATATAGTGTTTTCGTTCGATTGCGACATCTTTAAAATATGGCCAATTTGGGCATTGATACCCAAATCGATGACTTAAGTTAACGAACTCCAAACCCATGTCGTTGTTAAGGGAGCATCAATGTGCGTCGTGACATGCATTGTTGTGGTAATTGTCTGACTTAAAACACCAGATTTTGCCATATAGTGTTTTCGTTCGATTGCGACATCTTTAAAATATGGCCAGTTTGGGCATTGATACCCAAATCGATGACTTAAGTTAACGAACTCCAAACCCATGTCGTTGTTAAGGTTTTCTTGGAATTCTATACCACGAATTTCTTGCATATATTCTTCTCCTATTTGATCTTTATCAGGCTGGAAATCTTTGATTTTAGATTCTTGTCCCTACTATTGGTGCATATTCACCACCAAGACGTCAACCAAAAACCGCTATGCAGTATACTTGTATCGTATAGCGGTTTACGTTAAGTCTGAAACAAGATAAATATTTGGGTTAAAAGAGTTTAAATGTCTCAAAAACAAAAAAAAGGTATTCAGGTAATTGAACGTGCTGCAAGTATCTTAAGAGTACTAAAAGACAACCAATCAGGGCTCAGCCTTGGCCAAATTTCCAAACAGGTAAACCTGCCTCGTTCCACAGTTCAAAGAATAGCAAATGCTCTGCAAGCTGAGCGCTTAGTCATCTCAAACGCATCTGGTGGTAGTCTCCGGCTTGGACCAGAAGTTAATGCATTGGCTCAAGCAACAAATTACAACATAGTAGAAACTTGTCGTTTGTTTTTGACCGAGTTAACGGAAGTCACAGGGGAGACAGCCGATTTGTCTGTTCTCCGAGGTGCTGGAGTGATATTTTTGGATCAGGTGCCAGGCACTCAACGGTTACGAACTATTTCATCTGTCGGTGAAGTTTTTCCGTTGACTACTACGGCGAATGGAATGGCATGTTTGTCCCGTATTTTACCAAAAGCCGCGCATTCACTTGTTACTGATGAGTGGGATCGACGGGGTATAATTAGTGATATAAAAAAGATGGAGCAAAAGCTCTCAGAAATAAGACATAACCGTCTCGCCTATGACGAAGATGCTCACACAATGGGTATTTCTGCTATCGGCTTTGCTTTTAATGACCTTTCGGGAGATGTGGTTGCAATATCGATTCCAGTTCCCAGCAGCCGGTTTTTGGAAAAGCGCAAACTAATTGAAACGGCCCTGCGCAAAACGGCCTTCCACATTGATAAATTAATGGAGAATTAGTAGGTTAAACTCTATTTTTTTCAAACCCAGCAATTTTTTTGTAAGAACTTGCTACCTGTTTTAACTCAGTTGAAGAAATTAAGTCTTCAATTCGGTCATTGGGCCCACTCACCCTTGCAGCTGCTATATCGAGGACCTTTTCTGGGCCACCTTCCCTATTACTTTCTACAACATCGGTAGTTATCGGCAGGCGCGCAAATTCGTAAGCCTTCAAACCACCTGTATTAGGTTCTTCTGAAAGACAATGAGCAATAGCCCAAGCGTCAAGTATTGCCTGGCTCGCACCGTTAGCTCCAATTGGATACATTGGATGTGCTGCATCGTTAGCTCCAATTGGATACATTGGATGTGCTGCATCGCCCAGCAACGCGACATTACCTTCAACCCAAGAGAATAAAGGATTTCTGTCTACCATAGGATATTCGGTAACAACTTCAGTTTTTTTCATAATTTCAATCAAATTCATGTCATGCATAAAAAAGTCTTCAAACGGTTTTATGAAATCTATTGTAGCACCCCTACCCCAATCTGCATCATTAATATGCCTTGGCTCGCTGTGGCGTATCTCTGCCACCCAATTAGTCAGAGCGCGACCACTTTGACGCGCGCGCTCGCTTATGGGGTAAGTCACAAACTTAACATCATGATCACCGGCTATGACCATTGTTTTGCCATCGCCAATCAAATTCGTTTCAGTGGCACCCCGGAACATCATTGTTCCCTCGTAACATAATGGCCCCTCAAATGGATTCATTTGCTTTCTTATCTTTGAGTGGAGGCCCGATGCATCAACGAACAGATTAACATCCAGCTTGGAGCCATCCTTAAATAATATAGTTACAAAGCCATGACCTTGGCGAAAACCAACTACAGGTTTACCTAATCTAATAGAACTATTACCAAGCTGTTTCTCAACCTCACTCGCCAACATAGCTTGCAATTCACCACGATGGATCGAATATTGTGGAGCTTCAAAACCAGCCTCTACGCTACGAGGATCAGATTGTATTAAATGACCAAACTTTGTGCGGTATTCAATGCACCGAGTTCGGATCCCAAGCTCATCAAGTTGCCTGCCAAGCCCAAGTTCTATTAATAACTTTGACGCATGTGGCATTATATTAATACCGACGCCAAGTGCCCTTATCTCAGTATCTGCCTCAAAAACTGTTACATCAAAACCCCGGTATTTGAGGCACAGCGCCGTAACCAATCCACCGATACCTGCGCCAGAGATTGCAATTTCAGTCACGTCTTATCGGTATTTGAGGCACAGCGCCGTAACCAATCCACCGATACCTGCGCCAGAGATTGCAATTTCAGTCACGTCTTATCCCTAAAGGATTTACACAAATATTGTTCATGGATTTTTGTATACAACCGTTTTAAATCCTTGGTTCTTCCATTCGACAATGCCACCAGATAAATGCATAACATTCGTGAAGCCCAATTGATCCACAAGGGCGTTTCCTATCATTGCCGAGCGGTTCCCACTCCGACAATATAGTAAAATATTCTCATCTAGTCCTTTAACCAAAGGGAAAAAGATTTCCCTAAATTGAGGGTGCAAATTACCCTCTTCTGTGAATGCTGTAATTGTTTTGGAACCATCAATTATACCAGTTTCCAGCCACTCTTCCTTGGCCCGAATATCGACAATCAATACATTATTTTTTTGGGCCTGTATTAGTTGTTCAGAATTAACACCGGTTAGCTTTGGCGGAAACCCAACATCTAGCAATTCTACATCAAAAATTAACTCTGAATTTGGAGGAATACTAGCTCCAGCACCATTTGCACCATAAGCAAGCTCAGGTGGAATAAAGAGCTTCCGCTTCTCTCCCACTTTCATTCCAAGAATACCTTGCTCCCATCCTCTAATTACTTGACCTGTTCCTAATATAAATTCGAAAGGTTTATTCCGGGGAATAGAGCTATCAAAAACTGTCCCGTCCAATAGGGTTCCGGTGTAATGTACTTTTACCTTCATTCCTAGTTCTGCAACTGCTCCAGTACCGACTGAAATTGTTGTTATTTCTAATTCTGAGGCACTAATTGATTTACCATAGCCGAAGCCAACCAGTATAAAGATACAAAACGTAATCATTTGTGAATTTATTCGTGACATAAATTATTTCCGTTATTGTTGATGGTCTTTTCAATATAATTTGATGAATAATTATCACCTAAAAGTTATATAGAATAGACTTCGTTATTTTACGGTAACATAGTGCAATTAATTACTAGATAAAGCTTACAATTTGAAAAGCGATCGAAAGACCCCGTAATGTTGAAGAAGCACGCTGTTTTATTAATCCTAACGGGTGGTACTTTTATGAGCTTTGTCGGCTTGTATATGAGATTATTATCACATGCAGATGGGTTTCAAATTCTTTTTTATAGGTCCTTAAGTCTATGCTTTATGGTAGGACTAGTGTGTTGTTTAAGAAGAAAGGTTACACCTTTTAATTTTCTTAAGAGTATCGACAGAAACGACTTTATTATCGGCATAGTTCTATCTTTAGCCTTTGCCTCTTATGTTTTTGCGATGCTTTACACCACGGTTGCGTCAACCCTACTTATTTTATCCGCCACACCTTTCATGGCTGCTACAATCGGGTGGCTATGGATCAATGAGCGGCCTAGACCAATTACTTGGCTTGCAATGGCCTTCGCCATTGCTGGGATCTATTTTATGGTCAAATCTGGATATCAATTAGGAAATAGCATCGGCAATCTACTGGCCCTCCTATCAGGTTTCTGGTTTGCTCTAATGTTAGTGATGGCTCGAAGAAGCCGAAAGGATGATATTTTAGGTGGTACATTCATTGGTGGCGTGATCTGCGTTGTGATCGGCGCCAGTATGGCGTTTCTAATCGGAACTGGTTTAAGAGTTTTAACCTTGGATCTGGTCATCATTCTAGGGATGGGCGCTTTTGGAATAGGGATTGGTATCGCTTTAGTTACTTGGGGTGCTAGTCACGTTCCGGCAGCTGAAGTAAGTATTTTAGTACTTATAGAAAGTGTATTAGGGCCTGTCTGGCCATGGGTTTTTCTTAATGAGGCAATGACACTATCTGAAATTTTTGGCGGAGCACTGGTTCTTGGCTCCGTAGTTGTATTTGCATTGTTTAGTACCAAACCTGCATCAAACTCACTTCAGATTTAACTTAAGAAAATTACAACACTTATAAAAATCAAGATATATAAAATGTGGCGTCAACATGAACCAATTAACTGGCTGAAATATCATTCTAGATTGCAAATATCTAAAGAATAATGTCCTCAAGCGCTTTAGAATGATGAGTTAAAGTTTCAAAACCGTCATCAGTAAATTAACTGACTGAAATATCATTCTAGATTGCGAATATCTAAAGAATAATGTCCTCAAGCGCTTTCGAATGATGAGTTAAAGTTTCAAAACCGTCTTCAGTAACAATGACACTGTCACCTACTTGGGCCCTAAAAGTTTCTACCGACACCGAGCCATCAACAGCCAACACCATTCCTGGGCGAAGTATAGTCTTATCACCAGTAATTAATTCTGGTCCCTCAAGGAAACTAAAGCCCGTCGCGCGGCCACATCGAAAGGGGAACTCATAACCAGCACTCTGAATAACTTCGGCATATTCTGCATGTACACTTTCTGCAGTAACTCCCGCACGAAGTACTTCCAACGCAGCTTTCTGACTGGCGACTGCAACCTCGTAAACTGCTAATTGTGATTTATCACCAACGTCACCAATCCAAAATGTTCTGTCAAATCCAAGTTTAAATCGGTGGAAATTAGTCATACCACAAAAACAGAGAAAAACAGGTTCACCACATTTCATTATTCGGGTTGAAGCACGGTGATGCGTTTGTGTTATTTTGTCACCAGATGCCATAATTTGAAGGAAATGCGTATTTGGCGACATATCCTGATCATCATAATAAGTTGACAATAGCTGAGCAGCCTTCCTTGTCCCTGCCTCAGATGTTGCAATGGCCACTTCAAATTCAGGGATATTTGCAGCTATAGCATCACGGCCCGCCTTCATCATAGCATTTGCCACCTGCCCAGCATGCCGCGCCAACTGTAATTCCTGTTCAGACTTGATCATCCGCATTTTACTAAGAATTGGAGTAACTGTCGTTACATCGTTCCCGTCTACAAGTTCGTCCACATAGGATCGAACTAACTGCGGCATATGCTCAACCTCAATTCCAACTCTACCTACACCATTAGCAATGTTTGATAATTCCTTGCGCCATTCACTTCCCATACCATCATTCCAAGCTGATATTCGATCAACTTTCGCGTGTTCCGTGGCTGTATTTAAGTCAATCGTAGGTGTGATTAGAAGCGTATCACCATCCGCTGGTACAACTAAAACGGTCGGTCGCCCAAATGCCATATGCAAATAGTCGTAGTAACCTGACAGGTAGTAGACACTATCTTCATCGGTAATAAGGGCAACTTTTATACCAGTTGTTAATAGGCGTTCACGAAATTCCTTCATACGCTTCTCATAGTCGTAGTAACCTGATAGGTAGTAGACACTATCTTCATCGGTAATAAGGGCAACTTTTATACCAGTTGTTAATAGGCGTTCACGAAATTCCTTCATACGCTTTTCAAACATATGCTATCCTCTTAAGTATAAGACTTTGGTAATCGATCGCGTATTAACGCAGCCCAGAATTCTGCACCGATCGGTAGTAATTGATCGTTAAAATCATAACGCAGCCCAGAATTCTGCACCGATCGGTAGTAATTGATCGTTAAAATCATAGTCACTGGAGTGTAATGGACGAGCATTCTTAGCTTCTACACCATTACCCAAAAGTATAAAGCAACCAGGAATAGCTTTGCTAAAATGCGCAAAGTCCTCCGAAAAACTCATTGGCTCTCTATTTGAAATAGTTTCAAACCCAAGTTGCTCAGACACACGAACGGCAGCACTTGTTGGCTCAAATGCATTAACTGTCTCAATGAACTGAGTATCAAAACTCAATTCAACACTCGCAGAATGTGATATTTCAATTCCCTTACAAATTTGCTTCATAAAACTTTTAACCTGATCACGATCCTTTGTTGATCTAGTCCGCACATCTCCTTTTAATGTTGCATGACCAGGCAGCACATTGCGTTGCCCATCAGTGAGGAATTCAGTTATAGACAACACAGCACCAGAGCCCGGTGCTAGTTTTCGTGATACCACAGTCTGCAATGCTTGTACGATTTCAGCACCAATAGTTATGGTATCTTGACCCAAATGGGGCATCGATGCATGTCCACCTTGACCACTAACATTTATTTCAAAAAGGCTCTCACTTGAACAAATCAACCCAGCCCGTGTCGATACCTGGCCAGCTGGAGCCCCAGGTAGATTGTGAATGGCATAAACTTCTTCTAGCGGAAACTTTTCAAGAAACCCTTCTTCTATCATTTTTTTAGCGCCCAGCCCATGTTCTTCATTAGGCTGAAAAATAAAAACAACCGTCCCATCAAAGTCTGGCTTTTTTACTAATGTTTCGACCGCACCCAAAAGCATTGCCATGTGGCCATCATGGCCACATGCATGCATAACTCCATCTATTTTTGATCTATAGCCATGTTTGCTGGTTTCGCCGATGGGGAGCGCATCCATATCGGCACGCAAACCAATCGCACGATTACCTTTTCCAGCACGAAGTACGCCAATAACACCAGATCCTTCGTGCACCTCAACATTAAGGTCTGACAGAAAGTTTATAATCTTTTGCTTGGTAAGTTTTTCATAAAACCCTAGTTCTGGAAACTGGTGTAGATTACGTCTAAGGGCAATCAATGAACTAATATCGAGTTCCATAATGAATTCCGTTTGCTAGTAAAAAACTGTTAGGGTTCCCAAAGTATTTTGCCAAGAGCAATAATTGAGTTTTATTACATTGGACAACTCAAAGACAATTAGAGCTCGCCTATCAAACAGGTTGCTAATTCAGAATCTTTGATGTGTTGAATGTTTACTTTCACCAAAAATACAGCGAGTTGACTCAGGACTTTTTTATGTTGGGTTTTAAATGCGTATTTCAACTACTGAATTCATAGCGCTCATGGCGATGTTAGTTGCTACTGTTGCACTATCGATTGACGCACTATTGCCCGCACTACCTGACATTTCACAACAGCTCACTTCCAATAACCCTAATAAGGCACAACTAGTTTTATCAGCTTTTATTATAGGTATGGCGTTCGGAACCTTTATAACGGGCCCACTTTCAGACAGTTTCGGGCGCAAAAAAATAATCTATTTTGGAGCAGTGATTTATATCCTTTCTTCTGCTCTATGTATATTTTCTACCAACTTAGAAACACTTGTTATTGCTCGAGTGTTGCAGGGGATTGGAGCAGCAGCACCTCGGGTAGTATCCCAAGCCTTGGTACGTGACCTATATTCTGGACGGGAAATGGCACGTATTTCATCTTTTATAATGGTAATATTTGCAATCGTGCCTGCGGTAGCCCCACTGTTAGGAGCAGGTATAATTTTAATATCAAACTGGCGTTCAATTTTTGGTCTTTTCATTTTATTTGCGCTTATTAGCACAGTTTGGACCGCAGTACGCGTTACCGAACCATTAAAAGTGGAAATGAGGATCCCTTTTCGTCTGCAACCTTTTAAAATAGCAATCATAGACATCATATCACTAAAAATTGTCCGCCTTGCAATTATCACATTAATTTTTGGAGGTGGTATTTTATTCGTTGCAATTTTACTTGTTCAGCAAGTTTTTGATCAATTTTACGGAAGCGCCAGCAGTTTTCCATTATGGTTTGCCATGATTGCCGTTCTTTCTGCGTCAGCCAGTTTTTTAAATTCAATTCTTTGTTTTCTGGATCTTTGGAATATTTTTTCAAGCTGGGTTAACATTTGGCAACCTAACGGCCTTAGCCATGGAACCTTTAGGTCATATAGCCGGTACAGGCGCCAGTGTTACCAGTGCCCTCTCAACATTGGGCTCAGTTGCTATCGCAGGTTTTGCAGGACAGTTTTTTGACGGTACACCTTACGCAATGATTATAAGCATACTTATTTTTGCCGCTTGCGGCGCTTTCAGCGCCCACTTTTTAATTAGATGCAACCGTTGTATCTAACGTAATCATCCTTGATGCGCCCAGCG
>Ga0209406_1001968_pt1 | contig 14193 bp, 10 predicted proteins | sample COGITO_mtgs_1204_FD_184808 | JGI IMG/M metagenome (GOLD analysis project Ga0209406, IMG submission 184808) | Pelagic marine microbial communities from North Sea - COGITO_mtgs_120426 (SPAdes) (version 2) | ecosystem: Environmental > Aquatic > Marine > Epipelagic ...
CGTTTCTCTTGGCCGATATTTTAAGACATAAATCAGGTGCAGGCAGAAACCCCTTACCTCGGTCTGGCCATTCAACTAAACAAATATCTCCAGACTGAAAGTAATCTCTTATGCCAATATAATCTAACTCTTCAGGAGACCCTAGTCTATAAAAATCAAAATGATGGTATCTCGATGATGCGAGCTCATAAGTCTCTACCAAATTATAAGTGGGACTTTTTACGATGCCATCATAACCAGAAGAATTTAATATTCCTTTGCAAATTGTTGTTTTGCCAACCCCAAGATCTCCTTCAAAAAAAAGTAAGGTAGCCTTTTTGGCTTTTTCTGGACGACAATCAAGCAAAATACGACCCACTAAGTTGCCAAATATAATCATTTCATCTTCACTGGAAATGTTCTTTATATGTAAATACTTCATTTTTTAACCATCTAGATCAATTGATCCTTACTAAAATACATTAAACATAATGGATAAACATCGATTTATGTATAAAGTTCTTCTTATTAAAAAAATATCTGGCAAAATTATACTCTAACTTCACATAGCTGATAGATTATGCACCCAAAAAAATCTCAAATAGATTATATAGATCTTGCTAGCCGAATTAAGCAATGGGGAGCTGAGCTGGGTTTTCAGCAGGTTGCCATCACAGATATAAATCTAGGCGGCACAAGTAAAAAACTCAATAAATGGCTTGAAAATGGATATCATGGAGATATGGAGTGGATGGCTTCTCATGGAGATAAGCGCTATCGCCCAGAAAAGTTATTGCCCGGCACATGCTCAGTCATAGTAGCACGTATGAATTATCTTCCACCGGATAGTGATATGATTGCTGTGCTTAAAGACAGTGATAAAGCATATATCTCACGCTATGCGTTAGGTCGAGACTACCATAAATTAATTCGAAATCGATTAAAGAAATTAAGTAAAAGAATCGAATTAGCTGTTCCTGGGAGTTTAATACAGAGGCCATTTGTAGATAGCGCTCCTGTTATGGAAAAACCTTTGGCAGAAAAAGCAGGGCTAGGCTGGATGGGTAAAAATACACTAATCATCAATAGTAATGAGGGCTCATGGTTTTTTCTTGGTGAGATATATACTAGCTTACCTTTACCAAAAGATAAGCCATCAGAAACGAGTAAATGTGGTGAATGTAAGGCATGCATTAAAGTTTGTCCTACCAATGCATTCCCCGAACCCTATATTCTTGATGCAAAAAAATGTATTTCATATCTCACAATTGAGAATAAGGGGGGGATACCCGAGGAATTCCGCAAACCCATGGGTAATCGAGTATTTGGCTGTGATGACTGTCAGACCATTTGCCCATGGAATAAGACAGCAAAAACGACAAGTGAGATAGATTTTTCTCCAAGGCATAATCTAGATAATCGTAAATTAGCTGAATTATTTCTTTGGACGGAATGTGAATTTTTAGAGTACACAAAGGGGTCCCCGATAAGAAGAATTGGTTATGAAAGATGGCTCAGAAATCTTGCTATTGGGCTAGGTAACGCAGTCTACTCAAAAAAAGTTGTTCAATCATTAACTTCAAGAAAAGATTTCCCATCAAAAATGGTTCAGGAGCATGTATCTTGGGCTTTGGTTCAGCAAAAAAATAAGTGCGCGAGAATAAATTCAAGGGTGCAGGCCCTCTCCTTTGTGCCACCGACTCTCCAAAAATAAAGTATAAAAAATAATTTTTTACCCTTGAAATTAATTATGGAATGTTAAAAAATAAATCTCGGTAATGCTTCAATTCTATAATGGAATCTTTTATATCATCCATGGCAAGGTGTGTACTTTTTTTCTTCAATCTATTCAGCAATTCCGGACGCCATCGAGAAGCAAGCTCTTTTATACTGCTAACATCTAAATTACGGTAATGGAAAAAATTTTCTAGATTTGGCATTTCTCTTGATAAAAAACGTCGATCTTGGCAAATTGAATTCCCACACATGGGTGAGGTTCCAGGATCTATAAATTTTTCCAAAAATTTTATCGTGCTTACCTCTGCATCTTTAGAAGAAGTTTTACTTTGCAGCACACGGTCAACTAGGCCTGAGCGATTATGTTGTCGTGTATTCCATTCGTCCATACTATCAAGTATTTGTTTTTTTTGATGTATAGCAAAAACTGGACCCTCAGCAATAATATTGAGATTTTTATCTGTCACGATTGTGGCAATTTCAATAATTACGTCATTGAGTGTATCTAAACCAGTCATCTCTAAGTCAATCCACACAAGATTATGCGCATCTTTTTTTTCTTCGCCTGTGTGGTTCATCTAAATTTTTACCATTTATTGAAATCAATCATATTTTATACATATTAAACATTTTTATAAATAATGTTTTCTAATTATATTTCCGATAATAGTTTTTCTAAAGAATGCTAGTGCTTTATCTTTAAGTTTTTTTAAGCCAAAAATGATAGTATTTGTTTACAACAATAATTTTTGATGGAGACTATTGTCGAAAAGGAAAAATATTGACGAAGCGCCAATTAACCAAACAGCAACGCAAGCGTATTGAAAAGAATCAATTAAATGCGAGCGCTAAAACTGATGTTCTTGCAGCCCATATAGAAGACGACTCTGAGAATGTCAGTATAGAGAAGCCTGGCATAGTGACTGCAAGCTATGGTGCGCAGATTGATGTTCAAGAAATAAATTTGTCAAAGACAATTGCACGTCGGTGCCACCTGAGGGCCAATTTACCTGTAATTGTTGCTGGTGACAAAGTTACTTGGAAAGATCATGGTGATTACGGAGTGGTCATTGCGCGGCATCCAAGAGAAACTCAGATTTGTCGTCCTGATGATCGAGGAAATTTACGTGCTGTGGCAGCTAATATCAACAGAATAGCCATTGTTATTTCTCTTTACCCAAAACCCCATTCAAATCTTATAGATCGTTATATAGTGGAGTCTGAAAATCAATCTATAAGGCCTTTATTAATAATAAATAAAGCCGATCTTATTATTAAAGAGAACTGTGAAGCTCTGTTTTCATTAGTAAGTAAATATAAAAATTTAGGTTATGACCATTTTTTTGTTTCAGCAAAAAATGGTCATGGTTTAAAACAACTTGAAGCTTACCTGAATAATTTTACAAGTGTTCTGGTAGGTCAGTCAGGTGTGGGGAAGTCTTCTTTACTGAACAAACTAATACCCAAGATTAACTTAAAAGTTGGAGATTTATCTAAATCGAAGAAAAAGGGAATTCATACCACTACTACCTCTCAACTTTTTCATCTCAACAATGGTGGAAGTGTTGTCGATTCTCCGGGTGTACGCGAGTTTGGTTTATTACATCTTGCACCAGATGAAATTGCTAACGGCTTTATAGAATTCATTGAGCATCTAGGAAAATGTAAATTTCGTAACTGTAGTCACAAACGAGAGGTAGGCTGTGCATTGATCATGGCGGTTAAGAATGGAAAAATAGCACGTGAAAGGTTCGATAGTTATTTACATATTGTCCATAGTGCTGGAAAAGATAATTAAAAATTCTAGAGATAGGTTAGGTCTTGAGCGATAATGTTAGTCTAATAAATCTAAATAAGATAAGAAGGTAATCATGTCAAAACTACAGCACCTCATAGAGCCAGAATCCTTAAGTGCTCAACTTGGAGAATCAAATATTCTGATTATCGACCTATGTAATGATGGTCTTTATACCCAAAAGCATATACCTGGAGCAATTCACTTGTCCCCAAAAAGTCTTCTTGCAGGTTCATTTCCAATACCTAATAAGCTTCCTTCGATAGAGCAAATTACAGAGATCATGAATAGTATTGGTCTAACTGAAGACAAGCATGTGGTTGCTTACGATGATGAAGGTGGTGGATGGGCTGGAAGATTCCTTTGGACCCTTGATGTAATCGGTCACAAAAATTGGTCTTACCTTAATGGTGGTCTAATTGCATGGCATAACGAGGGTTATCCTATAACCTCAGATAAGCATGTGGTTAGTCCTGTTCAGCGTACCTTTTCGATCAACCGAACTCCTATAATTGATATCAAGGAACTAATGACTTTATTAGGCGATCAAGATCTTCAAATTTGGGATGCAAGAAGTGAAGCAGAATTCAACGGAACAACAGTCTATACTGAAAAAGCAGGGCATATACCTGGCGCTATAAATTGTGATTGGACAAAAATGATGGACTTCAAACGTAATCAACGCATTCATATAGATGCATTAATTAAACTTGAAAATTTAGGTATATCGGCAAACAAGGCTACTGTTACTCACTGTCAATCACACCACCGATCTGGTTTTACATATATGCTTGGTAGAGTATTAGGATTCACTAATATTCGTGCCTATGATGGTTCTTGGGCAGAATGGGGTAACCATCCAGAAACTTTAGTGGAAAAATAACCAGATGAAGAAACTTTGCACGGAGTTATTTATTGCATTTCAACGCTTGGTTCCACAGCATATTTTATCAAGAGGTGGTTCAATTTTAGCTGAAACTAAAACTGTTTGGTTAAAAAATATTCTGATTAAACTATTTATTAAGGTTTATAAAATTAATCTTAATGAAGCAATATCAGATTCTCCTGATAGCTATGAAAACTTTAATGCTTTTTTTACAAGAGCGTTAAAAAAAGATGTTAGGCCTATAGATATAGGGGCCTCATCGATTATCTGTCCTGTTGACGGAGTTGTTAGTCAGGTAGGTTCAATTCATGAAGGAGATGTTCTTCAAGCTAAAGGAAAATATTTTTCTACTGCGGCTTTGCTCGGATCTGATGATGGATACACCAAAAGTTTTCTCAGTGGTGAATTTATAACAATATACCTATCTCCAAAAGACTACCATAGAGTGCATATGCCTATCGATGGAAAATTAGTTTTGGCCAGATACATACCTGGGAAACTATTCTCTGTTAATTTACAAACCTCCAATCACATAGATGGTCTATTTGCCAAAAATGAGCGTTTAGTTTGTATTTTTGATACTCCAGTTGGTTTTTGTGCAGTAATTTTAGTAGGTGCAATGATGGTTGCTGGAATTGAATCTGTTTGGCGCGGCCACTACTATCCTCAAGTTTCCCTAATCGATAATATGGATTCAAAAAACTTCAGTTTAAAGAAGGGTGAAGAAATGGGGAGGTTTAAATTTGGTTCCACGGTGATAGTAATGTTCGAACACAGAAAAACTTCTTGGTTGGAGAAATATAAGCCTGGATTAGTTACGCGTTACGGTGAACTGATGACAACTCATGGACAGCGTCAATAAATACTCTCACATTTTCAGGTTTGATATCGGGTGTTATTCCATGACCTAGATTGAACACATGACCAGTACCACCACCAAATTGCATCAGAATAGCTTCTACCTCTTCTTTTATACGCTTTGGGTTTGATCGTAAAATTGCTGGATCCATATTGCCTTGTAAACAAACTTTATCACCTACACTTTTACGTGCAACACCAATGTTTGTCGTCCAATCAAGGCTAACTGCATCGCAACCACTAGTGACGATTTCATCTAACCATTGGCCGCCACCCTTGGTAAAGAGGATTATGGGGACCTTCCTACCTTCATTTTCTTTGATTAAACCATAAACAATTTTTTTCATATACTGTAATGAAAACTCTTTATAAGCATGGTAAGAGAGTACACCCCCCCAAGTATCAAAGATCTGGATTGCTTGTGCACCAGCCTTAATTTGTGCGTTAAGATAAACAATGACTGAATCTGTTAAAACACTTAGCAATTGATGCATCAAATCTGGTTGATTGAACATCATCGTCTTGCTTATTAAAAAATCACGGCTGGATTTACCTTCTACCATATAGGTTGCAAGTGTCCAGGGGCTGCCAGAAAATCCTATAAGTGGAACACGTCCATTCAGCTCCCGCCGTATATTAGTCACTGCGTCAACTACGTAAGATAGATCCTTGTAGGGGTCTATGACAGACAGCCTATTAATATCTTTTTCAGTTCTTACTGGATTGTGAAAACGAGGTCCCTCGCCAGGCTCAAAGAAAAGCCCCAAGCCCATGGCATCAGGAATCGTTAAGATATCTGAAAATAGTATTGCTGCATCTAAATCGTAACGCTCTATAGGCTGTAAAGTCACTTCACATGCTCTCTCTGGATTTGTACAGAGTGCCATAAAATCTCCAGCTTCAGCACGAACTTTTCTATACTCAGGAAGATAACGTCCAGCTTGACGCATCATCCATATAGGTGTGATATCAACAGTCTTGCGCATCAACGCCCGAAGAAAGCGATCGTTTTTAAGTTCTATCATCAGAAAAATCTCTAGATTTTAAGGTAATCAAGGATGCCTTCACCAGCTTGCCTGCCCTCCCAAATAGCAGTAACAACTAAATCAGACCCACGAACCATGTCGCCCCCAGCAAAAACCTTAGGATTAGTAGTCTGAAACTTAAACTGCTGATCCTCTGGTGCAATAACTCCCTCCCAGTCGTTTAGATTAACTCCTAGATCCATCATCCATGATGCTGGGTTAGGTTGAAATCCAAATGCAATCAGTACAACATCCGCAGGGAGTATCTCTTCACTTCCAGGTACTGGAGTTGGTTTACGACGACCATTTTCATCAGGTTCCCCTAATTTTGTAGTCACTACTTTTATACCTTCAACTTTATTTTTTCCAATAATTTCAATAGGCTGCCTATTAAATAGGAACTGGACTCCTTCCTCCTGTGCATTCTTAACTTCTTTACGTGATCCAGGCATGTTTTCTCGATCACGACGGTAAGCACATGAAACTGATGTTGCTCCTTGTCTTATTGATGTGCGATTACAGTCCATCGCGGTATCACCACCCCCCAAAACAACAACCTGTTGGCCATCCACACTTATATAATCACTGGAATCCTTTTCCCAGCCCATATTCCTATTTACATTGGATATGAGGAACGGTAATGCATCATAAACTCCAGGTAGATTTTCTCCAGGGAAGTCGCCCTTCATTGCTTTATAAGTTCCCATCCCCAAAAAAATGGCATCGAATTCATCTACTAATTCATCAATGCTAACATCTACACCAATGTCGGTGTTTAACTTAAATTCGATACCCATACCCTCAAATATCTCACGTCGTTGCTGCATTATCGATTTTTCTAATTTAAATTCTGGAATTCCAAAAGTTATCAGGCCTCCAATTTCTGGGTAGCGATCAAAAACTACTGGTTTTACGCCGTTGCGAACTAAAATATCAGCACAACCTAATCCTGCTGGCCCAGCACCGATGATAGCGACTTTTTTATCAGTCTTAATCACTTTGGACATATCTGGTCGCCAACCCATAGCAAACGCTGTATCTGTAATATACTTTTCAGCATTACCAATCGTTACAGCACCAAATTCTTCGTTTAAAGTACAAGCCCCTTCACATAATCGATCTTGAGGACAAACACGACCGCATACCTCAGGTAATGTATTGGTAGAATGGCACAATTCGGCAGCCTCAATAATATTTCCATCCGAGAGTAATTTTAACCAATTTGGTATGTAATTATGGACGGGGCATTTCCATTCACAGTAGGGGTTTCCACAATCCAGACAGCGATGTGCTTGATTACAGGCATCTTTATCTTCAGTTGGTTGATATATTTCAACAAATTCTTTTGTACGACTATGCATATCCTTTGTTTCAGGATCATGTCTATTTACCTGAACAAACTGGAAATCATTGTTTAATCTATCGTCCATAAGCTTCAACTCTCTGACATCAACTGCATTTTCAAATTTATCGTTTTCTTCTAATCATTGAGACTCAACATGTGTATGTGCCAATAATTTATGTAGGCTTGCTGCTTTAGGTTTAACTAACCAAAACTTTCTAATGAAATTTTCGAAGTTATCTAAAATCTCTTGGCCCCAAACGCTCCTTGTTTCAGAAACAAATTCGGTTACCATCGCCTCTAAATGTAATCTATGACTCTCTGTTGATTCTGTTGTAATACGCTGGATTTCAACTAGCTCCATATTATAACTATCAACAAAAGTTTTATTTTCATCTAGAACATAAGCAAAACCACCAGTCATACCTGCACCAAAATTAGGACCTACGGAACCTAATATAACTACTATACCTCCAGTCATATATTCACAACAATGATGGCCTGCACCTTCAATAACAGCATGGGCTCCAGAATTTCTGACAGCAAATCGCTCTCCCGCACAACCGGCTGCAAATAATTTTCCAGCTGTTGCACCATACAAACAAGTATTTCCTAAAATAGGTGCTGTATGAGAAATAAGTTTACTTTCTTTCGGTGGGAATATAACAATTTTTCCACCAGCCATCCCTTTTCCGACATAATCATTTGCATCGCCACAGAGGTATATATTTAATCCACCAGCATTCCAAACTCCGAGCGACTGACCAGCAACACCCTCGAGTTTTAATTTAATTGGTGCATCACTCATGCCCTGATTACCATGACGCTTCGCTATTTCACCGGAGAGCCTAGCTCCAATGGAGCGATCACAATTACCTATATTATATTTAAATTCACCACCTGTTTTTGTTTCAATTGCAGATAAAATATCTTCCACCATTTTTTCTGCTAGACGTCCTTGATCGAAGGGATCATTTCTCAAAATCCCACATGTTTGCGGTTTGCTCTTCAATAACTTGTCTGTGTGTAATAATGGGGACAAATCTAATTTTCTTTGTTTTGCGGTAACACCGTCAAAAATCTCTAGTAGCTCGACTCTGCCGACCAATTCTTCTAGAGTTTTAACTCCAAGTTTGGACATCCATTCACGTGTTTCTTCAGCCATGAAAAGAAAAAAGTTTTTTGCAGTATTTACAGTACCTTTATAATAATTTTCTCTAAGCTCAGCATCCTGCGTAGCGACGCCTGTAGCACAATTATTTAAATGGCAAATTCGCAAGTATTTACACCCAAGTGCAACCATTGGGCCAGTACCAAAACCAAAGCTTTCAGCACCCAAAATAGCAGCCTTTACAACGTCTAAACCTGTTTTAAGTCCTCCATCAGCCTGAATACGAACCTTATGTCGCAGATCGTTTGCTCTCAACATCTGGTGAGCTTCAGATAGGCCGAGCTCCCAGGGTGACCCGGCATAACGTATTGACGTTAATGGACTAGCGGCAGTTCCTCCATCGTAACCAGATATTGTGATTAGGTCTGCATAAGCTTTTGCAACCCCAGCAGCTATGGTGCCTACGCCAGGTCGGGAAACTAATTTAACCGATACTAAAGCCTGGGGATTTACTTGCTTAAGATCAAAAATTAATTGAGCTAAATCCTCAATAGAATAAATATCATGATGTGGTGGGGGTGAAATTAGGGTTACACCCGGAACTGAATATCTAAGTTTAGCGATAAGCTCATTTACTTTACCACCTGGAAGTTGCCCTCCCTCTCCAGGTTTTGCACCTTGTGCTATTTTAATTTGAATTACTTCAGCGCTAGATAAATAACTTGGTGTGACGCCAAAACGACCAGAAGCTACCTGTTTTATTTTAGAGGCTTTAATCGTGCCGTAGCGACTGGGGTCCTCCCCCCCTTCGCCTGAGTTGGATCGACCTCCCAAAGTATTCATAGCCTGAGCTAAACCTTCGTGAGCTTCTGGAGACAAAGCCCCTAGTGACATTCCAGCCGAATCAAATCTTTGTAATATTTTTTCAACTGGTTCTACACTGGATAAGGGAATTGACTCAATATCACACTTAATTTTCAGAAGGTCTCTGAGTGTAGCTATTGGACGTTTATTCACTAAATTAGCATAATCATGCCATGCCGAGTAATCACTTTCTTTTACTGCTCGATGGAGGGTGGTAATTACATCTGGGTTATATGCATGGTACTCTTGTCCATGAACATACTTAAGAAGTCCTCCGGGGCTGACTGGTTTACGCTCACTCCATGCATGATCAGATAGTTTTTGCTGATCATCCTGCAGATCTTTGAATTCTGACCCTCTTATACGACTTGGAGTTCCTATAAAACAAGTACTGACTATCTCAGGCGAGAGACCAATGATTTCATATAGCTGTGCACCGCGATATGAAGCTATATTAGAAATGCCCATTTTTGATAGAATTTTCAATAATCCTTTATTCATGCCTTGACGATAATTCTTAAAGGCAGTACCTGTATCGCAACGAATTTCCCCCAGATCTACCATATCAGAAAGCACGTGATAGCTTAAAAAAGGGTACACAGCAGAGGCTCCACAGCCAATTAAAGTTGCTATTTGGTGAGAATCGCGAGCAGAAGCTGTTGATGCAATAATATTTGCATCGCAACGGAGTCCTAATGTTATTAGATAATGATGAACTGCACCAACTGCCATTAACATTTGTATGGGTAGTTTATCTGGTTGAATATCAGAGTCTGATAAGATGCAACATCTAACGCCATCCTTAATAGCATCGGCTACTTCGATACATAATTTTTTTATTGCCTGCTCTAAGCAATCTTTGTCGGGATAATAGTTGACACTGAATTTTTTTACGCGGTAGTCATCTTGTGTGTTATTTTTAAGTGCGTAATATTTTGTGGGTGATAGCACAGGACTGGATAAATTAATACGTTTTGCATGCTCAGGAATTTCACAGAAAATATTTCCCTCTGCTCCAAGTTGGGTCTTAAGAGACATCACTAATGTCTCTCGTAGAGGATCAATTGGTGGATTGGTTACCTGTGCAAACTGTTGTCTGAAATAATCATAAAAACTGCGACTTCTAGATGATAAAACTACCATTGGAGTATCATCACCCATTGAACCGACTGCCTCTTGCCCGCCTTCAGCAAGAGGACGTAAAACCTGTTCTTTTTCCTCCGATGATACTAAAAACATTTTCATGAAGTTACGAATTCTTTCTTTGCTTAAGGCGCCCTCAACTTCAATACTTTCATCATCTAAAGATGACATTATTTTTATAGTTCTTTCGTTGAGCCAAGCTTGATAAGGGTTAGCAGAAGCTAACTCTTTGTCAATTTGTGCGGCATTCATAATAGCGCCGCTATTGGTGTCTATAGAGAGTATATCTCCTGGACCTAAGCGTCCTTTTGCAGTTACGTTTTTAGGATCATACCCATAAACGCCAATCTCTGACGCTACCGTTATAATATCGTCGTTAGTTAGAACCCATCGGGAGGGTCTCAATCCATTTCTATCTAACGTACATACAGCATAGCGGCCGTCAGTAATCACTATTCCTGCTGGGCCATCCCATGGCTCCATATGCATAGCCATATATTCAAAATAGGCTCTTTCTTCTATTCCAAATTCTTGGTTGTTATCCCAAGCAGGCGGCACAAGCATTCGTATCGCTTTATGAAGATCCATACCTCCAGCAACCATGAATTCCAGCATATTATCAAGGCTAGAGGAATCTGAACCTGTGTTATTCACGAGGGGAGTTACCTCTTGTAAATCTGGTAGTAATGTTGTTTTAAGTTTTGGAGTTCTTGCTAAAGACCAGTTTCTATTTCCAGCTAATGTATTGATTTCTCCATTGTGTGCTAACATTCTGAATGGTTGTGCTAGAGGCCACTTAGGGCTAGTATTTGTGGAGAAGCGTTGATGAAAAATACAAATAGCTGTCTCCAATAAAGGGTTACCTAAGTCAAGGTAGAATTTCGGTAGATCAACAGGCATCATTAGTCCTTTATAGCTAATGATGTTCTCCGCCAGACTTGCAATATAAAACGAATCGTCTGATGTAAGTGCTATTTCTGATTTTCTCTTTGCGACAAATAACCTGGCGTTAAAATTTTTCTTATCCAGATTTCCTGCTGTTATAAATATTTGCTCTATGACGGGTATAGTTTTTAAGGCTATTTCACCGAGACAGTCATTATTAGTGGGTACTTTTCTCCAGCCAACTATTTCCAGACCTTGGTCATGGAGATTTTTCTCCATAGTGATTTTTGCATTTCTTCTATGATCTTTATTCTGACTAAGCATCACTGAACCAATCGCATATAATTCAGGTAGCTTTATATCAAATAAAGATATAGCGATATCACGCATAAAGGAATCTGGTTTTTGTAGCAGTAGCCCGCAACCATCACCAGTCTTCCCATCAGAAGCAATACCTCCGCGATGCGTCATGCATGTTAACGCTTCGATGGCTGTTTTTAATACACGATGACTGGTCTTCCCTTGTATGTGGGCAATTAACCCGAATCCGCAGTTATCTTTGAATTCGCTTAAATCGTATAAGCCAGTTTGCATAAATTGGAGCCCTACTTTGAAGGTTTAAAGGCCAGCTATTTGTATGAGACGGAATAATTAAGTAGCTGAATTTTTGAAATGATTTTACTCCCAAATAAAACATGTCACAATGTGATGATATCAATAAAACCTATAACTCAAAGAAATATAGGATAAACTTTACGTCTACACATTATTGTAGCACTTTTATTAGAATATCTCGCTCAATGTTAGAAGTTACTAGGGCCTTACCTATAGACTCAAGAAGCACAAGGCGGAGATTACCATCAATTACTTTCTTATCTACTGACATAAGCTCTAAGAATGTTTCAGCGGTCATTTCGTCTGGCTTGGAAACTGGTAAATCACAGCGAGCTAAAAGCTCCTTTATACGAACGTAGTCAGCTAACTCAATCAATCCAAGCTCACTTGAAAGCTTCGCTGCCATTGTCATTCCAACGGATATTGCCTCTCCATGCAACCAGCTCTTATAAGAAAAAAAGGTTTCTATCGCATGACCAAACGTATGACCGAGATTCAAGATTGCTCGAATGTCATTTTCACACTCATCTCTTGAAACAATTTTTGCTTTATTCGAACATGACTTTTCAATAGCTGTACATAGAGCATTGGAATCTCTAACTAACAGTTGTTCTATATTTTTTTCTATCCAACAGAAAAATTCCACATCAGCAATTAAACCATACTTAATAACTTCAGCTAAACCTGCTCTAAATTCTCTATCTGGTAGCGTTTCTAGCAAGGATATATCAACCATTACGCACTCTGGCTGATAAAATGCTCCTATCATATTTTTTCCTAAATTATGATTTACTGCTGTTTTTCCGCCCACAGAAGAATCTACTTGTGCTAAAAGTGATGTAGGTATTTGTATGAAGTTTACACCTCTCAGGTAACAGGCGGCAGCAAACCCTGTCATATCGCCAACAACTCCTCCACCAAGGGCTATGAGCGTCGAAGAGCGATTGAATTTTTTTGATAGAAGAGCATCAAAAAGTGTATTTAGAACTTCTAAGTTTTTATAAATCTCACCATCTGGTAAAATTAGTGTTTCAACAGTATGTCGTAATGAGAGTTTTTTAACGAGATGATCTAAATAAAGGGGTGCAATAACTTCATTAGTAACTATGAACAGCTGATCTCCATGTATATGTGGTGCCAAAAGCTCTGATGATGCGAGTAACCCCTCACCAATAAATATAGGGTAGCTTCTATCTCCAAGGTCTACTGAAAGTGTATTTATTTTTTTCACAATAATTATTCTTTATTATTTATATCAATAATATAATGTACCATATCAGAGTATGAATTTACGAACTTCGCAAGCAATTTCATTCGCAACTAATCGTGGTTTTTTTTTATCTGTAATAAAAACAAAACTGGCTACATCTTGGTAAAAAGACTCCCGCTCCAAAACCATTTTTTCAATTGCTTCACGAGGATTTTCTACTTTCAAAAGTGGTCTATTATGATCATGGGAAGTTCTCTCAACCAATCTTTCTATTGGAGCATTTAGGTAAACAACGTAGCCATTTTTCTTAAGGATACTACGATTTTTTTCAAGAATTACAGCGCCACCACCTGTAGCCAGAACCATACCAGTCAGGGAAGAAAGCTCTTCTAAAATTCGAGATTCACGCTCTCTAAATCCATTCTCCCCCTCCACATCAAAAATCCATGGTATATTAGCACCACTTCTTTTTTCAATTTCAGAATCCAAATCAAAGAACTTGAGATTAAGAATTTCAGCCAATGTTCGGCCAATAGTTGTTTTTCCAGAACCCATCGGCCCTACAAGAAAAATATTTTCAGTCGTCAATTTATTTGCTCTTTTTTAGGTGATTTGAAATTAAATAATAAACAATTACAAGTTTATTTAGTATCTTACTTTATTAGCACTAATAAATAAAAAATATGAAAAAATATAAAGAAAATATTACCTCGTTGAATAATAAAAATTTAAATTGGACAGAT
>Ga0209406_1001982_pt1 | contig 14140 bp, 10 predicted proteins | sample COGITO_mtgs_1204_FD_184808 | JGI IMG/M metagenome (GOLD analysis project Ga0209406, IMG submission 184808) | Pelagic marine microbial communities from North Sea - COGITO_mtgs_120426 (SPAdes) (version 2) | ecosystem: Environmental > Aquatic > Marine > Epipelagic ...
ATAAAAAACTCTGACCTTGTTTATGACTTGTACACAGGAACGGGGACGATTGCCAATTTTATTGCAAAATCGGCTAAACATGTTGTTGGTGTAGAATATATCCCCGAAGCTATAGATGACGCGAAAGAAAATTCCAAGTTGAACGGAATAAAAAACACCTCGTTTTTTGCCGGAGACATGAAAGATGTTCTTAACGATAAATTCGTTTCTGAAAATGGTACGCCAGACGTTGTTATTACCGACCCACCTAGAGCAGGCATGCATGAAGATGTAACCCGTAAAATCTTAGAAATAGCTGCGAATAAGGTCGTTTACGTTAGTTGTAATCCTGCAACGCAAGCCCGTGATTTAGAAATTTTATCTGAAAAATATACAATAAGCAAAGTACAACCGGTTGATATGTTTCCCCATACACATCATGTAGAAAATGTTGTATTACTTACACTAAACAATCTTTAAAGATAATTAAATAGTTGTCTTACATTCTATGCTAACAATCAGAAGAAGGTAATACCAATCCTAATTACCAAACACCAGAATTTGCTTCATTCGCTCAACTTCAATTAATTTCTCGATATAAGCTTTGATATTTCCTATTTTCATAAGGTGTTTTGCTTGCTTTTTTAAAGCAAGGTATTGGCGTTCGTATTTCGGTTCCATTTTCAATTTTTTTTGATTATCGTCCAATATTTCAAAGGTCATGCCAAAAACAAATTTTGATTTCATATCCCTTTCAGAAATGATAGCTTTGTGCTTTAAATTTTCAAAGAAATGAAGCAACTAATAGAATGTGTGCCTAACATTAGCGAAGGCCGTGACGAAGCGAAAATAAAACAAGTAACCGATGTTATCGAAACAGTGGAAGGAGTTATGCTTCTTGACGTGGACCCAGGTAAAGCGACCAACAGAACGGTAATTACTTTTGTAGGCGAACCAGAACAAACAATTAAAGCCGCTTTTTTGGTTATTAAAAAAGCGAACGAAGTTATTGACATGAGTAAGCATTCTGGTGAGCATCCGCGTTTTGGTGCAACCGATGTTTGTCCATTAATTCCAATTGCAAATATCTCGATGGAGGAAACCACCACTTATGCTCATAAACTTGGTGAAAGAGTCGGAAAAGAACTGGGGATACCTGGATATTTTTATGAAAATGCAGCTAAAGAAGACAAAAGAAAGAATTTAGCGAATTGTCGTTCGGGCGAATATGAAGGCTTAGCGCAAAAATTAGGTAATCCTGAATGGAAACCAGACTTCGGGCCAGCAAAATATACTGATGCTGTGAAAGGAAGTGGTTGCACGGCTATCAGCGCAAGAGATTTCTTAGTCGCTTATAATGTAAACCTCAACACAACTTCTACAAGAAGAGCTAATGCGATCGCTTTCGATATTAGAGAAGGTGGTCGTGTAAAAAGAGAAGGCGGAGCTGTTACCGGTAAAATTGTTAAAGATGAAAACGGTGAACCTGTTAAAATTCCTGGAAAACTAAAGGCTGTTAAGGGAATCGGCTGGTATATTGATGAGTATGGTATAGCTCAAATTTCATACAACCTTACCAATATTTCAATTACATCTATGCACGTTGCCTTTGATGAAACATGTAAGTCTGCAATAGAAAGAGGATTGAGAGTTACCGGCTCAGAACTAATTGGATTGGTTCCACTTAAAGCGATGTTAGATGCTGGAGACTACTTTCTTCAAAAACAGGAACGTTCTCTAGGGATTTCTGACGAAGAAAAAATCAAAATTGCAGTTAAATCTCTTGGACTTGATGATTTAAAACCGTTCAATCCAAAAGAAAGAATCATCGAGTATTTATTAGAAGACAGGTCTTCTAATAAATTGATTGATATGGATTTAGTTGCGTTCGCTGATGAAACAGCTTCTGAATCTCCTGCCCCAGGTGGCGGATCTATTGCTGCCTATTGTGGAGTAATGGGCGTTTCTTTAGGAACAATGGTTGCCAACTTGTCTTCTCACAAACGAGGTTGGGACGACAGATGGGATGAGTTTTCTGAATGGGCAGTAAAAGGTCAAGCTTATAAAAACGAATTACTTCGTTTAGTTGATGAAGACACCAATGCCTTTAATAAAATAATGGACGCATTTGGCTTACCGAAAGCTACAGACGAAGAAAAAGCTGAAAGAAAGCAAGCGATTCAAGATGCGACTAAATACGCAATTCAAATTCCGTTTAGAGTTATGGAAACTGCCTATAACTCGATGGAAGTAATGAAAGCTATGGCGGAATTCGGTAATCCAAATTCAGTAACCGATGCTGGTGTTGGTGCTTTATGCGCTAGAACAGCTGTTTTAGGCGCTTTTATGAATGTGAAAATTAATGCCGGTGATTTAGAAGACAAAGATTTTGTGAGCGACATCTTAGCTAAAGGAAATGATATTCAAGAAAAAACGATGGCTTTAGAAACTGAAATTAGAGCCGTAATCGAGAGTAAAATTTAGCTCTAAATCTGCATAACCTTGAAAGGCGCAATTACGTATTATAAAAGTAATTGCGCCTTTTATATTTACTATGACTCCCAACAACATTACCTACAAACAACGATTTAGAAGGATTATCTTCTTTTTCCCTTTTCAGTTGTTTTGGATGCATATAAAGAAAACTCATTTACTACTTGTTTTTTGGGGAATACTGTTTGCTATCGTCTCAAGAGTATTTCTAGCCAAGTTCGGCATACCAAGTTTGTTTCTTTACCCAGAATATTTAGGACAAGTCGATTTTACCTCGCATTTTCTACTTGGCTTTTCATCTGGTGGATTTATTATTGCATTCAACATCGCAAGCTATATAAGTAATGGGTTTAGGTTTCCTTTTATCGCAACACTTGCAAAACCTTTCATTAAATACACGCTAAACAATTCAATAATACCGCTTTCATTTTTATCTGTATATGTATACCAACTTATCCAATTCCAATTAAATAGTGAGCTAGAGCCAATAGAAAGTGTTTCGATAAACGTTCTAGGATTTCTGGTAGGTAATGTTTTTTTTATTGCACTTTCGTTAATGTATTTCTTGGGAACCAATAAAGACATTTTCAAATTTTTAGGTAACGATTCGACTAATAAAAAACAAGTTAGCAATCCCGTTGAAGGAATTTTACACAAGCAAGAGAAGTGGCACAAAATATTTAATCAAGACAGAGAATGGCATATAGAAACCTACCTCACTTCTCCATTTAAAATTGCATTAGCACGCGATGGAAAACACTATAAACGGACAACTTTAGCTAAGGTATTTTCTCAAAACCATATTAACGCATCCATATTCGAAATACTTGTTATCGCCAGTGTAATAATTATTGGCACATTTAGAGAAAACTCTTATTTTGTTATACCTGCGGGGGCAAGTATAATGCTTCTTTTCTCTATGATAACAATGGTGATTAGCGCTGTTCATTCTTGGGTAAAAGGTTGGTCTAATGCTATTCTAGTTGGCGTAATTATAGCAGTAAATTTGTTGTCACAAAACGACCGATTTAACTATACCAACTACGCATATGGGCTCAATTATAATACTGAAAAAGCAGAATACACAAACGCCAAACTTCGAGCATTAGCTAATGATGATAAAAAAGCTCTGCTTGATTTTAAATCAGGCATTTCAATTCTTAACAATTGGAGAAAAAAGAACTTCAAAAAAGGAACTGTAAAACCAAAATTGATTCTTGTTGCAACAAGTGGCGGCGGTCTACGAAGCGCTTTATGGACATGTAAAGCCTTGCAGCACATAGATAGTTTAACTGAGGTTGATTTGATGAATAATATTCATCTATTTACGGGTTCTTCTGGTGGAATGGTCGGCGCAGCTTACATGCGAGAAATGTATTTGCAAAACGAAACGATTCAAGGTGCATCACATTTAGATAACATATCAGCCGACATACTGAATCCAATTGCTTTTTCAATGGCAGTAAGCGATCCATTTATTCGTTTTCAAGAATTTAATGATGGTAATTTTTCTTATACCAAAGATCGAGGATACATCTTTGAAGAACAACTAAACCGAAACCTAAACCAGTGTTTCAGAAAGCGTCTTTCCGATTATGCTGCTCCAGAGTACAATGCAGAAATACCGATGATGATTCTTTCACCTACTGTTGCAAATGATGGTCGGAAAATTTTAATCTCTCCACAAGATATTGGCTATATGTCTAATACAAGCATGAAAGCGAAAGAGGATAACTTCTTTTCTACCGATGCTGTCGAATTTCGTAATCTACTGAAAAATCAAATGGCCGATAGCTTAAGGTTTTCCTCTGCGTTAAGAATGAGCGCTACTTTTCCTTATGTGATGGCAAACGCTACTTTGCCTACTGAACCTTCAATCGAAATTATGGATGCAGGAGTTAGAGACAATACAGGAATATTTGTAGCACTACGTTACCTGCACACTTTCAGAAATTGGATAAATACTAACACTAGCGGAGTAATTATTCTTCAAATTAGCGATACACCAAAAGATGTGAGAATTAATGACGGCCCTACTAAATCTATATTCGAGAATCTAAAAGGCCCTTTTGGTGGATTTTATGGTAATTGGAGCAATATGCAAAAGCTGAACCAAGAAGAGATTATTCATTATTCTAACTCCTGGTTCGATGTACCCTTTAATGTAGTTGATTTAGAACTTTATCATAACAAAGAAAATTACATATCATTAAGTTGGCATTTAACCCAAGCTGAAAAGCAGAAAGTTTTAAACTCAATTTTATCAAAACAAAACAAAAAGGCATTTAGTAAAATTGAGGAATTATTGGATTAACATCTAAACTAATCGCGTTATCTAGAAATGAGTTTCTCGCTTCAAAAAGCTAACTTCAACAACCATATAATTTAATAGCATCATTTGTTTACATCAATACCTCACTCGATGGCGTTAAATTAGCAATCCGAGATTATCGCTGGAGACTAAACTGATTACATTACAGTAACTTGCTGTGTCCTTTAAGGATAGTTTTGAATGGACTGACAATATCTATGAAACTGGATTGCGATACTGTTGTTGATATGGATGTAAAGGGATTAATTTATATTGTTCCTAAATTACTCAACAATTTCATACTTCTGCCGTGCGACTTTTCGGCTGCACGAATTAAAGTGCCACCATTCTGTAGTTAATGGCGTAAACCCTGCATCAGCCATTACTTCGCGCAATAATAATCGATTATCCAATTGTTCTTGAGATAGTTTACCTTCCTTTATCATTTTATCCTCTAAACGCGGGTATGCCAGCTCTCCAAAAAAATCGAACTCCGTCCCCATATCAATGGGTTCACCTTGTTCATCTGCAATAGTTAAATCTACCGCTGCACCGAAATTATGAAGTGATCCATTCTTTGGATTAGACACGTACTTAGTTTTTTCCCTTGCAGGCATATCTAAAGTTTTCCACATTTTCCATTGCACAGCTCTCGGTCTAACTCCGTCAAAAACCAATAAACTATATGATGGATACTGACTCTTTAATAGTAGTTGTGCTAATTGTAATTTTTTAGCTACATCTATTTGGAGGTAACACTTTTCTAGATCTCCATAGAGATCTGTTTCCAGAAAATTATTAGTTGTAGAATACCTCAAGTCAACTAATAATGAGGTTTCTACTTCCTGAATATTAACTAAGCCAGCGCTTTCAATGTTGTTCTCTAAATCTGAAATTTCATAGGTTGAGTAATCAGTCTCCTTAATATCTACTGAATCAACCAACACTTCTTGTATAGTTGCTTTTCTTGTTTGTTTTGGTTCTTTAATCTCTTCACAACTAGGAAGAACAAAAGATAAAATACTAATGCTTAGAATAACTCCTCTCGCCTGCTTTAATTGCAATTTTGAGTGTATTCTCGAGCGGAGGTATTGGACATGAATATTTATGGTTATAGGCACAGTAGGGATTAAACGCTTTATTAAAGTCAATTATTAAAATATCTCCATTCGGAATTTCCGTTTCGATATATCTACCACCGCCATAGGTCGTTTCACCTGATGTGAAATCTCTAAACGGTATAAACAAGTAGTCTTTGTATTCTTCATTGTTAGCCAATTTAACGTTCTGATAAACATTTAGTTTTAGTTTTTTTCCATTAATTGTAAATTCAGCTAGGCCATACTTCAAATATTTCGGTAATCTATCAGTTGAGGTTTGCATTTCAAATATCTTTTCATCTGGAGTCCTCACCAGTGATGCAGAAACTCGATATAAAGAATCAATTTTAAAGTAATCTAGCCCTTCAAAAATTTTCAATCCTTCTTCTGTCAATGGCGTTTCTGCTGTATCTAAAAACTCATGATGTAATTCATCTCGGTGTTTTTGAATTAAATTATCATAGACATTTGGTTGAGCAACAAGCATCTTTAATGAACAGAATAAGAAAAGGTTTAAAATTGTTAATTTCATAAGATAATTTATTCGTGCAAAATTAATTAGTTATCCAGTTTTTGATTAATTGAAGACCGTGTTCAGTTAAGATTGACTCGGGATGAAACTGCACGCCTCTTATATCAAATTTATTATGTTTTATAGCCATAATTTGTCCATTATTATCTTCTGCCGTTACCATAATTTCTAGCGGTAATTTATTATTAACTAACCAAGAATGGTATCTCCCAACGTTGAATTTTTGAGGAATACTATTGAACAAATAATCTTGTGAATCAACAACTTTAATTTCCGCAGCTACTCCGTGAAACAACTTGTCCATAATACTTATTTGTCCACCGAAAACTTCTGCAATCGCCTGATGTCCCAAGCAAATTCCTAAAATAGATTTTGTTGCTCCGTACTTTTCAATTACAGCTTTTGTCAATCCGGCATCATCAGGTATGCCCGGCCCGGGTGAAATTAATATCTTGTCGAACGATTCTAAGTCTTCAAGATCAAATTGATCATTTCTAACTACTACAGGGTTGGCGTCAACTTGGTCTAACAATTGAACCAAATTATACGTAAACGAGTCGTAGTTATCTATTACAAATGTTTTCACCAATCTTCAAATATAGAATCATAACTTTTAAGGGAGTAAATTAATTTTACCAACCAATTATCTGTCATCAAAATTACATCTTCGTCTGTTTTTTTTGTATTTTAATCGATAAATAATACCATTTAGTCTAAAAAATACATATATTTACAAAAATACAAAAAACATGATCGCAATTTTAATCATCGTTGGTGTAATGTTCATTCTTTATAGACTTCTTTGTTCTGGTCGGGTTCAAGCTAATACGCATAGCAAATTTGACCATAACCGAAGTGAATTCTAGAGTATAAACATTCGCTAAATTATTTCTATTAATACAGGATCTAGGTCATATTTCTGACCTGTTGAATTTTTTCCCTTTATATTTTTAAACATAACCTTTTGTCCTCCTTTTAATGAAGGGAATATTTTTGTTTTCAGAACATTGGCAAACTTGTAAGTATGTTTAATATTTTACGACTGCCAAGTACCATTTTTTGTCTTGCTGATTCTATTCCTCCTGACATAATTTTTAGTCTTATTCTCGCACCAACCTCTTTTGGGTTAGTCCGAAATTATTAAACAATAAAAATCAAAGCGTTTTGATAAGAATTGAAAGTAGGTGTATGCTCCGTGATAAAATTCCTTGCTCTCACTCATTAAGTGGAAACGAACAAAAAAGGAACAGTATTTAGTTTAAAAAGTAAAGTTGAAAGTTTCATCTACTCAGTAAAATTAAGCCCTACGGCTTATAGATAAAAATGCTAAAAATGCTAAAACAGCATTGTAAATAATAATTTCGAAACCAAAACGATAGCTGCCAAAAATTCCCAACTCACCCTTTTCAATGCCAGGAGCACCAGTCGAATAAAACCAAAATATTCCAATAATTGCAGGTACTAAAAGACTCACAGGTAACACTAAATTGTCGCGGATTGTTCGTTTCGTAATTATTCCAAAGAAAAACAAACCTATTAAAGGACCATACGTAAACCCAGCAAATTTCATCAGTAAACCAATTGCGCTTTGCGAGGTAGTATATTTTAAGAGAATTACAACCAAAACAAGCACAACAGATATTGCAATATGTACAGCTTTTCTAAGTTTCTTTTGTTCAATGTCGGATTTTGATTCTAAGTTTAAGAAGTCTACTGAAAAAGAAGTCGTTAACGATGTTAATGCAGAATCTGCGCTACTGTATGCGGCAGCAATTAACCCTAATAAAAATAAAATGCCGATAAAAGTGCCTGTATTTTCATGCATCGCTATTTCAGCAAATATCAAATCTGAAGCGATACCCTCTCCTACTCCAGTTGATTCAGCATACATAAACAACAATGCACCGAGTCCTAAAAAAACCAAGTTGACCAAAACCAACACAGCACCCAAACTCAGCATGTTTTTCTGTGCTTCGCCAATATTTTTGCACGTTAAATTCTTTTGCATCATGTCTTGGTCAAGTCCTGTCATGCCAATGGTAATGAACATTCCACCTAAGAAATCTTTTACAAAATGATTGCTTCCCATGATATCATCAAAAAAGAATATTTGAGAATATTGGCTATTCGAAATTGCTGAAACAGCTCCTCCCTGTTCGGCCAAATTAAGTGCATCACTAATTAAGTACACTGTTACAAAGACAGATGTAAGCATGAACGCGGTTTGGAGAGTATCCGTCCAAATAATGGTTTTAATACCTCCCTTATTGGTGTAAATCCAAATTAGGAGAATAGAAATAACGACTGTTGCTTCAAAGGGTATACCCCAATCGTTAAACAGTATCTTTTGAAGCACATTTGAAACTAGAAGCAACCTAACCGAAGCGCCTAAAACCCTAGACACAAAAAAAAACCCAGAACCCGTTTTATAACTCCAAAAGCCAAACCGTTGCTTTAGGTATTCATAAATTGAAGTTAAATTGAGCTTGTAGTATATCGGCAACAAAACATAAGCAACGATTAAATACCCGACAAAATATCCCAGTACAGCTTGCATATAGCTAAACTGATTGGCTTCATTACCCACCCAGCCGGGCACCGAAATAAAGGTAACGCCTGACAAGGAAGCCCCTATCATACCAAAGGCTACAATATACCAAGGTGATGAATTGTTACCCTTAAAAAAAGCTTCGTTATCATCACTTTTACCAGTAAAATGAGAGATACCAATAAGTACTACAAAGTATCCAACAATAAAACTTGCGATTAGCCAAGCTGCCATAGTCTTCAAATATCGCAATGAAATTGCATTAACATAATAACCAAACGAATAGTTTTAAACATATTTAAAACGAGAATTGAATAGGTATACGATACGCAAAACTTGCTTGGTCATGGGAGTAAGCAAACTATAGAAATATAGAACCAAGTAGCGGTTAATATGATTAATAAGATCAAAAATCCCTTAGATTTTATAAATTCGTAGGTATTAACACAGTAGGGACATACGTACCTTTAGGTATGTCCGAACCTAAGCTATACACAATAAAGTAGGGTCAAATGAATCTCAAACGGTACACTCTTAAATATTAGAATACTTCTATGATTCCAAAAAGATACATATGCTTACTCATCTTAACTGTATTTCTATTTGCAAATAATCCTCTAAATGCTCAAGTATGGAGTAAATCATTCACCGCCGGGGGCTATGATTCAAATAATAAATTCTTAGGTGGTTCAGAGGTGTTACAGCTAGTTAATCACAAAAACATGCTTTTTGCATCGGTTGGATACTGGGAAGATGCTAATAATATTTGGTACGGAGGTTCAAACAGCAATATTGGATGGGGCCAGATAAATCGACTGGATAATTCTTCAGCCGCTTGGCAAGAAGATTTGTTTCTTGGAGCAAGCTACCTGCGGCCGGAAATTCTGAAACAAATTATTTTTACAAAAGATCAATTTGGTATTCCGTTACCTGCTCCAGACACCGTTTTGATTTCCGCTGGCTACTCCCCTAACTACATTACGAGTATAGTTACGGTAAAGAGTTTTGTGCGAAATGACTTGAATGGTACATGGGGAGAAAGTCAAATTATGCAAGGAGGCTTCCCTGCCGGGGAGAACTATTCCATAAGAGATATTGAAATCTACGTTGACCAGCAAACTGGTTTAGAATACGTATTTGCTACTGTTGGAACACAAGGAATCTATAAAGGGAAATATAATCCTGCAAATCCAGGAAAAATCGATTGGATATCAACAGCAGAATTTGGTCCCTTAAGTATTAGACCTTTAGGTATTGAAGTAGCAAATGGGTCTCTCCATTTTTCATCAGGAAGTAAACTCTATAGACGAATTGACGGAGTTTCACCAAGCTATATAATAGGCCATGACTTTAGTGACCTTGGCGCAACAATCAATTCTGCTGTAGGCGGTATTAGAGGTTTAACAACAATCGATAACCCTAGTGGGACTGATGATGCCTTCCTTTTGATGTGGTGCCCTGACGGCCAGTCTCAAGGAACTATTTATCGTCTCGAACCAGATAGTGCTGGAGGATTTAATCGTATTTATGAAACTAAATTATCCTTATTGATAGCGAGTTTTTTAGTTGGGTCAAATGCGAGCTATGTTCTAGGAGCATACAATGAGTTTTACGAATATATTGACCCCATAAGCAACGATACTATTCACCTTATAGGGTTTGAAGCAAATATATCGGGAGGTGGTCATCCAATATGGAACGGCTACTACAAAGGTGGTTTGTTCGCTAAACGAGATTCAAATGGTCAGTATTCGATAGAAGAAATAAATGGAACCATAGACGCAAATGATACGGCTTTAGTTGCTAACAGATGCTATGTGGCATCTCCATTTCCAAACGAAACTGCCCTCTACTTTGGTGGTTTTGATCCAAATAGTAACTCTTCAACAAACATGGCTTGGGTGTTTAAGAAAAACTATCAAGTTAATGTGGTAGATGATATTACTAAAAATGAAAACAATTTTGTTATTTATCCTAATCCCGCCAGCAATCAAATTATTCTTGAAAGCAAAATTCTAGAAGACCATGAATTCAGCATTATTAATCTTTTAGGAGAGAAGATGGCATTTGGAAGGTTCAATAGTCAAATTGAAACTATTGATATCTCATCCCTACCCCAAAATATTTATATTATTAAAGTTGCTAATGAGGCGTTTAAATTTATCAAAACAGACTAATGTGTATAATCGAGTAGATGGCTCCGACTAAAATAGTCGGAGTGCGCCTCTCACACCACCAAGCGTACGGGTCTCTTACTTGGCGGTTCGTAGTCCATCTTCTTAGCCGCTCTTTACACCGACCAAAACTATTTTGTACTTTATAAATAGGCTACGAATTTTCTAGGGAATCGGACACCCAGTAACGAAAATTTACGCTCCCATTTTAATTTCCAAAAGGACTACGTTCAGTCCTTCCCTGCTTGTGAGACCTCTACTTTTCTATAGTAGCTCGTTTCCCTCAGGTACTATGACTTCTGCTGACTTCTCCAATATGCCAACTCGTGGATTTGGAGACCTCCCCAGGTAATTGCATCTTCTTTCATTCGATTCCTGCCCTATTTACATAATTGACCTTTTGGTATTCTTAGGGCGTTACAAAGATGTGCTTGCTTACCCAGTCAAATATGCCTCATATACGGTTCCTGTCCGTCAGTACCGAAATTTGTAGTCCTGCTTCCTTCACTGCATACCTCACGATAAACCAGCTTGCAGCTTACTAATGGTTCGAGACACGACTCTCGCCCATAAGGGACTTGCACCCTCTAAATTAATTCCTATCTTGCGATAGAGAAAAGATACCCATGCTGGGCACACACAAGGTATAAAAGTTATTAAAATGATCTTTTATACTAAACGTTACTATAATTTAACCATGACTTAACGAACATTTAAAATGAAAACGAACAAAAAAAAATATGATGTAATCATTGCGGGAGCAGGGATTGTCGGAAACACATTATCCAAGATTTTCTCTGCCAACAACTTGAGTGTTTTATTGCTAGAACAAGGAAAACATCCGCGCTTCTCTTTAGGAGAAGCTATGCTTCCTCAAAGTGCAATTTGGCCATTCATGATAGGCGAATACTATGGAATAGATGAAATTAAACATCTAAGTAACGCTGATGCTATCATTGATAACATCACCCCTCATTGCGGCATAAAACATTCCATTGGATTCATACATCACGAAACCAATGAAAGACCTAGTGGTGATAGAATACACCAATTAATTCCACCAAGCATGCCTTTTTATTCTGAGAGTCATTTACTTCGAGAAGACATTGACGATTATTTACTTACTGTGGCAAAAGATGCTGGTACAGATTACTATGAGGAAACGTCTATTACGGGTGTAGAAATACAAGAAGATATAGTTGCTGTTACTACAAATAAAAATACATTCTACGGAAAGTACTATATTGATTCTTCAGGTAAAAATTCACTATTAGCAAAAGAAAAAAAATATAGAAATTCAGTGTCAACTTTAACATCAAATTCGCGTACTATTTTCACTCATATTGAGGGATTAGAGCCGATAGACATGTTGATAAATGAAGAGGATCACCCAAAACAAAACAATCAGCTGCATCACGGAACGTTGCATCATGTTTTCGATGGAGGTTGGATTTGGGTAATCCCCTTCGACAATCACCATAGGTCAAGTTCGAAACTAACAAGTGTAGGGCTTATGCTAGATCCCAAAAAGTTTCCTGTAAACGACAAAATGAGTGCTGAAGAAGAGTTTCACTGTATCATTGAACAATTTCCGATGATAAGTGAGCATTTAAAAAATGGCCAGAATGTTCGCCCATGGACTAGGTCTACTGGTAACCTTCAATACTCATCAAATCAAAGTGTGGGACACAGGCACATGACTACAAATAACACGTATGGTTTTGTTGGGCCACTTTATTCTAATGGACTTATAAATTCTTTTGAAACAGTCTTTTATGTTTCAAAAATTATTTTGAATGCTTTTAAGAATGATGACTTTTCTCTGGAACAATTCCAACCGATTGAGAAATTGCATAAAAAACAATTACAAGATTCCGACTTAATGATTTCCAATGCTTACAAGGCAATGAAGAGTTTTAAGACATGGAATGCATGGACTCAATTGTGGCTTGGACAGGTTCTTTTTCATGACCTTTACTTACAGCGATTGTGTTTTAAGTATTTCGAGAGTGGAGATAAAACAATCTTTGAAAATCTAATTATCGATGGAAGACCTGGTGATGATGCTCCATTTATGGAAAAAAAGAAGTTGATGTTGCATAAAGTAGGAAAAACTCTGAATGATTTCGAGGCAAATAATATTGATGAAGAGGAAGCCAGCTCCATAATACTAAAAGAGCTTCAAGCTCAAGATTGGTTACCAAAGCATGTTTTTGATTGGGGTAATCCTCTGTCAAGAAATGTAGATTTCACAAACTTGGAGTTGGTTAAAACCCTTATTGGATGGGGAATGAATGATGCTCCCGAAAATATTAAAGCTAATTTATTTGATTTTAAAGTTCCCTTTTAAGTCTAATCTGATTTAATACTTTGGCTTTCAGTTTTCTATTAATTATTAATGTTTTTAAGATTTATCATAAAAATGATAACAAAACATCAACTGCACTAAAAACTTAGTTTAGGTAACTGATGGGACAACATTAAATGAAGTATATCTATTACATAAATCCTACTTACTGCAACTTCTATTCTGTCATGTGGCGCATCTAATTTGAAAACAGAGAAGAACGTCAGAATTGAAAAAAAGGATTTAAATGCAGGGATTTACTTTCTTCAGCTGTTCAACAACGCAGAGTTGACCACTTTTAAATTTGTTAAAGAGTAGGAATCTTCTACAATTTCACAAACTTGAAATAAGCGAATCTAGCTCCATTACTCAAACAAATAGAATACACTCCTGCGCTTAATCGTTGAATATCTAATTGATGAGTAGGTTTATTTACCTCTTGTGTCGTCACTACTTTCCCAGAAATATCGACTATCACTAGTTGGTTAATATCAGTATTACTACCCAAATTGATTGTAAGGAAATTACTTGCTGGATTTGGGTAAATCTCTACATCTGTAAACAATTCTTGAGCTTCTATACCATTAACATCTTGTTCATTAAACACTCCGTCTCCGTTAGTATCATTTAAAACCTCAGAACCATCAATTACTCCA
>Ga0209406_1001988_pt1 | contig 14118 bp, 26 predicted proteins | sample COGITO_mtgs_1204_FD_184808 | JGI IMG/M metagenome (GOLD analysis project Ga0209406, IMG submission 184808) | Pelagic marine microbial communities from North Sea - COGITO_mtgs_120426 (SPAdes) (version 2) | ecosystem: Environmental > Aquatic > Marine > Epipelagic ...
TTGCATATCACATACAAAACTCCTTTACGTCTAACTGTTTTGCAATTTCTGCAAATCTTTTTTACTGATGCTCTAACTTTCATATTTATCTTTTATAGTTTTTTAAATTAGCTTTTTTAAGCAGTGATGAGTATTGATTTGACATCATATGCGATTGAACTTGAGCCATAAAATCCATCAAAACAACTACAATAATTAATACTGAAGTGCCGCCCAAATAAAAGGACACGCCTGCAAAATTAATTAATGCCAATGGCAACAAGCATATAAGCGTCAAATAGATGCTTATCAACACAACTACAATAATCAATACTGAGGTGCCGCCTAAATAAAAGGACACACCTGCAAAATTAATTAATGCCAATGGCAACAAACATATTAATGTTAAATAGATGCTTCCAAAAACTGTCAGTCTTGCAAGAACACTATCAATGTAACTTGCCGTTTGATCTCCAGGTCTAATACCAGGAATAAAAGCACCAGATTTTTTTAAGTTATCTGTTACGTCCTTTGTATCAAAAGTTAGTGCTAGCCAAATAAAACAAAAAGAAATAATTAAAGCTGAAAAAGTCAGAATATATAATGGTTGCCCGGGATTCAAGGCTAAAGATATTGTTTGAAGGGGTTGCCCGGGATTCAAGGCTAAAGATATTGTTTGAAGGAACCCAAAAGACTCAGCCTGCCCAAACCAAGTTGAAAGAGATGCAGGAAATAATAAGAAGGTGCTTGCAAAAATTGCAGGAATAACTCCAGCCATATTAACTTTAAATGGAAGATGACTTGCTTGGGCTTGCATTAACTTTCTGCCCTGCTGTCTTTGCGCATAATTAACAGTGATTCGTCTTTGGCCGCGCTCAATAAATACAACAATTGCTATAACAATCATTGCCAATACACCAATTCCCAATAAAAGAAGTATGTTTAAGTCCCCTTGTCTAGCCTGTTCTAAGGCCTGACCAATCGCACCTGGAATACCAGTTAAAATGCTGGTAGCAATAATAATAGAAATTCCATTTCCAATGCCTCTTTCTGTGATCTGCTCACCAAGCCACATTAAGAAAACTGTTCCTGCAACAACACTAAATACTGCAGAGATAAAAAATGATGTTCCTGGTTCATATGCTAATCCACTGGCACCTAAAGTTACACTTAATGCAGATGCTTGAACAAATGCTAAAACAACGGTTCCATATCTTGTGTATTGCGTAATCTGATTTCTTCCAGCCTGGCCGTCTTTTTTTAGTTCCTGCAAGTAAGGAATAGAATTTGAGAAAAGCTGCATAATAATTGCAGCAGAAATATAAGGAACAACATTCAATGCAAAGATACTCATTCTCTCGAGAGCACCGCCTGAAAATAAATTAAACATTTCAAGGATAGTTCCCTGGTTTTGATCGAATAATGCGGCCAGCCTTGCTGGATCAATTCCAGGTATTGGAATATGAGTACCCATTCGGTAAACAACAATAGCCAAGAAGACAAATCTAAGTCTTCTCCACAAGTCGCTCATACCTTTATTTTGATCAGCCATATTAATTATTCAGCAGTTGCTTCCTCGACTTTTTCTGTTGGTTTTGCAATTGCTTTTTTTGAAGTTTTTACAAACTTTTCTTTAATTGGTCGCACTGACACTTCTGCTATTGTTCCACCAGCTTTTTCTATGGATTCTTTCGCTCCTTTCGTCACGTGCACACCGGATACTTTCATCGGCTGAGCTAGTTCATGGATGCCGAAGATTTTTACTTTTTTAGTTGACTTAGGAACAATCCTATTCTCTTTTAAAGACTCAAGTGTTACATCTGTCATGGTGGCAATATTCTTGAGATTTACTTCTTTGGTAGCTCTATTCACACGAGATGAAAAACCAAATTTTGGTATTCTCTGTTGAAGAGGCATTTGCCCACCTTCAAATCCCCTTGCAATGGTTCCACCTGATCTGGATTTTTGACCCTTATGACCTCGCCCAGCTGTTTTGCCGGTGCCTGATCCAATGCCTCGTCCAACACGCTTCCTATTTTTATTAGTCCCTGTGCTTGAAAGGGTATTTAGCCCAAGAGTATTATTTAATTCTATATTTTCCATTTATTAGCTCTCTAAGATTTCTACCATAAAGATTTCTACCATATCTCTTATTTTATTAATCATGCCTCTATTGCTAGGGGTATCTTCAACTGAAACAGTTTGATTTAAGCGTCTAAAGCCTAGGCCTTGAACACATTTTCTGTGATTAGGAATTCTTCCTATGCTACTTTTAATTAGCTTGATTTCTATTGTTGTCTTGCTCATGATATTTCTGCTGTTTTCTTGCCTCTTCTAGTTGCAACTTGCTCTGGAGATTCCATTGAACGTAGAGCATTAATAGTTGCTCTGACAACATTGACTGGGTTTGTTGATCCATAACATTTAGCTAAAACATTTTGAACACCAACAAGCTCAAGAACTGCTCTCATTGCACCACCAGCAATAATTCCGGTACCTTCTGATGCTGGCTGCATATAGACTTTTGCTGCACCATGTTTTGCTTTAACCGGGTACCACAAAGTAGAGGCATTTAAGCTGACGTCTACCATGTTACGTCTTGCATTTTCCATTGCTTTTTGAATAGCGATAGGGACTTCTTTTGCTTTACCACGACCAAATCCAACCTTGCCCTTACCATCACCAACTACACATAGGGCAGTAAAACCAAATATGCGACCGCCTTTAACGACTTTTGCAACTCGATTTACCTGAACAAGCTTTTCTTCCAAAGCATCTTGTTGCTGCAAATTGTTATTTTGTTGATTCATTTTTTTTAAAACTCCAATCCAGCTTCTCGAGCTGATTCTGCAATGGCTTTTATACGGCCATGATATTTATAACCAGATCTATCAAACACAACTTTAGTTACTCCAGCTTCTATTGCTCTTTGAGCAACTTTTTGGCCTACAACTTTTGCTGATTCAATGTTATTAGATGACATTTTTTCTACCTTCTCATTGGTTGATGCTGATGCAAGAACTTTTGCACCCGAAGCATCAAAAATCTGAGCATATAAATTTTGCGAAGATTTAAAGACTGAAAGTCTTGGCTTATCTTGCTGTGAAATTCTAATCCTAGTTTTACCAGCTCGTCTGATTCTAGATTCTGATTTTGACTGTGAACTCATAACTTATGCTCCTGCTGCCTTTTTAGCTTCTTTTCTGCGAATAATTTCATCGGAATATTTAACACCCTTGCCTTTATATGGCTCTGGTGGTCTAAATGCTCTAATTTCAGCTGCGACTTGACCAAGTACTTGCTTGTTGTAACTTTTAAGAACTACCTCAGTTTGAGATGGGGTATCTACCTCAACCTCATCTGGCAAATCATAAAAAACAGGATGAGAGAAACCAAGAGTTAATTCTAATTTTTTACCATTAGCTTTTGCTCTGTAACCTACTCCAACCAAAATCAATGTTTTCGTATACCCCTCGGTAACTCCGATAATCATATTGTTTATCAAGGACCTAGTCGTGCCTGCCAATGCAGTTGATTCAGATGATGTTTCATCCCAAGAAACTGTAATAAGGTCATCAGAGTGATTCGCAGATACTGAAGCTGGAATTAAAAACTCCATTTTATCCTTGGATCCAGCAACCTTAACTAGATTTCCATCAAAAGTAATTTCTACGCCTGCAGGAACTGGAATTGGATTTTTTGCAACTCTAGACATAATTAAAAAACCTCACAGATTACTTCGCCACCAACATTAAGTGATTTAGCTTCTTTGTCGCTCATCAATCCTTTATTTGTAGAGATAATATAAATACCAAGACCATTTTTTACCTCTGAGAGATCAGTTGAAGCTGAATACCTTCTGAGACTTGGTTTTGAGATGCGTTTAATCTCTCTAATCGCTGGAGCTTCATTGATGTATTTTAAGGTTATGCTTAAAGCATCTTTGCCATCTACAGAAACTTTCTCACATGCATTGATGTAACCTTCTTTTACAAGCAAAGAGACAAGCTCATGCTTAAACTTTGAAAAAGGTGCATGCACAACTTTTTTTCCTCGCATAAGGCCATTTCTTATTCTTGTCAGACAGTCTGCTGTAGGGTCTTGTAAACTCATAATATTACCAACTTGATTTAACTAATCCAGGAATGTCGCCGCGCATTGCAGCTTCACGTAATTTAATTCTGCTGAGACCAAATTTTCTGTAAACAGCATGAGGCCTCCCAGTAAGAGAGCATCTTCTAGTAATTCTTGAAGGACTTGCATTTCTAGGAAGCTTTTGTAGTTTCTCAAATGCAGCCATCTTCTCTTCGTATGAGTTATTGGGGTTTGCGAACGCTTCTTTTAATGCTGCTCGTTTAGAAGCATAGCGATCTACCATTTTCTGTCTTTTTGCATCTCTTGCTACTACTGATTTTCTAGTCATGGTTTTACCTTTATTTTTTAAATGGAAAGCTAAGCGATTCTAATAGAGCTTTAGCATCTTCTTTGTTTGAAGCTGAGGTATTGATGCAAATATCCATCCCTCTGATCTTATCAATGTTGTCGAAGTTAATTTCTGGGAAGATGATTTGCTCTTTTACGCCCATGCTGTAATTTCCTTGCCCATCAAATGATTTAGGGTTCAAACCCCTAAAATCTCTTTCTCTTGGAATGGCAATATTTACAAGACGCTCTATAAAGTCATACATTCTGTCACCACGTAAAGTGACTTTACAACCTACTGGCCACCCTTCTCTTAATTTGAAGCTTGCAACCGATTTCTTTGCCAGTGTAGTCACCACTTTTTGACCAGCAATTGATTCAAGATCTTTAACAGCAGATTCCAAGTGTTTTTTATCAGTCAGTGCTTCGCCAACACCCATATTAATAACAACTTTTGTTATTTTTGGAACGGCCATCACATTTTTTATTCCAAGCGTTTTTTGAAGCTCGGGCATTAACTCTTTGTTAAATTTTTCTCTTAAATTCATGATTTTATTTCTAATTTATCTGATGCATAAACTCTGACCTTTTTATCGTTCTCAATAAGAAACGAAATGCGATCTGCTTTTTTCTTTTTAGGATTCCATATAGCAATATTTGATAACTCTATCGCTGCTTCTTGCTCAACAATTCCACCAGTAACACCGAGCTGAGGATTTGGTTTTGTATGTTTCTTAACCATATTGATGCCATTAACAACTGCTTTATTGTTAAATTTAGATATCTTTGCAAGAGTTCCTTTTTTACCAACATCTTTACCGGTGATGACTACTACCTCATCTCCAGTTCTTAGTTTCGTTACTGTTTCAATATTTTTTTTCATTACAAGACTTCCGGTGCTAAGGATAAAATTTTCATGTGCTTGCCTTCACGCAGTTCTCTGGTTACAGGTCCGAAAACTCGAGTTCCTATGGGAGCTTTATTACCACCTATTAGAACCGCTGCATTCTCATCAAACTTTATAAGGGAGCCATCTCTTCTTCTGACACCTTTTCTTGTTCTTACTACAAGAGCATCACACACTTGACCTTTTTTAACTTTGCCTTGGGGAATAGCTTCACGAATAGCTACTTTAATGACATCACCTATATTGGCATATCTTCTTTTTGATCCACCTAAGACCTTGATACACATAACGCTTCTTGCACCACTGTTGTCGGCAATATTTAGGATAGTTTGCATTTGAATCATGACTGATCCCCTTCGACTAAATCAGCAGAATCAGTTGAAACGCTTGTGTCTCTTGAAACGTCAGCTTTGTTAGAAATATCAGAAAGCAGCATCCATGTTTTAGATTTAGATAGAGGTCTGCACTCTTGAACAGTTACTAGATCTCCAATTTTTGCTGAATTGAGTTCATCATGAGCGTGGACTTTGGTCGAACGCGTCATAATTTTTCCATACGTTGGATGTTTAACTTTACGCTCTATTTTGACAGTAATGGTCTTATTAGCTTTGTCGCTAATGACTATGCCTGTGAGCTGTCTTGGATTAGTACTCATGCAGATTCTTCCTCAGATTTCTTCTCATTAATAACTGTTTTAATTTGAGCAATCTTTTTTCTATCAGCTGTAAGAAGATGCGACTCATTAAGCTGTCCTGTCTTATGCTTCATTCTATTTTTAAATTGATTTTCTCTAATTTCCAAGACAAGTTTTTCAAGATCTATAATCTTCTTGTTGCGTAAATCTTGTAAATCGTTGGTTAGCTTTGCCATTTCTATAATGCCTTCTTAATAAACGTTGTTCTAACTGGAAGTTTTGCTGCAGCGAGCTTGAATGCTTCTCTTGCTACCTCTTCAGAAACACCAGCCATTTCATATAAAACAGTGCCTGGTTGCACTAAGCTGACCCAGTATTCTACATTTCCTTTACCTTTACCCATCCTGACTTCAAGTGGTTTTTTAGTTATAGGTTTGTCTGGAAAAATACGAATCCAGATATTGCCGCCACGTTTAATAGATCTAGTCATTGCTCTTCGAGCTGATTCAATCTGACGCGCAGTAATCCTGCCTCTAGTTGTTGCCTTTAAAGCGTATTCACCAAATGCTCACCAAATGCAATAGAGTTTCCTGATTGTGCTAGACCTCTATTTCGGCCTTTATGCATCTTTCTAAATTTTGTTTGTTTAGGCTGTAACATAATTAACTTCCTTGAACCTCATCCTTTAGTGGATCGCCTAATACTTCACCGGTGTAGACATGGACCTTCACACCAATTAAACCGTATGTAGTTAAAGCTTCCGCAACACCATAATCGATATTGGCTCTTAATGTATGCAAGGGCACCTGTCCTTCACGATACCATTCATCTTCGATATTGGCTCTTAATGTATGCAAGGGCACCTGTCCTTCACGATACCATTCATCTCTTGCAATCTCTGCACCACCCAACCTTCCTGATACTTGTGTTCTAATGCCCTTGGCTCCTTGGCGCATAGCACTTTGAACGGCTCTTTTCATTGCTCGTCTAAATTGAACTCTTCTCTCTAGCTGCTGAGCAATACCCTCTGCAAGAATGGTGGCGTCAATATCTGGCTTTCTAACTTCCTTGATATTAATCTGTACATTTTGAGTAACAAGTTTTTGTATTGCAGATTTAAGTGATTCAATCTCTTCACCTTTTTTGCCAATAATAATACCCGGTCTAGATGTGTGGATATTAACAACAAAATTTTGGGCAGATCTTTCAAGGTCAACCTTGCTAATTGATGAGAATCTAAGCCTCTCTTTAATGTAATTTCTAACTTTTAAGTCTTCAATTAAATTAGTTTTAAAAGCTTTTCCTTTGGCATACCACAAAGCATTATGCTTCTTGATAACACCAAGACGAAAACCAATTGGATGAACTTTCTGGCCCATTACTTCTCCTGATCCGATAATATAATTTCAATATGGCAACTAGGTTTGATAATCCTGTCTGCTCTACCTCTAGCTCTAGGCTTCATTCTTTTAAGCCTCATTCCTTGATTCACAATGATCGATTTTACAACCAATGAGTCAATATCAGCTTTGTCATTGTTCTCTGCATTAGCAATTGCTGACTCTAAAAGTTTTTTAATAACTTCTGAGGCTTTTTGCTTGTGAAAAGATAAGAAATCCATTGCAGCCTCAACTGATTTGCCTCTAACCACATCAGCTACCAAACCTGCCTTTTGAGCAGATAGCCTTGTGCCTTTTAAATATGCTCTTGTTTCCATTATTTTGATTTCCTGTCGCCTGAATGCATTCTAAAAGTTCTAGTAATAGAAAATTCACCTAGCTTGTGACCAACCATGTCTTCGTTAATAAAGACTGGTACGTGCTGTCTTCCGTTATGAACTGATATTGTTAGTCCAACCATAGTAGGACTGATCATAGACCTTCTTGACCATGTTTTAATTGGCTTTTTACTATTCTCAGTAATCGCCTTGTCAACAGCTTTCTGCAATGACAAATCGATAAATGGTCCTTTTTTAAGTGATCTAGGCATGAATATTATTTCCTCTTAGCTCTTCGTCTAACAATCAAGTCATCGGTTCTTTGATTTTTTCTAGTTTTGTATCCTTTTGTTGGAATACCCCATGGAGTTGATGGATGTCTTCCACCTGAGGTTCTTCCTTCACCACCACCATGTGGATGGTCTACTGGGTTCATGGCAACACCACGAACAGTCGGCCTAACACCTCTCCATCTTTTAGCGCCTGCTTTTCCAAGAGAGCGTAAATTATTTTCTTGATTGGAAACTGTGCCTAAGGTTGCCCTACATTCAGACAATATTTTTCTCATCTCACCTGATTGCAATCTTAGAGTTGCGTAAATACCTTCCTTTGCTATAAGCCTTGCTGATGTTCCAGCACTTCGTGCAATCTGAGCTCCTTTACCAGGCTTCATCTCAACACAATGAATAGTTGTTCCCAGAGGAATGTTCAGAAGCTTCATACAATTACCCGGCTTCATTTCAGTCTGATCTGCAGATAAAACAGGATCTCCAACTTTAATTTTACCCGGAGCAATAATATAACGTCTCTCACCATCTGCATATTTTAAGAGCGCCAAATGAGCCGATCTATTTGGATCGTATTCAATAGTTTCGACGACAGCCGGAATATCGAATTTATTTCTTTTGAAATCAATAATTCTGTAATGCTGCTTATGCCCACCACCTTGATGTCTAACAGTAATACGGCCGTTATTATTTCTTCCACCATTTTTAGATTTCTTCTCAAGAAGAGCCTTATGAGGTTTCCCTTTGTGCAAATCAGACTTGATAGAGATGACACCTCTTCTTCCTGGACTCGTTGGTTTTGCTTTAATGACTGCCATGATTAGTTAATTCCTTCAAATTGAATTTCAGAGCCTTCTTTCAATGAAACAAAAGCTTTCTTAAAATTAGATCTTTTATAGATTCCGAATTTGTTTCTCTTTGTTTTACCTTTTTGGGTGGAAGTCGTGACACTCTCTACCTTTACATCAAACAACTGCTCGATTGCTTTTTTAATTTCAAGCTTGTTTGCAGATAAGGCTACCTTAAATACGACTTGATTTAATTCACCAGCAGCTGAAGATTTCTCTGTAATGTAAGGAGACTGGATTAAAGTTAGAAGTTTTTCTTTGTTCATTAGACCCATGCCTCGATTAACTTAAATGCAGCAGGAGTAACTGCTACTTTTTCTGATCTTAGTAAAATTACTGGGTTAAAAGTTTTTCTTTGTTCATTAGACCCATGCCTCGATTAACTTAAATGCAGCAGGAGTAACTGCTACTTTTTCTGATCTTAGTAAAATTACTGGGTTAATCTCTTTAACTGTTACAACCTCAACGTGAGGGATATTTCTTGAAGAAAGATAAAGATTTGTATCCATCTCATCAAGAATGATTAAAACTTTTTCTAAATTGAATGCTTTTAAGAATGCACACATCTCTTTAGTTTTGGGAGACTCAAGTTTAGGCTGCTCTATGGCAATCAATCGATCTTGTCTATGTAGTTCTGAAAAAATAGAACTGATCGCAGCCCTATACATCTTTTTATTAATTTTTTTAGAGTAATCTCTAGGAGTTGCTGCAAATGCTACACCACCACCTCTCCATATAGGACTTCTAATTGTTCCCGCTCTTGCTCTACCCGTTCCTTTCTGAGCATATGGTTTTTTTCCACCACCGCGAACTTCTGATCTAGTTTTTTGTTTATGAGAGCCCTGTCTAGAACCTGCTAGATAAGTTACAACTGCTTGATGAACAAGCGTCTCATTAAAATCCTTTCCAAAAGTTGTATCAGAAATCTGAACATCTTCTTTTTTATTTGCAGTATTAAGTACGTCTAATTTCATCTTTGTTTCACCGCAGGTGTAATTTTGAGAGTAGATCCATTAAATCCAGGAACAGCACCTTTAACATAAAGCAGATTATTCTCAACATCAGTGCCCATTAGCTCTAAACTTTGAATAGTCTTTGTTTCATGGCCCATATGTCCTGACATTTTTTTACCTTTCCATACTCTTCCAGGAGTTTGACATTGACCAATTGATCCGTGAGCTCTGTGAGCCAGTGAATTTCCGTGAGTAGCATCTTGCATCGCAAAGTTATGTCGTTTAATAACTCCTGCATAACCTTTACCTTTGGAGGTACCGGTTACATCTACCATTTTGCCAACTTCAAATATTTCTGCTGTTAGGTGGTGCCCAACCTTAAGATCATCAGCGGATTCAGTTCTAAATTCAAATAATTCACCATTTGAGAGATTTTGTTTTTTAAAAAACTCTGTGGAAGATTTGGTTAAGTTTTTAGATGTGTTTTTAGAAACTACGACAGCGCTGTAGCCATGTTTCTCATGTGTTTTAATGTCAGCTACAAAATTTGCAGCTACAGAAATTACTGTTACGGGAACCGAGGTGCCGTCTTCTTGAAAAAGTCTCGACATACCTGATTTTTTTCCAACTAAGCCTATGCTCAATTTATTCTCCTTTTTACGGGGCTAAAAACCCTCTATGGCCGCTAAGCGTTAAAAATTGGCAGATTAGCCTAAGCTAATTTGCACATCCACCCCAGATGAAAGGTCGAGCTTCATTAAAGCATCAACTGTTTTATCTGTAGGTTCTACAATATCCATTAATCTCTTATACGTTCTAATTTCGTATTGATCTCTTGCATCTTTATCTTTATGCGGAGACGTTAAAATCGTTGTTCTTTCCTTCTTAACTGGCAATGGAATCGGTCCTTTGACAATTGCTCCGGTTTTCTTGGCTGTTTCAACAATTAATTTTGTTGAAGCATCAATCAAGCGATAGTCAAAAGCTTTTAATCGTATTCTAATTGATTGATTGTCCAATTTCTTTATTTCCTATATTTCTGCTTTATGCAAAATGTTGCGTATTCTATGACTCTAAGCCCCCTAATGTCAACAAATTTAGGGTATTTATAGTCTATTGTTTTAGGTGGTTTTTAACTGCTCGGCAATATTATTAGGAACTTCTGCATATTTTAGAAATTCCATTGAAAAACTTGCCCTTCCTTGTGTTGCTGATCTTAAATCTGTGGCGTATCCAAACATCTCTGACAATGGAACTTCAGTTCTAACAGTTTTGCCTGTAGGTATTTCATCCATGCCAAGAATTATTCCTCTTCGTCTGTTTAAATCACCAACCACATCACCCATATGCTCTTCTGGCGTAACAACCTCAACTGCCATCATAGGTTCCAGTAGAACTGGTCTTGCCTTTAAGCAACCCTCTTTTAGAGCCATTGAACCAGCTATTTTGAATGCCATCTCACTTGAATCTACGTCATGAAATGAACCGTCATACAAAGTCGCTCTTAGAGCCAGTAATGGATACCCAGCAATAACACCATTTTTCATTTGCTCTTGAATACCTTTATCGACTGCAGGAATATATTCTTTTGGAACAGCTCCACCAACTATCTTGTCAACAAATTCGTATTCATCGTCCAGTCCAAGTGGCTCTAGTTTTAACCAAACGTGACCATATTGACCCTTACCACCGCTCTGTCTAACAAATTTACCTTCGATATCAATAGATTCTCTAATGGTCTCTCGATATGAAACTTGAGGCTTGCCGATGTTTGCTTCAACATCAAATTCTCTTCTCATTCGATCAACCAATACATCTAAATGCAGTTCGCCCATACCGGAAATGATTGTCTGAGCAGATTCTTCATCTGTATGAACTCGAAATGATGGATCCTCTTGCGCAAGTTTGCCCAAGGCAATCCCCATTTTCTCTTGATCTGCTTTTGTTTTAGGCTCTACGGCTACTGAAATAACTGGCTCAGGAAAATCCATGCGCTCTAAAACAACTTGATCTTTAAGATCACACAGTGTGTCACCAGTCGTAACATCTTTTAAACCGATGCAAGCTGCAATATCACCTGCGCGAATTTCTTTAATTTCATTTCGATCATTTGAATGCATCTGAACCATGCGCCCAACCCTTTCCTTCTTTTGTTTGGTTGAGTTATAAACTCCATCACCAACAGACAAAACACCTGAGTAAACCCTGATAAAGGTTAAAGTTCCAACAAATGGATCTGTAGCAATTTTAAAGGCTAACGCTGAAAAAGGCTCATCATCTGAAGATGACCTTGCAACTTCAATTTCCTCATTATCTGGCATAGTTCCCTTGATAGCCTTAACTTCATTAGGTGCAGGAAGATATTCAATCGTTGCATCCAATACGGCTTGAACACCTTTATTTTTAAATGCAGAGCCACAGAATGCTGGAATAATCTCGTTTGCCAAGGTGCGAGTTCTAATGCCTTCTTTGATTTGCTCAATCGAAAGCTCGCCACCATCAATGTAAATATTCATAAGTTCTTCGTTTGCTTCGGCAGCGCTCTCAACCATAAACTCTCTCATGGTTTTGCATGTAGCCAATAAATCATCTGGGATTTCTTTTTCTTCGAAGGTCAGACCTTGATCGTCTTCATTCCAGTAAATGGCTTTCATTTTTACAAGATCTACCACGCCTTTAAAATTTTCTTCAGCTCCAATGTTGTATTGCATAGGAACAACATTTGCCTTTAATCTATCTTTAATTTGATCAGTGACTCGAGTGAAATCAGCGCCAGCTCTATCCATCTTATTAACAAACACAACTCTTGGAACTTCATAGCGGTCTGCTTGACGCCACACGGTTTCAGACTGAGGCTCAACTCCAGAAGTACCGCAGAATACAACAACTGCACCATCCAGAACACGCAATGATCTCTCAACCTCAATTGTAAAATCTACGTGACCAGGTGTATCAATGATATTAACTCGATGCTGGGGAAACTGCTGCTCCATACCAGACCAGAAACAAGTAGTAGCAGCAGAAGTAATAGTGATACCTCTTTCCTGCTCTTGCTCCATCCAGTCCATGGTGGCGGCACCATCATGAACCTCACCTATCTTGTGGGATAGGCCTGTATAAAATAGTACACGCTCCGTTGTTGTGGTTTTACCAGCGTCAACGTGTGCACATATACCAATATTTCTGTATCTACTAAGATCAGTGTCTCTAGCCATATTAAAAACCTAAATAATTATATTAAAAACGGAAATGAGAGAATGCTTTATTGGCCTCAGCCATACGATGAACATCTTCTTTCTTTTTGACAGCAGATCCTTTGCCTTCAGCTGCATCAGTAAGCTCACCAGCCAACCTATGATCCATAGATTTCTCGCTTCTTTTTCTTGCAGCTTCGACCAACCAACGCATTGCAAGAGCTTGTCTTCTTGAAGGTCTAACTTCAATTGGAACCTGATAAGTGGCACCACCTACTCTTCTAGATTTAACCTCAACCATAGGCCCAATAGTTTCTAAAGCCTTTTTAAATAGCTCTACGGGATCAGATTTTGCTGTTTGGTCAATTTTATCAAAAGCACCATATACAATCTTTTCAGCTACAGATTTCTTGCCATCTCTCATGATGTGATTCATGAATTTAGCTACTATGATGTCTTTGTATTTAGGATCAGGTAGTATTTTTCTCTTTTCGGGACTTCTTCTTCTTGGCATAATTATTTACCTTTTTTGGCTCCATATTTTGATCTGCGTTGTTTTCTATTTGCAACACCGGACGTATCCAATGAGCCTCTAACTGTATGATATCTAACACCCGGAAGATCTTTGACTCGACCTCCACGTATTAATACAACGGAATGCTCTTGAAGGTTATGACCTTCACCGCCAATATAGGACGTAACTTCATATCCACTAGTCAATCTAACTCTGCAAACTTTTCTTAAAGCTGAGTTGGGTTTTTTTGGTGTAGTTGTATAAACACGAGTGCAAACGCCTCTGCGTTGCGGAGATTTCTCCAATGCAGGCACGTCTGTTTTCCTTACCTTTGGTTTACGAGGTTTTCTAATTAACTGATTTACTGTAGCCATAATTTCCTAGTTTGACGCGATTTTATAGAGAGGATTAACTGCGGTCAACATTATTCCTCGCTTTCTTGTAATTCTTGCCTTAACGCTGATTTCATCCTCAGAAAGCATAGATTCTGACGAGTCACTTGCCTTCTTAGCTGCCATTTGATCATGGAATTCCATGCCTGTTCCTGCAGGTATAAGCCTTCCAACCACAACATTTTCTTTTAACCCTCTTAAGAAATCAACCTTGCCAGTCACTGATGCTTCAGTTAGAACTCTTGTTGTTTCTTGGAACGAAGCTGCAGAG
>Ga0209406_1002010_pt1 | contig 13990 bp, 2 predicted proteins | sample COGITO_mtgs_1204_FD_184808 | JGI IMG/M metagenome (GOLD analysis project Ga0209406, IMG submission 184808) | Pelagic marine microbial communities from North Sea - COGITO_mtgs_120426 (SPAdes) (version 2) | ecosystem: Environmental > Aquatic > Marine > Epipelagic ...
ACTAAGACTAAGACTAAGACAAAGACTAAGACTAAGGCTAAGACTAAGACTAAGACTAAGACTAAGACTAAGTTAAGCTACTATACCCAGAAAGTTTCTGAATAAACTAAATGCACCATATATCAATGGTTTCGTGAACAGATCAGCTACATTCAGTTTGGTAGAAATGTGGGATACAGTAAGCTTCATTGATTTGATGTACTCGCGTGTTCTAAAGTACCGCAAATCGAGATGGCGACTTCCAACGGAAGTAGTAGGATTATTTACTGTTTGCGTCGCTCCCAAGTTATCGTTCAACAAAGGGAAAGGCGATGCTTGGTACTCATTAGAGCCAGTTGGTTCCATACGATCGTGGTGTGATTCGATTTCTTGAAATGATTCATCATCGACGACACACGATCGGTCAGGGTTCTTCTGTCTCGCAACCACAGTATCATATCCCACAGCAAACCCGATTTCAAGTAAGAGTTTTCTAATCCACACACCTTCATTCGCCGCCAACGCAATGGCAATGATTTCAGCTTCATGGGTGGACCCAGCCGTTATGGTTTGGAGTTTACTGCGCCAGGTGACACAACATCCAAATACATAAAAGGCGAATCCAGAAATGCTCTTTCTTTGTTCGTCAGTGAGGTTGGCAAAATTGGCATCAGACAGACCGACGAGACTGTTGACATTTTGACCATCACTAGTGGCGAGAACCGATAATGCAGGATCACTTTCAGATATCTTACTGAACAGTCCATCACTGGCATTACCGTTTCGACAATACAACAACTTATAGTCTTTCGTTTTCCGAAGATAACCGATTAAGTGTCGAAGCATGGCCACATGTTTAGGTAGTGGACTGTGCATTCCTCTTGCACATTTCCCTACTGCGAACGCGATATCTGGACGACAGGTGATCGATATATAGATGCATGATCCGACGATAGACGGATAATGATCAACTATGTACCTATCGGTGTCGCTGTAGTTTGCGGCCGCCGAATCTGCAATGTCCATGCTGGCGTCATTGATCGGCACATCTTGAGGCTTCACATTATTCAGAATACTGTGAGCAGCAAGGAGTGTGGTGACCTTCTGACTGACATCCATTTCGAACCGACCGACTTTAAAGTCGTAAGAGATATTGATCCCAAGGAATGATTGGACATCTTCCCACTTATCCTTTTCGAGACCAAATCTCTTTTCTAATGATTTACGCCAAGTCGCCACTTGCTCATCATTAGTACCAGTGATAATAAGGTCGTCAACTTCGGAAGCGACGAGGATAAAATCATTGGTTTTCTTGTCGTGGAGATAGAACAAACAGGAGTCCGCTGAAGTCTGCGAGAATCCTGATTCTGCTACCAAGAATTTGACTAACTCTTTATTGAACTTTTGTGGAGACTGCCGTAACCCGTACAGGGCTCTAAGTAGTTTCACAATGTTATGAGTCTTGCCACTTCTATCCACGAGAACATTACCAGGAGGCAAACGCAACCAAATGTCTTCATCTAAATGAGCTTGAGTAAAGGCTTGCGGGATGTCCGCATGATGAATCCTTAAACCAAGCTTGACAGCGATAGCAAAGACTGTACGAACAGTGGTGAGAGTAGCCATAGGAGAGAAGGTAGAGAAGAAATCAAAGCCGAGTCGTTGCAAATATCCTTTTGCTACGAGTCGGGCTTTATACTTATCAAATTCTCCATTTGCTCTATATTTCACTTTAAACACTATTCGACTGTCGATCGCTTTCCTGTCACTAGGAATTGACGGTTCGGTGGCGAAGGTCCCGATTTTGATCAAGTCACCTATCTCTTTACTCGCTGCAGCAATCATGTAGGGGTGCTGCTCGCGAGGTACCTTCTTTAAGTCGACAAGTTTATGAGATTCAACTTCATGGGTTAGGCCATCTTCAGTGATAAGAACGATTGAGTCAGGATCTTCGATGTTCATCCATTGAATAAACATAGCATCGATGATGCTATCGTCGAAGTCGTAACCACTACCGTAATTATCTGAGACCCTAGACATGCCAATGCCATCTGATTGAGAAGAGTTTGGAATTCTACTTTCAGTATGATAAAGATGCCTGTCCGTGTAACGTTGATAAATCTCTGGTGTCCACCTGAGGTGATCGGTGAACAACATGGTAACTGTCTTGTCGAACCACTCGGCCATCGACGATGGTACGACCATCTTCGGCTCAGCGGTGTGAAGGCAAGAGTCGAACCGACGCGCGTCGTACTCCGTAGTATAATACACAGTTTCGAGAGGCAGTGACGCACATAATGTGTCATCACCCCCCGTCACTGCCACTGACAGACCCGTTTCGTGTATTGACTGCTTAGACAGATCAACCGTTCCAGCTAAACGCGAGGACCGACGAAGACCGGGTGGTGCGGGTGGGAGAGGCGCCGCCGACGAAGTCAGCGGTGCGCTAGACGTGGGAGTCGGTCGCGGTGGTAACGGAGCGATCGGCGAGAGTCCGACGCTCGTCACTACCGGCGGTGACGTGATTGGGCCGGAGGTGGATATACCCCGACGACCAACACCGAAATGTGTCACGATCGAAGACGACGACTCACCGACCGAGGGGGAAGGTGACGCAGACGGGGCGAACCTTTGTGAGCGTGGTTGCACGTCATGCGGCTGCCGACCTGTCAGTGACTGCCACTGCTGTTGCATGTGTCGTCGCTGTGAGGTGTCGTCTGGTGTCGTGGTGGCTTGATGTGACACGGCTCGTGCACTCTGAGTGATGGAAGAACGCGAATCGCGCACCCCCATGTCATGATTACCAGTGACATCGGAATTGTTGTGCCGGTAAGCCGGTATAACACTAACTATTCCTTCTGGAGCCTGTTCTACGACGGGCTGTCGCTGCCCCGAGGACGAGGTTGAGACAGTAGCTCGCCTAGAGACAGCACCAGTAGTGACTCGTGGTGATCTGAGTGTCGGAGCTAGCTCGTATGGTGGAGCTATGGTCAGTTTCGGTGGTGGTTCCGGGGGAGGCTTGTCCCCTTCCGGCTGGACGATCGGACGTGCCGCCCATGGTGCGCTCGCTTGCGGTATCGCACGAGGCGCGAGCGATGACGTCTGATCATCCTGATGTGAACTGAGAGGCACCCCCGTCTGGGTGGCTTCTCCTGACGTGTCGTCACCACGTTCACTCGCCACTGTTTTACGCAAATACGGAAAGACAATCCTACCAGTTATTTGTAGCCGGCCGCTCGGCCGAAGCACGATCTGTGCTTGCGGTGCGTTGGCATACAGATGACTGAAGGGGTTGTATTGCGCATTACATATGTAAATGCACTTTTCCGCAGTGTCAGTGAGGGAGTTGTAACGTGAGCTTTTCTGAATGATGACATAGCACGTTTCACCAAACGGATGGATATTCAGTTCGGTGGGTGTGTCTACATTACTTAGAAAGAGTTGTTCACGCGTGGCGACGATACCGAAGGATTTCGTCATGGAACTACTAGGTTCAGCAGCTTTACACTGCCGGGCGTGTTCCATGGCGAAGGGCCACCAGGGTGTGGCATCCTTAATCAGTTCACCATCGATGTACTTACCAATGAGGTTGGCAAGTCTCACTCGTGTTGCGATTTTCAAAATCCTTATGAACCCTTCTGCGTAACCGTTCAACCAGTGCATGTGGGGCGGGGCGGCTTGAAACTCAATGCCCATTTCCGCCCGCACTACGCCAAATACTGATTGATCAAGGTGTGACGAGAAGAAGTCACCATATAGGTTTGTAATCTTTCGACCGTTAAGTCGGACACGAACGAGTCGATCTAGGTACTGAATCGCGGTAACGAACGATCTAGCACTCTGATCTTTCATGTACACCACAACTGGGTAACTGCTCACAGCACAGATGCACACTAGAAAGTACCGATGTTTACCCCATTTCGATCGAACGGTGGCGTCGCCGCCGTCGATTAACCACTTCTCACCTGGCAGTGTTCCAGGTGGAGCGCTGCGCAGACCCTCATGAGGACTCTTATGTGTTCGTGGTATCGAATCGATATTACGATCACAGATGTCGCATGGAGATAGGTAACGTGAGTCGCCCGGCTTGAGACCGTGGCCACGTGTGGTTTGAATGAGGTGTTCAATGGTATAAGGGTTCTTGATGTGTGATATCTGGTGCCAGTTATCCATCCGTCGCTTGGCAGCATAGTACTCCTTAGACGGTGGACGATAGAGTGGCAGATCCGTTTGTACGACTGACTTACGATCATACTTTGCAGTGACACGAAGAGGAATTTCGTCATGGCTTTCTGAGACGATTTCATCGGGATCGATGATACCGTCCGGGGGACGCCATGAGTTCTGTACCTTTCCGATGTCGTGAAAGTGCTCCGTCGTTTGCATCAGTTCCTGTTCTTCTGAGAAGATGATATCGGAGGCTTCTGAGTGAAGTAGCTCTGAGTCATCATCGGAGAACAACGAGAATCGGAAGAACGAGGAGGGAAGACACGTTTGAGTGTCGTCGTAAGTCTGAGGACTTGTGGTGTTCTCACTATTGAGTGATATATGAACTTCCGATGGTGGTGACTGTTGTGCATCAATAGTGTAACCGTTCACTCCGAGAATCGCTCGTCGTTTGAGTATATTATCGATGATGCAACGGTACACTACATGTAACATCCCACAGGGCACAGCATTGGCAAGACGAGACAGGGAAGCAATGAGCGGCAGTGAGCGAAGAAAGGAAATCTGTTCGGGAACATGATTATTCGCTTTCGACAACTCATTAAGGGTTGCCCATCGCACTGTACGTTGGCTGATGCGTGTGTCATGCAACTGGATACCGTTACGAGTGACAGTCGGCAGAGGGGATTCGATTGAATAGAATTTATCCTCTTTGTCATGTGACTCGTTAATGTAACCAGCTACGGTGGACCTACTAATGTATTGACCGGCAATCATGGGATTATCTAAGTAATCGTCCCCCCAAGGGTAAGTGTCGTGTCCTCTAATCCGAAAAGTACATTTCTCATTGATCAGAAGGTTCCGATCGAGAGACTCTACAGGGTCGAGAACATCAGACACAGGACGAATACGTTTCGTACAATACTTGAAGATATTGACCGATAACCCAGGATTAAGGAATGCTAATGCAAACCACCGATCCCTATGTGTATAGTCACCACAGAAGCAGCTAGGGAGACGATCGACGACCTGAACATGGTAGCCGAGCTCTTCTAACTGTCGCACGACTTTGTCGTGTGATCCACTACTCTTGGAGTGAGGCGGTGTCATCTCGCACAGAAAACATTCAGGTTTCATGATCTTCAGAAACCGATATTGCCATTCGAGGAAGAGGTCTGCATCCGGATGGGGAACTTCATTGCCGTTGTAGTCGGCCATGGTGGTCTCTGCATAGCAGGGGCATGTGCCTTCTACTATAGCGGTGTAAAGTTCCTCTCGGGTGAGAGCTCCTGATTCGAGGGCAAGTACCAATTTCCTTAGACAATTGAAGATCCTGATGTCCTTTTGATATGACAACGCGAAGTCAGTCAAGTCGCTCTTCGATTCCACTATATTCTTCACTTTGATGGGAAGTCGGTGGAATTGATTGCTTTTAGTAGTATCTGTCGTTGCTTGTGAGAAGAACACCGGAGTGCTCAGCCCAGCACAAATCAAAGTAACCGTCAGTATGGCACTCTCAGAAAGTGAGTGTACTTCTGACTCTAAAGGAAAACTTGATTCGACAGTACCACTAGCGTAACCATCAGAAGAGGATGGTGTTTCATTTGCGATAGGCGGGATCGAAAGGGATCGACGCTTTGGCGGGATCGAAAGGGATCGACGCTTTGATTTATCAACAAATGATACGCTTTTAGAGTGACGTTGACTGTGGTGACCAGGTGCACTCCGACTCTGAGGATTTCCAAATCGCGGTGACGCAATAGGAGTAGTGTTACTATGAGCAACATCCTGAGCCGGTTGTGATAGTGGTGTCACACCCCCATGATCCTGATCCGGTGATGCACTGTCTTGAGTCTCATCATCGTCGACTATGTCTTCTTGCGATTTCTTAGTCGAGATTGGTGGACTTAGAGTGCCAGTATAGGCAAGTGTCATGCACTGGTCAAGGGCGGTTACGAATACCCCCTTTGGATCATGAATATGCCAACGATCCCTAAGGAGTCGAAGTCCTTCGGCTTCGTTGTATGGCATTAGGGTGTGATGATGAATCCTCTTAAGATTATTATCTATCACAAACTGGTCGGGAACAAGGCGCAAGAATGGTAAACCATTTTGGCGATGTCCCATCTCAGACCGGATATTAGGAGTGTCATGGAAGCTAAGGAATTCCTTTCCTGTATGCCACCGTTCCTGATGGATGACTGCTCCAATATCCTTGAACACCGCTCCCGATACAATGTCGAAATCATGTTGGAAGTCAGCACAGACAAGCGGTGCTGCTAACAAGGTGATTACATCTGCATCCTTGAAGTCAATGTCATATCTCTGCGCTTCCTCTCTCATCTCTGTCGTGATAGCAAAATTGTAACGACGAAGTGACATTGAGGATGCAGTGGCGTTTGATGTGGCGGTAGTAACAGAACTTGCTTTGGGCAACTGAATAAGTATACCTTTGATGCATTCTTTGACCGTCTTGACAAAGGGCTTCGATGCGCCTGTGTCATAGATAGCACAAATTTGTTCTACCGACAATCCACTACCAAGTAAAGTAATAAGTAAGGTACTTGTCACTTTAGCAGAGCTTAGGAGTCTAAGATTTAAAGTATCAGCAGTGGTTGCGAATGAATAAGGATCCTTATAAGTATGAGTGATGGGTTTAGGGTGTGAAGGTGGATCCCCGAGGGCGCGGCCGGAGACCCCTTCATCATCACTATCTGAGTCAGATCCCGGTTCCAATCCCGGCATCTCATTGTCAGACTCATCATCATACATCATAAGGTTCATATCACTCATCAATGCTTCTACGATGTCACACTGTTCTTGTTGAGTAACATTCTCATAACCTACCATCATCATTTGCTGATGAGCAGCATTGAAAGCTGCTTGTTCTTTGGTAGTTAGGGTTTGTAACTCTTCATTTGGTGTGTCATCTTCCACATCTTCCACCTCAACTTCTTCATTCCGATCATACACATGATGTGTTTCGTAACCGTCTGTTTCGCTACCTTGCGAGCTAGCACCTGAGGATGGTTGCATCATTTCAGGTGGTGGCTCACAAGTAAGGAGACAGCTGGCTGCGTGAGACTTAATCTCTCTAAGAACGGAAGCTAGTTTGGCAGTGTCGGTGGGGGTTTGCAAAGCTAAGTCGGATTTCTCTACTATCTGCTTACAAGCCGTCCACGCCGGTTTCGGTAACCACTCCTTCCGTTTGTGGATGGGAAGTTTGGTTGACACTGCTAGGCTAGGAGTCTGTCGGGATGGTTCTTTTCTACTAGAGTTATACTGCGGTTTAAAGTTGGAGTTCATGCGACGATCACGGTAGTTACTGAGTGCATCAGTGACGTTACGGCGACTATCGGACGAACGATAAGGAGAGGCGGATCGAGTGATACTCGTCGAACTACCCCCCCCCCGACTTTGTTCCGGGTTATTACTGTAGTAGGAAAGCTGCTGATTCCACCGACCGGAATCGGGTCGTTTTCTACCTCCACTGAAATGACCTCCTCGAGTGGCCGAACCCCCCCTCTCATCGTGACGAGGCGGCGGGCGAGGCGCATTTACGATACCTTCTCTGGGGAAGTTGTACTTGCGGCCGCTCGCACCTGTGACTTTGAAGAGTTGTTCGGTGTCGTCGAGTGAATCGGTGATTTCATGTTGAGTACTGTGAAGTTCAAGACGTAGCGATTCACCTGGCTGTGCCTCTTGGTGTGACGGTTCGTCATTGATTCCAGAGTAGTCAACTGTGAAGAAGATTGGTGGATTCTTTGGCAACATGACCGTTGCTTCATGCTCCGCTTCTAAATCAACACTAAGTTGCAAGAGAGCATGGAGGTCCAACATGGCTGGTTTATACATGTCGTCGATTTTACTTTCGTGTCGTGTTCCCATGAACTTGAGTTGTTTCACGAACAAAGTATACTCATCTGACAAGGCGGTTTCTTGATCTTTAGGGACCGAACTGTACCACACTTTAAGTTTCAAAAGTAGAGACTTATGTAGGTCAGGTTCGGACCGTTGATTCGAAGGGTCGCCATATTCAAGGATTTTCGAGTTGACGTCGAGTAGACCTTGAATAAGATGAGAGATTCGATGGCAGGTTGCATCATACCGAGATAGCATGTCGTCAAACAAGGTTTCCAAGATGGTTACCTTTTTGGTGTGGCTCTCCTTGAGCCGTACCTTCATGACATTGATGATTTCGTAGAAGAAATTATCACAGTTATCTCGTTCCATGTTGTGGAGTTCATGGTATACTCTTAGTTCACGTCGGTGATGAGTGCGCTGCTCTGTGTATGACAGTGCAATGTCACCCATGACGTTACTTAGAATATTCCACTCGACCTGACTTAGAACATTACTTCTCTCAAAGGAAGTATTGATCCTTTTGTACTCAATGCCATCTAGAACTTCATCCTTTACGAGGAGTGACGTGTATTCAACACGCTCGTATCCCTTATCACGGAACTGTGGTAAGATGGATGATCGTTCTTTTAGGCACATGTCGGCTACTTCAGCACCGTAACGGGCTTCAAGAAGAGTAACCATCGATTCCGGGAGATCTTTGGTGAACTCCTGATGGATGTCTTCATTATCACAGTTGTGATAAGCCTGATAGGTAGCTAAGTCAACATGTTTCATCGTTGTGGCACTTTGGCGTGTGGCACTAGAATGAGTACTGACATCACGGTATGGTATGACATACTGTGAGCTGTCGTCAAACGTCGCTTCCTTCCAACATTTGATCCTGAAGTGTTCGACTATGTAGAAGTGAGAGTTGGTACCTCTTATGTAACTACCATAGGATCGAAACTTCCTGATCACTTGTTTGAAGTGAGTACTAAGTATGAGCATCAACCGCTCTACGTTGTAACTCCAAGACCACCGAGGATCCCAACACTGGTTCGACAACGCATTTGCTGCACTCGATTCTTTTCTTTGTAATTCAGAATACGAAGTACCTCGGCGAGGTGGGTGTGGGAGTCGGAAGACCGGTTGTTCTGGGTGCGAGCGCTGCTCGTACGTGGGAACGTAACCGTCCTCCGGGAGGTGAGTCTCTGCGACCGTTATTTTCCGCCCCCGAGTCCTATGAAATTCGATTAAATGACGCGCCTTAAGACGAATCTCAAATTCATTATTCTCGGGAAGGTGATCAATAGGGATGAATCCTCTATTGTGGTGACGAGAGTCTGTGTGGTGATAGTGCCTTGAGTCACCGATCCATCCTGTTTCGAGGACTGTGTAATTATTGTCATTCAATGACTTTATTACCATCGGGTCTTTTGATTCTCGGACAATCTCGACAACGGACTGTGTGTCACGCGGGGGACTTCCACTAGTAACCATCTGAGACGCTTGTATGGCTGCGAGACGTTCGATAGCCTCCATGGCATTACGGATCGACGCTTCCATACGAGTTTCGGGTGGGTCCGGTGGAAGTGGTGGAGGTGGTGGTTGATTTTCATCATCATCACTCATCTCGACTGATTCTCGACTCTAGTACAACGAACGAATCGTTGCGCGCGGAGTGAGTCGCGCGACCTTTTATAGTTCTTATTGTACACCTAAGTGTTTGGTCCACACTTGTGGCTAGGATGTGAGTCCTAAAGCCGTAACTCAACGCGCCTTCAGTAGAGGGATGTGAGTCCCAACTATCGTACTAACGTGTGGTTATTTTACAAGGTGTGGTAACACAGGACTGGAAATCAACTACGGTCTGGGCCCGTAGCCTGCGGAATTATCCAGCAGCAGACTATCCTGTCTGTATATACCTCCGTTCAGTCCTGGTGTGGGGCTGAGAGGAGCACCGTCGGAGGGCAAAGGAGAAACTATACGGGGTGAGCCCTACGTGGCTACGACGTAGGGCGTAACCTTCCTGGTTTTGGCTGGCACAACACCCGCCCTGCGGTCGGGTATTTCGCACACCCCCACGACGTCACAGCATGACGTCAGTCATGACGTCACGTCGTCAGGGCCAGACCCAAAAACCAAATGTCCCCAAAGAAAGGCCAGGCCCGGGGAGGAGGATACGGGCGTGGGCTGGCCTCACAAAACACACAACATGCGATCGAGCGAGAATACACGCAGCTCGAGTATTGGCAGTGGGGGGAAATTCTGGTCGATCCCTTTGCCGCCAGGGCCCCTCACCAACTCATCGATGGTGCTGCAGCGCACTCTACTCTCATCACAGTACAACAACAATACAGCCAATCTGGGCTGCGCCGGCTTCCCCTCAATGAGGCTGGCCAGCAGAACAAGTCCGTGGGCTTCGACTTGATCTCCTCGATGATGCAACGCAGATGTTGTCATCGGAATTGCCTACAGGGAAAGGGAGGCAGTATCAAGGTCTTTCATGTGCAGACATGACAAGCCAAGATAAATACCTGTTGCTCCCCGGCAAGCCGGAGAGTCAACTGGTCGAACCGAGCTACTCGTTTCTCATGCCCGAGTGCAAACAGGCGACTTCAGGGCGACTTCATCTCGGGATAGGAGGGCTGGAGTGTACTTGTCACAGCCACTCATCACCGTGATAGGAAGTTTACTCCATCACCGGGAGAGGAGAGCTGGAGTGTACTTGTCACAGCAACTCTTCACCGGGATAGGAAGTGGGGGACACACGAGGGACACTTGCAAGGAGAAGCCTGTTGACTGCACTGCCGTAATTAGCTGCTGTCTATACATGAATTACTCCAAGTAAGTTCAAATCAGATATCTAGACTAAGACTAAGACTAAGACTAAGACTAAGACTAAGACTAAGACTAAGACTAAGACTAAGACTAAGACTAAGACTAAGACTAAGACTAAGACTAAGACTAAGACTAAGACTAAGACTAAGTTAAGCTACTATACCCAGAAAGTTTCTGAATAAACTAAATGCACCATATATCAATGGTTTCGTGAACAGATCAGCTACATTCAGTTTGGTAGAAATGTGGGATACAGTAAGCTTCATTGATTTGATGTACTCGCGTGTTCTAAAGTACCGCAAATCGAGATGGCGACTTCCAACGGAAGTAGTAGGATTATTTACTGTTTGCGTCGCTCCCAAGTTATCGTTCAACAAAGGGAAAGGCGATGCTTGGTACTCATTAGAGCCAGTTGGTTCCATACGATCGTGGTGTGATTCGATTTCTTGAAATGATTCATCATCGACGACACACGATCGGTCAGGGTTCTTCTGTCTCGCAACCACAGTATCATATCCCACAGCAAACCCGATTTCAAGTAAGAGTTTTCTAATCCACACACCTTCATTCGCCGCCAACGCAATGGCAATGATTTCAGCTTCATGGGTGGACCCAGCCGTTATGGTTTGGAGTTTACTGCGCCAGGTGACACAACATCCAAATACATAAAAGGCGAATCCAGAAATGCTCTTTCTTTGTTCGTCAGTGAGGTTGGCAAAATTGGCATCAGACAGACCGACGAGACTGTTGACATTTTGACCATCACTAGTGGCGAGAACCGATAATGCAGGATCACTTTCAGATATCTTACTGAACAGTCCATCACTGGCATTACCGTTTCGACAATACAACAACTTATAGTCTTTCGTTTTCCGAAGATAACCGATTAAGTGTCGAAGCATGGCCACATGTTTAGGTAGTGGACTGTGCATTCCTCTTGCACATTTCCCTACTGCGAACGCGATATCTGGACGACAGGTGATCGATATATAGATGCATGATCCGACGATAGACGGATAATGATCAACTATGTACCTATCGGTGTCGCTGTAGTTTGCGGCCGCCGAATCTGCAATGTCCATGCTGGCGTCATTGATCGGCACATCTTGAGGCTTCACATTATTCAGAATACTGTGAGCAGCAAGGAGTGTGGTGACCTTCTGACTGACATCCATTTCGAACCGACCGACTTTAAAGTCGTAAGAGATATTGATCCCAAGGAATGATTGGACATCTTCCCACTTATCCTTTTCGAGACCAAATCTCTTTTCTAATGATTTACGCCAAGTCGCCACTTGCTCATCATTAGTACCAGTGATAATAAGGTCGTCAACTTCGGAAGCGACGAGGATAAAATCATTGGTTTTCTTGTCGTGGAGATAGAACAAACAGGAGTCCGCTGAAGTCTGCGAGAATCCTGATTCTGCTACCAAGAATTTGACTAACTCTTTATTGAACTTTTGTGGAGACTGCCGTAACCCGTACAGGGCTCTAAGTAGTTTCACAATGTTATGAGTCTTGCCACTTCTATCCACGAGAACATTACCAGGAGGCAAACGCAACCAAATGTCTTCATCTAAATGAGCTTGAGTAAAGGCTTGCGGGATGTCCGCATGATGAATCCTTAAACCAAGCTTGACAGCGATAGCAAAGACTGTACGAACAGTGGTGAGAGTAGCCATAGGAGAGAAGGTAGAGAAGAAATCAAAGCCGAGTCGTTGCAAATATCCTTTTGCTACGAGTCGGGCTTTATACTTATCAAATTCTCCATTTGCTCTATATTTCACTTTAAACACTATTCGACTGTCGATCGCTTTCCTGTCACTAGGAATTGACGGTTCGGTGGCGAAGGTCCCGATTTTGATCAAGTCACCTATCTCTTTACTCGCTGCAGCAATCATGTAGGGGTGCTGCTCGCGAGGTACCTTCTTTAAGTCGACAAGTTTATGAGATTCAACTTCATGGGTTAGGCCATCTTCAGTGATAAGAACGATTGAGTCAGGATCTTCGATGTTCATCCATTGAATAAACATAGCATCGATGATGCTATCGTCGAAGTCGTAACCACTACCGTAATTATCTGAGACCCTAGACATGCCAATGCCATCTGATTGAGAAGAGTTTGGAATTCTACTTTCAGTATGATAAAGATGCCTGTCCGTGTAACGTTGATAAATCTCTGGTGTCCACCTGAGGTGATCGGTGAACAACATGGTAACTGTCTTGTCGAACCACTCGGCCATCGACGATGGTACGACCATCTTCGGCTCAGCGGTGTGAAGGCAAGAGTCGAACCGACGCGCGTCGTACTCCGTAGTATAATACACAGTTTCGAGAGGCAGTGACGCACATAATGTGTCATCACCCCCCGTCACTGCCACTGACAGACCCGTTTCGTGTATTGACTGCTTAGACAGATCAACCGTTCCAGCTAAACGCGAGGACCGACGAAGACCGGGTGGTGCGGGTGGGAGAGGCGCCGCCGACGAAGTCAGCGGTGCGCTAGACGTGGGAGTCGGTCGCGGTGGTAACGGAGCGATCGGCGAGAGTCCGACGCTTGTCACTACCGGCGGTGACGTGATTGGGCCGGAGGTGGATATACCTCGACGACCAACACCGAAATGTGTCACGATCGAAGGCGACGACTCACCGACCGAGGGGGAAGGTGACGCAGACGGGGCGAACCTTTGTGAGCGTGGTTGCACGTCATGCGGTTGCCGACCTGTCAGTGACTGCCACTGTTGTTGCATGTGTCGTCGCTGTGAGGTGTCGTCTGGTGTCGTGGTGCCTTGATATGACACGGCTCGTGCACTCTGAGTGATGGAAGAACGCGAATCGCGCACCCCCATTTCATGATTACCAGTGAGATCGGAATCGTTGTGCCGGCGAGCCGGTATAGCACTAACTATTCCTTCTGGAGCCTGTTCTACGACGGGCTGTCGTTGCCCCGAGGACGAGGTTGAGACAGTAGCTCGCCTAGAGACAGCACCAGTAGTGACTCGTGGTGACCTGAGTGTCGGAGCTTGCTCGTATGGTGGAGCCATGGTCAGTTTCGGTGGTGGTTCCGGGGGAGGCTTGTCCCCTTCCGGCTGGACGATCGGACGTGCCGCCCATGGTGCGCTCGCTTGCGGTATCGCACGAGGCGCGAGCGATGACGTCT
>Ga0209406_1002034_pt1 | contig 13898 bp, 14 predicted proteins | sample COGITO_mtgs_1204_FD_184808 | JGI IMG/M metagenome (GOLD analysis project Ga0209406, IMG submission 184808) | Pelagic marine microbial communities from North Sea - COGITO_mtgs_120426 (SPAdes) (version 2) | ecosystem: Environmental > Aquatic > Marine > Epipelagic ...
ATGCTGACTACTGAATTTATTATTAAAAGATACTACAATATGCGCATCATCCGCCCGTGGCACAGCTGGATAGCGCGGCCCCCTCCTAAGGGGCAGGTCACAGGTTCGACTCCTGTCGGGCGGACCAATTCCCAAGATTGAATCTGAACTATCCGTAGGTAAGTCCTTTTAAACTCTTATTTATGCAGATCGATTTGAATGAGTCATAGCACTAATAAAGACGGCCATTTGAACTAAATTCCGGCCAGTAGAAAAATTAAATTATTAATCAAAAAAACTCCTACTGACCTATTAATAGCCAACAGACGTAACACTGAAACCGCCTTAATCAATAAAAACCGGCGTCACTCCCAGCTCCCACATCATCACGGTACCACCCATCATCGCCATTAATATTACTAAACACACCGCCAATATGGCGCTAGCAAATAAAAAACCTTGCTCTTGCGGAATATCCATAACAATAGGAATCCCTTTAAAGAGTAAATACAAGGCATGACCTATAGCGAATACCGCTATTAGCATATCTAGCCATAAAATAGGATAAAACCCTACTAGCCCCGTAATAAACAATGGCGTTGCACAGTAACCGGCTAAGGTAATGCCTTTAGCTATACTCGAATTCGAACCATAGCTACTCGCCATCCAATGCACAAAATATCCAATACAAAATACACTTAACACCATGGCTAAATAGAACAAGCTCACAATCTGCATGGCACTTGCTGCAGTTAACTTTACAATTTCACCATCGGCCACTTGCCAACCGGTCTCGGTTACACCGTAATACCAAGCGATGGCAGGTAATGACGCCATTATTAAAATATATAAGACGCCTCCTGAATATTGATTTTTTTGCCTAACTTTAGCCCACTCACTTTGGGGTGAGAATAAAAAACCCATTATTTGACTTATCATCGACAGCCCTCTTCTCTTAACTTAAAATTATGTAGCACTTTGATTACTGACCCTGCCGCTAAAAATATAAAGTGCTACTTATTTAATAAAAATCTCTAGCAGTGAATATAAAATTAAATAGCCTGCGAATGCTTGGACGTTTTTGGCATATGGTATTGATCAAACACCTGACAAATATTACGAATTAATTGCCGACCCAAGGTGGTTAGCGAAATAGCCGTATTCGACAATACCAGCAAACCTTCTTGCTCCATATTTTTTAGCTGTGTTAACTCAGCTTTAAAATGTCTCATAAAATCGACATCATATTGTTTTTTTACCGTTACAAAATCCAAGCGTAATTGACAGGCAAGCGCAGTAATAATAAATCGTCTTAATCTATCTTCTTTACTCAGCTCAAAATGGCGGCCAATAGGCAGTCGCCCATCCGCTAACAAGTCCTGATAGCGATCTAGCTCACGTACATTTTGTCGGTAACTATCAACGTGACTGGTAATAGCCGACACACCAAAGGCAATAGTCTCTGACGATAAACTCGTGGCATAGCCCTGAAAGTTACGCTGCAAACTGCCTTTATCTAAGGCTTTGGATAACTCATCATCGGATTTTGCATAATGATCCATTCCAATGCAGCAGTAACCGGCATCTAATAAGCGCTGCTGAATTAATTGCGCCATCGATAATTTCTCTTCTGCACTGGGTAATGCATAGCGATCTATCTGTCGCTGCGAGGGAAAACGCTCAGGTAAATGTGCATAGTTATAAACGGATATTCGGTCTGGAGAGAGCGCTATCACTTTATCCATCGTTTCATTCATGGAGGCGACAGACTGTAAGGGCAGCCCATAAATTAAATCAAAATTTAATGATTTAAAGCCAAAGTCACGCACGGCCTGTACTAACTCAACAATAGATGCATAGCTTTGCTGACGATTAATCGCTACTTGCACGGCCTCATCAAAATCTTGAATGCCCATGCTAATGCGATTAAAGCCTAAACCGACTAATAACGATAAGGTTTCTACACTAATAGTTCTGGGATCTACCTCTATCGCGTATTCGCGATCTTCATCATCTACTAAATTAAAATTTACTGCTATGGAATGCATTAGTCGAAGTAATTCAGCGCTACTTAAAAACGTTGGCGTACCGCCGCCTAAATGCAATTGCTTCACGACTCTTTTATCAGGAAAAAACGGCGCCTTTAATGCTATTTCTTTATCTATACTGTCGAGGTAAAAAGCACTCACGGTTTTATCCCGCGTCACTATTTTATTACAGGCACAGTAGTAACAAATATTGTCACAAAAAGGGATATGCACATAAATGGATAATGGTCCAATAACGGTTTTTCGCTGCCTTAGGTAATTAAAGTACTCATCCGATGATTCACTATCAATAAATTGATCTGCCGTTGGATACGATGTGTATCGAGGGCTAGGCGTATCATATTTTTTAATTAGCTCGCGAAAAACCATAGCCTCAGCTGATAAGGGCTCATTAATCATTTGTAAATCGCCGTTTATCGAATCATCTTTTTTAGAATGCGCGATTATAGGATCAATTATCTCTGAAGTGATATGCCTGTACTCCTGCAAGGTCTTGCAACGTTTTTTAAGCCTAATTTGCCATTACGAATCCTAACAATCACACAGTTTTATAATCTTGATTTAGCTCAATAAAAGGGCTTTCTTGAACGGCGATACAAGAATAAATATCAGTAGCAATATAAAGAGCTATATGACGAGCTATAAAAGGAAATGTATTAGGAGCTGAATAAGCAATAACGTGAGGCGCAGCATTAATAGAAAATCTGGCAGAGCCATGCGCATTGTGGTGTGAGCCATGATCTATTGATGTTGCCGACAATACCGTCCATAAGCCATAAACGATAATGCTAAAGCCTGCAGTCCAGCGAACAGCTTTTGCCTGAACAAACGCGGCTAATTTATCGGCAAAAAAACCCGTTGCCAGCATGGCAGGAAGCGTCCCTAAACCAAACACAGCCATTAGCATGCCGCTTTGCAAACCACCGTACCCAAGCGCACCCGCCCATAATAAGGTGCTGTATACAAGTCCGCAGGGCAGCCAACCCCAAACAATGCCCATTAGCCATATACCCTTTATGGATTCAGTATTAATGGCTCGCAGCGAATTCGGCATTAAACGCTGCCAGCATTGATACCCTATGGCCTCAATTTTTACGAGTAGTCGTGATAATCCTGCAATATATAATCCCATGGCAATTAATAAGCCGCCGGCGATAAGCCGCAAAATCACGCCCAGTGATTGCCATTGCTCAATAACGGCCTGACTTCCCCAGCCGAATAAAAAACCTATCATTGCGTAGCTACTAATACGCCCGAGGTTATAAATCAACAAAGGTGATAGTCGTGTGCTTAGCTTGCCGGTTTGCTTCTCGTGCTGTTTACCTGCCCGTTTACTCGATAAAGCACAGCTGATACCGCCGCACATCATCACACAATGCAGTGAACCGAGTGCACCCAAAGACAAAGCCGTTATCAATGACAATAAATCTAGCATTATTGATTAATCTCTTGGCTGTTTATCATTGGGATACTGTTCCCCTGACCATTTATCTTCTGGCTATTCCTTTTATTGCCAGACTCTTGATCCATGTCACTATGATCGAGCGCCTCCTCACATTCATCAAATAAAATACGACTCGCTTCCTGATCTAAATCGTTAAACTGACCACTTTTAACACTCCATAACCACGCGATAATAGCGATTAATAAAAAAACCAAACTAATCGGAATTAAAATAAATAAACTACTCACACTACCCTCTCCCTAGCATCACTACTTATCATTTTAATAGCTCGATTCTGTGTTTAAATCCTTAGGCATCAAAATAGGATCTATAGATGCCTCATCTTGATGCTTAACAAGCGGATGGGTCCCTCTTTGTAATCGCATAGCATTAAATACCACCGCAAGTGAACTGACTGACATGCCAATAGCCGCTGCCCAAGGTGGCACCCAACCGATGGCAGCACAGGGTATGGCGACCATGTTGTAAGCTATAGCCCAGCTAATATTTTGAGTGATAATACGTTTGGTTCGTCGCGAAAAAACTATGGCTTCAGGGATAAGCCGAACACCTGGATTCAATAGAAAGCAGTCGGCTTTTGCTTTGGCTAAATCAGTGGCATTTGCAACAGCAATGGACGTGTTAGCCGCTGCTAAAACAGGGACATCATTTAAACCATCACCCACTAATAAGAGCTTTTTCCCTTCACTTTGTAATTGCTGTACTTGTTGTAATTTATTTTCTGGCGACTGCTCATAAAAAACCGTTTCAATGCCCAGTGTATTAGCAACTTGATTGACTGCCCTTTTACTATCACCACTTAAAAGAATGATATTCATACCGAGTTTTTTTAAATCGGTTACGGTCTCCTTAGCATCGGCGCGCAATGGGTCCGTTAGATGAAAACAGGCAAGCGCTATGCTGTCTCGATATAAATATACCAGTTTATCTGTTGGCATTTTTTTCTGAGTGAGACAATCAACATCTATCATCTGCTTAATAAATCGATGACAGCCCAAATAGTAATGCTGCCCATCTATTGATGCTTCGACGCCTAAATTATGATGACGATAATATTCTTTTCCTTTTGATTTAGGGGCTGCTGAAATAGCTTTTTTATTAAGATCTTTATGATTAAATTGCTTATGATCAAGCTCTTTATACTGAAAGGCTTTGGCTATAGGATGAGTCGATTGCTGTTCTAAACGCATGGCAATAGATAAGTACCGCTCCTGAGTTAATAACTCATCTTCATCAATATTCTCTAGCAGTTCAACATTCTCTAGCAATTCAATACTCTCTAGCAATTCAATTTCATGAATACGAATATCGCCAGTGGTGAGCGTACCTGTTTTGTCAAAGACCACGGTATCGGTTTGCGCCAAGCCGTCTAAAGCATGGGCACGTGTTGCCAAGAAACCGCGCTGCTTTAAGCGCTGCCTAGCCACTGTCATAGCAACCGGCGTCGCTAACGATAAAGCACAGGGGCAGCTCACAATTAATACAGCAATAACCGCCGCCAACCAACGGCTACTGTCATGTATTAACCAATAATAGGCAGTAAAAGAAGCCAGTATCAGTACTGCTAAGACGAAGCGGCTAGCAAGACTATCGGCTATAGATTCGATAGGCGATTTTTCTTCTGCCGCTCGATCAATCAAATTTAATAATTGTGCAAAGCGGCTTTGCAAACCAATGGCCATAACCGACAGCGTTAAAGCTGCGTCAATATTTAATGTGCCCGCAAGTACGGTATCCCCCGCTTTTATAGCACGAGGAAAAGACTCTCCCGTAAAAGAAGCTTCATCGACTGATGACTGCCCATCTACCACGATGGCATCACAGGGAATAACCGCATTGGCTTTAACTAACACCCTATCATCGTGCTGCAGTCGAGAAAGCGGCACTGTCGTCAATCGCCCTTCAGCATCAAATCGCTGGGTGACCAATGGTAACTGCGAGCTCATATTCAGAGTCGATAATCCCGTTGACTGCCTTACCTGATGATCTAAATAACGACCTAGTAATAAAAGAAAACAAAACATCGCAATTGAATCAAAATAAACATCACCACTGCCTTTCACCGTCGCAAAAAAACTGGCAATAAAAGCGATAGCAATCGCCAGAGCAATGGGTAAATCCATGCCTAAATGAAAAGCCTTTAATCCTTTAATAGCCGCCTGAAAAAAAGGTCGGGCACAGTAAAATACCAGCGGCAGCGACAATAACAAACTCGCCCAGCGAAAAAAATGATAATGCTCTGCTGCCAAAGGATTGCCTTCTGCCGCAGACCCACCGCCTAGATACATGGCAACAGCAAATAACGTCATTTGCATCATTAACAAACCGGCTATGCCTAAACGCTGAAGCAGCACAGCACTTTGTGCTTTGAGGGCTAAATATTCAGTAGCGGGCATATAGGGTCTTGGTGCATAACCTAAGCGGCTAATCGCAGCCATAATATCGCTTAGCGTTTGCTGCTTATTATCCCAACTAACGGTTAAGCGATGATCAACCAAATAGACATTGACCTTGCATACGCCTGCGAGTGTTTTTATATAGCGTTCTAACAACCAAGCGCAAGCCGCGCAACTCATTCCCTGCACCGCTAGCTTGGCTGTTTTTATGTTGTTTTCTGTTTGCACAAAGGCTTGCTGTATTTCTGGATGATCAAATTCCAAATAGGATTCACGATCGGCTAACTGTGTGTTATCGGCTTGCAAATCATTCGCCGTCCGGTAGTGATAAAACTGTTCAAAACCAGCCCCCGTTATTAGTTGTGATGCCATGGCACAGCCGCCACAGCACATAGGCTGTAATACGGAATCTATTGCTGTCCAAAAGATATTTTCATCATTAGCCTCCAACGCTAGGCCACAGTGAAAACATTGATCAGCCGGCAAGGCATTCATAATGTGACTGATTCTTTTTGAGGGGCTGCTGATTTATGCGGCGCATAACAGGGCAATCTATCAGCATGATTTTGCGGTGTACTGCGAAGCTCAATACAATGGTCATCGACCATTTCATCACGATGAATAATGGCAATGTATAAGGTAACAAAGCTTGCAATAACGACTAATGCAGGCAAGCCGAAAATAAACCAAGGCCAAAACTGCTTGTACCATTTTTTTTCTGGATTCGTAGCTGTTTCAGAAACTGAGTTTTTTTCAAATAATGGCTGACTCATTGACTTGCCCTTAATGAGGCGTTTAAAGGTGACAAGAATCGACTCTCTGACCCTGCCTTATACTTACCCGACTGGCTCTCTACATAAAAGGTAAAGGCGACACGGTGACTGTCTAGATCTGACGAGTGCATCTGTATTCTAAGTGGCATTTCATAAACCTCTCCCGCTCTTACCTGCGCCGTAATATCACCAATCAATTGCGCATTATCTAAACCCTCAAGACTCACAATATAGGCTTGATCTTGCTGACTCATATTCATTATTTTCAATAAATAGAGGTTTTCGAATCGCGCATCACTTAATGCATAATAGAGTGCGTCCCTTTCACGCATAACATCTAAAGACAACGGCGTTCGGGTAAAGATAACAAATAGAAACAGAAACGACATAATCAGTGTTGCGCCCAGATAACCTAATAACCGTGGCCGAAGAATCCGCGCGGTTTGTTTAGCTTGTTTTTTTTCTGTGGTGTATTTAATTAAGCCTGTATCGTATTGCATTTTTTCCATAACGGCATCGCAGGCATCAATGCATAATGCGCAGGTAATGCATTCGTATTGCAAACCATCACGAATATCGATACCCGTTGGACAGACCTGCACACACATTTTGCAATCAATACAATCGCCGAGATTTAAAGCCACAGGGTCTGCCGTTATTTTCCGCGAACCACGCGCCTCACCTCTGACGTTATCATAGGCAACAATTAAAGTGTCGCCATCAAACATGGCTGATTGAAAGCGCGCATAAGGACACATATACATGCAGACTTGCTCACGCAGCCATCCGGCATTGATATACGTTGCTAAGGTAAAAAATAATATCCAAGCATAAGCCCCGTGACTGGCCTCTAGTAATAAAACATCGGCTAGTAGCTCTCGTACCGGCACAAAATAAGCAACAAATGTAAGCCCTGTTAATGCCGCAAAGCCCAGCCATAAACTATGCTTGGCTATTTTTTTTCTTAACTTATTCCAGCTCCAAGGCATGGCATCTAACTTAATCCGCTGGTTACGCGTGCCTTCGGTGATTTGCTCAGCCCACATAAAGATGCTGGTCCATACGGTTTGCGGACAGGTATAACCACACCATACTCGGCCCGCCCAAACCGTGACAGTAAACAATAAAAAAGCCGCAATAATCAGCAGCCATGCCAACAAGGGTAAATCTTGTGGCCAAAGACTAATAAAAAAGAGATGGAATTGACGCGCAGGCAAGTCAAATAACACGGCCTGTCTATCACCCCATTGCAGCCAAGGTAAGCCGAAATAAGCGATCAATAATGGCCAGCCGGTTAATAGCCGAATACGCTGATAAAAGCCTTTTATTGGCCGGGTATAAATACGTTCGCGCTTTTGATAAAAATCGATTTCACCGACTTCTGACGGTGCAATTTCATCAAGATCTATCTTATTAATGTCTACCTTATTAACATCTAGACCAGGCGCATCCACATCGACAAGGGGGATCTCACTCTGGGATATCTTTTTTAAAGGTATGTTTGAATGCTTATTTGCAGACATAGTTTAGATCCATATAATCTACACTCCACTTGTCTGACGAATCCATTATTTTTCATACCGTGACAAACCGTATACGTAGCCACTGAGTAGATGCATCTTATCGGCATTAAGTTTTTTAGTATGCGCGGGCATAACACCTGTACGACCATTTTGAATCGAATCAATCACTGCTTGTAAATGGCCACCATAAAGCCAAACACTGTCGGTTAAATTAGGCGCACCTAACAAGGTATTGCCTGTTGCATCAGCAGCATGACAAGCCGTGCAAAAGGTTTGATACGATTTCTCTCCTGCTAATAGGCGTTCACTATCATAAGGGTAATCCTTAGCGTGACTAGCAAACGACAGACTCAACACATAATGTGCAGTATCGATAACGGATTTTTCACCTAACACTTGGCCCCATGCGGGCATGGCTGCCGTTCGCCCCCATTGAATTGAATCACTAATTTGCTCTGCACTGCCACCATAAAGCCAATCGTTATCGGCTAGGTTAGGAAAGCCCAAGCTGCCTCGGGCATCTACGCCATGACACTGCGCGCAATTATTGGCGAATATACGCTGCGCCATCTTCATGGCCGCGGGTTCTTTGTGAATTGCTTCAATCGGTATTTCTCGATAGCGGGCGAAAATTTCAGCGTAAGTTGCCTCTGCTGCCTGCTGCTCTCGCTCCCATTTATTCACCGATGTCCAATTTAAAAGTCCGGGATAATTGCCCATGCCAGGATAAAAAACTAAATAGGCAACACCAAATAAAATACTGATAATAAATAAATAAAACCACCAAGCAGGTAATGGATTATCGTACTCTTCAATACCGTCATGTTTGTGACCAGTAGTTTTATCCACCGAACCGGTGCCACGCCGATTGGCTAACAACACCCAGATGACACCCACCGTCATAATGGTGGTGAGTGCAATAACATAAAGACTCCATGAATCACTCATACTTATGACTCCTTTTTACATTTGCATTCACATTTATGACTGCTTTGGCTATCGTCTTGCTCTGTGTCTTTATGGAGACACTGGTCTAACTCATCATCAAAACTTTCGTCTAAGACAACATCTATATCGTTTTCTAAGGCCGCGTCTATCCCTTCATCTAAGACTGCGTCTAAACGCGCATCAAAAAAAGCATCTTCACCTTCATCGGCAAAAGGTAAATTGGCAGCCTCATCAAAATCACTTCGTCGCCTTGCGCTGTAAGCCCAAAGACAAATGCTGATAAAGGCAATCATGGCGGTTAGCGTCCAAAGGCCCGCTAAATGATTTTCAGTCATGACTTAATTGCCCCGTTTTAGTTTGTATTATCGTCTGTTTGTTCATTGGTTTATCGTTCATCGTTCATCGTTCATCGTTCATAGCCAAGCAAGGTGCCTAGCTGTTGTAAATAGGCAAATCTAATTCGGTCTTACCATCAATGCTTTCGTTAACGTTGGCAATATCATCTTCGCTATAGGGCACGCCTAAGCGCTGCAGCACTTTAAGCTTTTTAGCCATTTTTTTTGCGTCAATATCCGCTTCGTTTAACCAAGCAAATGCAGGCATATTGGACTCGGGAACAACATCACGAGGATTCATTAAATGCGCACGATGCCAATGATCACTATAACGACCGCCTACTCTCGCTAAATCGGGACCCGTGCGTTTAGACCCCCAAACAAAGGGATGATCATAGACAAACTCTCCGGCTACCGAGTAGTGTCCATAACGCTCTGTCTCTGAACGCATAGGCCGTATCATTTGTGAATGACACACATTGCAGCCTTCGCGAATATAAATATCGCGCCCTTGTAATTCCAGCGCGGTTAACGGACGTAAACCTGCTATCGGTTCAGTCGTATCTTTCTGAAACATAAGCGGCACAATTTCTACTAGACCACCAAAGCTAATAGCGATAATCACGAGCACTATCATTAAGCCAATATTCTTTTCGATTCTTTCGTGCTTATTCGCCATGCACACCTCTTTGCAATTTTTACCCTACTTACTTTTTTACCCTACTTTCTTTTTTACGCTGCCTACACTGCTTACCGCTAATATCTAACGCTTAGCATTAGGCTCAACACTCCCAAACAAATATTAAAAAATACTTACGGGGTAATGGCCTCTTGATGGTCAACAGGCTGATTAACATTATGCTCACTCACAATTGTTCGCCAAACGTTATAGGCCATCACCAACATACCCGCTAAAAACAATACGCCACCGAATAGACGCACCATATAACCCGGATAGCTCGCCTCGACTGACTCAACAAAGCTATAAGTTAATGTGCCATCGGCGTTATACGCTCGCCACATTAAGCCCTGTAAAATACCGTTGACCCACATAGAAGCGATATATAAAACAATGCCTATAGTTGAAAGCCAAAAATGCAGCGCAATTAAGGCATTGCTGTACATGCTTTTTTTGCCGTATAAAATAGGAAATAAATGATAGAGCGCACCAATGGTCACCATGGCTACCCAACCTAAAGCGCCAGAATGCACATGGCCAATAGTCCAATCGGTGTAGTGTGAAAGTGAGTTAACCGTTTTAATTGACATCATGGGACCTTCAAAGGTCGACATGCCATAAAAAGATAAAGAGACAACAAGAAAGCGTAACGTAGGATCGGTGCGCAACTTATCCCATGCGCCCGATAAGGTCATCATACCGTTAATCATGCCGCCCCATGAGGGCGCTAACAATATTAACGACATGACCATTCCCAGATTTTGTACCCAGTCAGGTAACGCAGTGAAATGTAAATGGTGTGGGCCCGCCCACATATATATTGCGATTAACGCCCAAAAATGAACAATCGAAAGACGATAAGAATAAACCGGCCGCTCGGCTTGCTTAGGGACAAAGTAATACATGATGCCAAGAAAACCAGCAGTAAGAAAAAAGCCTACTGCATTATGTCCATACCACCATTGAACCATCGCATCGACAGCGCCTGCATAAATAGAATAGCTTTTATCAATAGAACTGGGGATGGCAAGACTGTTCACCACATGCAGCACAGCGACAGTAATAATAAAGGCAGCAAAAAACCAATTGGCTACATAAATATGTGGTGTTTTACGGCGCATAATGGTGCCAAAAAAGACAAACGCATAAAGCAGCCACACAATAGTAATGAGTATATCAATGGGCCACTCTAACTCTGCATATTCTTTGCCGCTGGTCCAACCCAAAGGTAGCGTAATAGCCGCTAGAACAATCACTAATTGCCAGCACCAAAACATAGCGCCAGCAATGCCATCTGAAATAAGGCGCACCTGGCAGGTTCGCTGTACCACATAGAGTGAAGTGCACATTAACGCGCAGCCACCAAAGGCAAACACAACGGCATTAGTATGTAACGGACGTAAGCGACCAAAGTGGAACCAAGGACCTACATTTAAATCAGGCCAAATAAGCTGGGCGGCAATTACCACACCCACTAACATGCCCACAATACCCCAAAGCACTGTAGCAATTGCAAATTGACGAATAACACGATAATTGTAACGAGAGGAATCCATCGTAAGAACCGACGACATGGCATACCCTTTTTGGATAGATAAACTCATTTATTGAGCTATAAAATATTTTTAAGCACAAATAAAGCACAGCCCCCTCAGTATGAATAATCATATTCAGAGCTGGCTTTCTTTTACTTATCACTTTGTTAGTCGTCTATTTTGGGGAAGCGGAAAAAATAAAATATGATATAGATCAATAAATAAGGCGTTTTTATTGTTAAAAGAAATAGGGCGTAAAATACTCGAAAAAGGTGCTCGAGAAAAAGTGCACAAAAAAATTCATTAAACGGCCTAAGTTGTGGACTTAATAAACTAAGCGCTACAAAACCCACTAGATAGCTGCACCCAACCGCGAATCGGCTCATGATAAATAAAGGACTCATCCATCGCATTAACTCTTCGGATATCGCCATTATTGGGCGGGTCATATTCTTCTAGACCCTCTAAAGCCAAGACTGTCGCCATAGCTGGCTTATCTTGATATTGAGAAGCTAAGAGATCTAAATGCAACTCATCTGGCGTCCATGTTAAACCATCACGCTCAACAGGTGATGACTTATCACGGTTAGAAAAAACAAAAACCGCCGAGGTACCCGCCATTTTTTTATATTGATTTGCAGCAATATATTTAGCATTATCAGATAACATAGATAAACCAACCTTAGAGAAATAGTCCGTGTCGTTAATAATTGAAGAGCATGAAGCATGCGGCATGGCTGACTGGAAGCATTGACTTGTATCAATAAAGGACACTACTTATGTTATAGAGTAGTCGTAGATTCTTGATTATCAGTTTTGGAGGAGATATATGCATGACCAGCAACTTATGGTTGGAATATGAAAGCCTACTCACTTGGATGACAGGCTTATCACTAATAATTTTTTTAGTGGGCCTTGCTATAACACCTTTTTTAATTGCTGCTATTCCTGACGATTACTTTGAGAATAAGAAAAGACCAAAATCTATTTACACACCGCTCTCTTTAGCTTGGCTAATTAAAAAAGTATTCAAAAATATCCTTGGTATAACTTTATTACTAAGCGGTATAGCTATGTTAGTTCTGCCTGGACAAGGCCTATTAACCTTAATGATCGGCCTTTTTTTAATGGACTATCCAGGAAAGTATCGTCTTGAAAAGAAGCTTTTATCCTACCCACTTATTCTTAATAGCATTAATTGGTTACGCCGAAAACGAAGAAAAAATCTGTTTAGACCTCCATCTTCTAATTAAATAATTTAGGATTTTTCGCAACAAAGTAATTAATGAGTCTATCGACAATAAGAGAGTCACCGTTTTTAACATAGAGATACCCTAACAACGCGGCAATTAACGCGCCCATAACATCCACCATCAAGTCCGTCATCGTATCGATTAAGCCAGATTTCTGCATTGTCAGTTGCAAGGACCAATCCAAAGAAAACTCCAATAACTCCCATAGCGTGCCCATGGTCACCGTTAAACAAAACGTCATACTCGAAATATAGATAGGTGCCATATGCACTCGACGTGTCATATGAAAGACATAAATGGCTAAAAAACCCATAATGCCAATGGTTAATGATGAGAGACTATGGAGCATTAAATCCCACCACCAAAAGCGCGTGTAAAAATCTCCGACCTCGCCCAAGGCAAATGAAGCATATAAAAAAAGCGTAGTGAGCAATGTAAATTCAATAGGTAAATGCACGCTTAACTGTCGTTCAAAAAAAGCGGGCACAAAAGTAAGCGTAAAAATCATTGCACCAGCAAAAGCACTCAGCCATACGCCTCTCAATAATAAAATAACGACCAACACAGCAATAGCTAACTGCAAAATAACAGAGCTTATTGCCTGTATTCGATAAGACCAAACCATTAATAAATTATTTTCGACCAAAGTCACTGCCCCTATAAAAGTAAGCGCCCCTATGATTGATCTTTTTCATCAAACATCTCTCTAATATCACTGACTTTTTCTTGATACTGCTTGCCATCACCAAAATCAGTAAACATAGTATAACGACCATGTACGCCTTGTACTTTTTTAGCGTGTTTAATAGGACACCAATATTGCTCACTTCGCGCGGCGACCTCATGAGAAAACGCTAAAATTCCATTACCATAGGAACAAAAAGCACAATTAACTTTTTGAATGCCATTAAGATAATCTAACATCAAGCGATCAAACACCAGATACTCGCTGCGCCGCACTTTT
>Ga0209406_1002048_pt1 | contig 13836 bp, 8 predicted proteins | sample COGITO_mtgs_1204_FD_184808 | JGI IMG/M metagenome (GOLD analysis project Ga0209406, IMG submission 184808) | Pelagic marine microbial communities from North Sea - COGITO_mtgs_120426 (SPAdes) (version 2) | ecosystem: Environmental > Aquatic > Marine > Epipelagic ...
GTGCTTGTTTGTATTAAACGAAATTCTGCACGCAAATTTTGACAATAATATTTTTAATTCCGACACACTATTTTATTTTGAGAACGGCACCTGGCAGAGAAGATCAGAACTTTTTGGGCTTGCAAACAAACATTTTGATGTCAATAATAACAAAGTTGTTGTATGTCATACTGATCGAGTAATTGTATATGATAAGTTGTGGAAAAGCATGCAAGAACTATTAAGTTATGGCAAGGTCGCGCCTAAGGCCGCTCAAGCTGTTTTTGATAAAATAAATAATGAAACAATCTGGCTTGCAGACCAACGAAAAGGACTAGTAGAGATAACTAGTGCAGGCCCCAATGAGTCGCATACCGTATATGGGCCAATATCGAATCGCGTGCACGAAATAACAACATTAGGTAATGATGTTTGGATTGCAGCAGGATCAGTAGAAGGCGGACATTGGAATAACACTTATAATAAAGATGGCGTTTTTAAATTCTCTGGGAACGAATGGAAAACATACAATAGAAATTCTTTGGTAGGGATTGATTCTTTATTTGATTTTCTTTCAGTTGCGGTAGACCCTAAAGATCACGACAAAGTTTATTTTGCGGCCCATGGAGATGGTATAGTTGAAATGATTGATGAGGTTCACGTAGAAACATTTGGACAAAGTAATAGCAGCATAAGCTTAATTGAGGCAGCAACACCATCGTATCAATATGCTGGAATGTCGAGTTTAGTTTTTGATGGAAACAATATTTTATGGGGAGCAAATGCTAGAGCCGCGAATGTGCTTTGTGCTAAAGATGAAGACGGTAAATGGTATTCTTTTCGATTATCAGAGGCGATTTCGAACAAAGAAACAGGAAGAATGATTGCCACTAGCGAAAATCATATTTGGGTTACATTCCCTAATAATAGTGGCGTGGCAGTGCTCAATTATAATAATACAATTGATGATCCTGATGACGATGAAATAGCTGGTCTTACAACGGCAAACGTAAAGTTACCAAGCAATTCAGTATATGCGCTAGCCGAAGACCTTGATGGGGCAATTTGGATTGGAACTGGAACTGGCATCTCAGTATTTAGGTCATCTTCTGACTTGTTCGGAGAGAATCCACCAGAGGCGGAAAAACCCCTAATTCAACAAGATGGGTATACCGAATACCTGCTAGAATCGCAAGCAGTTACAGCAATTGCAATTGATGGCGCTAATAGAAAGTGGATGGGAACATCTTCTTCGGGAGTTTATTTAATTGCAGAAGACGGTACAGAAGAAATTTTGCATTTTACCGTTGAAAATAGCCCCCTGATGTCGAACGGAATTATAACTATTGGGGTGAATCAGGAAACCGGAGAAGTTTTTTTCGGAACCGAACAAGGCATTTGTTCATATAAATCAACAGCAACCGAAGGCAAGGCTGATTACAGCTCTGTTTATGCATACCCTAACCCTGTTGAACCAAACTACTATGGCGACATTGCGATTACAGGTTTGGTTGCTAACTCTGAAATACGAATTACAGATATTAGTGGTAATTTGGTTTATCAAGGCATTGCAGACGGTGGTCAAGCGATTTGGAAAGGAACTACAGCAGACGGCAACCGGATAAAAACAGGAGTATATTTAGTTTTTTGCGCTGCGCCAGACGGATCACAATCTGTCGCAACAAAAATTCTGTTTATCAACTAGATAAATACGTGCTAATATTTATGGCAACGCTTACAGGGGTAATATTACATCGTTTTAAGTACTCAGAAACAAGTCTAATTGTCAAGATTTTCACCAAAGAGCAAGGCTTAATTTCTTCGATAGCAAGAGGCGTTAGAAAAAAGAAAGGAGGATTTTTATACCAAACAGGTAACATAATTAGCTTCGAGTATTCTAAAAAAGCTAACAACAGTTTGTACGCGATTAAAGACGGCACAATCGACATTCCCTATTTTAACATCCAGGAAAGTATCGTTAAGAACATGATAATTACTTTTTTATGTGAGATCCTGTTAAAGTCGCTCGAAGAAGAACAGCAAGAGCTAAAACTATTTGACTTCGTTGTTTCCCAATTTATTTTTCTAGACCGGACGATGAGCAACGAACAAACAAATGAATTTCATCTTTTCTTTCTTATAAAGCTGACCAAGCACCTAGGATTTTACCCCGAAAACAATTATGAAGAGGGAAAATCTTTTAATCTTTTAAAAGGCGAATTTTCTTACGAAGCTATTAATTATGACCAGCAAACTTCAATTGCTTTTGCACAGCTGCTGAATTCGCAAGAGAGTCATAACCTAATTGAATCGAAAGAAATAAGAAAAGACGTTTTAAACCTACTAATGAAATATTATAAAACCCATCAGCAAAGCATGGGAGAAATTAAATCATTAAAGGTTTTCCAGGCATTAGTTTAAATCAACAAATTATTTGAACAGTTCTTTTCTAGAACAATAACTTGAAGCATTTCTGCGGCAACAATCGCATGGAGATTAACAAATGTTTTTAATGCTGAATTTTTTCTCTACGGGACTTAATCAAATTGCAATCTTCATAACTTGAGAAGTAAAATCCGCTGGAACATTTTTTGTCATCTACCCAAACAACACCAGAAACATTTTTGCCAAATTTATTGGCTTATTATAATATGTTTTTAACGATGCTCTATCCATTTTTAGAGCTTAAAATGAACTTGCAAGCTCAGAAAACTCAAACAGAATACGAAACGAAAAAGCCTTAAATTATAAACAAAAGGGAAAGATCTTATTGATTATATCAATCTACTGTTTGTTTCACTTCGTCACTATGTGTAAATTGCAGTCGGTTAAAAGTGAATATTCGAAAAATTATAGCTACTTTATTTACGATGGTGTTGATCGTGAATTTTGGTATTGCTCAAAAGAGGAATAAACCACAAAATCATGATGCGTTTTTGAAAAAAGAGAATAGAAAAAAACCTCAGCTACAGAAAGATTCATTTTCCACAAAACAAAAAAAATCATCTAAAAACCCAAAAACTGATTCGTTTAAAAACAAAGAGACTAAACCCGTGAAAAGTAATCAGCGCAATAGCTTTTCTGTCAAGGTTAATCAATCTAGCTCAATGCAATATAAAGATGCTTTTGGAAAAAAAGCAACACAAAGAAAAGGACCAAAACACAAAGACTCGTTTACTTCAAAGACGGCAAAAAACAATAAAACTCAGCTGAAGAGCTCATTTACACAAAAAGAGGAGAAAAGAAGCAATATCAAACTGAAGAGCTCATTTACCAAGCAACAACCAAAACGAAAAAAAACACAAATGACAGACGCCTTTTCCTCGGAAAAAAGGAAGGCAGACACCGGAATGAAAGCCGACTACTTTATTTCAAACAAATCAAAGCAGAAAAAACAGAACGGAGGAAGCACAGGTTCGTTTGCCAGTAAAATTTATAAACCCACTTATTCCACTGATAGCGATGCTTTTGGAAAACGGGTTAGGAAGACAAAAAAAACTAAAGGCGATGGCTTGTCAGATTCATTTTCTAGTAAGCTTTATAAGCCAAAATACATTACAGATGGGGACACTTTCGGCAAGAAGGTTGCGAGGGCTAAAAAGACTAAAGGTGACGGCTTGTCAGATTCATTTTCTAGCAACTTGTATAAGCCAAAATATATTACAGATGGTGATTCTTTTGGCAAGAAGGTTTCAAAGTCTAAAAAAATTAAAGGTGATGGCTTGTCAGATTCGTTTTCGTCAAAAGTGTCAAAAGTTAATACCGAACTTGGCAAGGATGCCTTTTCAACTAAAGTCAATAAGTCAAAAAAACTTAAAAAAGGAGAAGATGGTCTTGGCGATGGATTTACTTCTCCGGTTAAAATGGTTGGAATAGTGACGGATGCCGATGCCTTTGCATCTAAAGTAAAAAACACTCGATTAAAAGGAAAAAAAGGGCAAAAAGGGTGGATGTCTGATTCGTTTTCTACGGCGTTAACCGATAGTCAATTTATTGTCGATGCCGACGCATTTAGTTCAGGAGTTTCTCGGATTAAATTGTTAAAATTAAAAAGACATGCAAATGGTGCCCAAGGGAGTATTTTCAAAAAAACAAAAAAGGAAGGCCCCAAAAACAAAAACCAGAGAGGCCAGGATGATTTTACGATAAGCCCAAAAGAGAAGAAAAAGCAGCTTAAGAGGAGAAATTCAACTAACGAGACTGATTTATTTCAACGGGGGGTAATGCCAAAATAATCTCTTTGGTACAGTTTTGGTTGGCGCGGATGTAACTTGATTAAAAATTCACATTTTTGTTTAAAAAATTATATCTTGCACGATTAAATATTTTGTAACAAAATTTGTTGCAATCCGTTTATCTGCGTTGCTGAAATAAATGAAAAGACTCAGTATTATATCAATTATACTTCTTGTGCTGTTAACTAGTGCCGGCACATCGTATGAGTCTGCAACAAAGCAGAACTTTGATACGAACGCAAAGATGAAGGCCGTCTTTGTTTACAATTTTACTCGTTATATTGATTGGCCGGAAGAATATAAGCAAGGGAACTTTGTTATTGGACTTCTTGGAGAAACATCGATTACCGAAGAACTAACTAAAGTTGCAGCGACAAAAAAAGCAGTTAATCAAACAATTGAAGTCAAAAAGTTTGGTTCGATGGGTGATGTTTCGGAGTGCCACATTCTTTATGTTTCCTCAAATAATTCAGGAGATTTGTCAGAAGCGCTGCAAAAAACAAAAGGTAGAAGCACTCTAGTAATAACTGAACGGGACGGCCTAGCGGCCAAAGGCGCGGGAATTTCGTTTAAGGTTGTTGCAAATCGACAAAAATTTGAAATTAGTAAAGGAAATATTGAAACACGAAAAATGACAGTTGGTGCTGCTCTGCTGTCACTAGCAATTGTTGTTGATTGATGGTACTTAAAAATAACATATCAATAATTAAGGCTACAACCAAGGTTGTGATGCTGTTATTGTTCATAGCAGCTTGTCATAAGACCTCAGCTCAGCAGGACATGGTCCGGCAAGCATTAAAAGCTCTTCAAGCGGAGGACTTAGAAACCGCTAAAGGGAACATTGATGCGGCTGCAGTCCACGAAGAAACAAAAGACTCTTCATCTACTTGGTACTACAGAGGATTTATTTATAAAAAGGTCTACAATACCGAAAAATCCAACAAGAGCTCTATTGCAAGAGATATTTCTGTAGAATCTTTCCAAACATTTTTTGAAATAGATAAAAAAAGCGAACTGTATGAAACAGCCTATAAGAGCGTTAAATATTTAGCATCTACCTATTACAATGATGCCGCAAATGCATTAACGGATAATCCAGAAGGATATGAGCGTGCAATAATTAATTTCGAAAAGCACAAAGAAACGATGCTTTTAATTGAGCCAAATCATGATTTTAGATCTTTAGAAATGCAGTTTTATCTAGTTTTAGGCCAGGTTTACAATCAACTGTATGAGCAAGACCGAGAGAAAAACATATTGTTTTATGAAAAAACAGAAGATGCATACAAACTTGTTTTAGGACTTGATTCAAATAACCTAAGTGCTAATTATAACTTGGCGATTCTCTATTATAACGAAGGAGTTAATATTATTAAGAACTTGGATTATGATCTAGATTTAATTACGCTCACGTTAATTCAAGACGAAGTTGTTGTGCTGTTTCAAAGGGCACTGCCTTATGCGGAGAGAGCTTATTTATTAAATCCTTGCAGGAAGGAGACGCTAATTATGTTGTCGGGCATATATTTTAGCTTAAACGAAATGGAAAAATCACAACAGATACAAACGGAGCTAGAGGGGATTGAAAAAATCGGAGAATACAAAGAGCTACTAAAGAGTGTTGATGGTTTGCAAGATGGAACGGACGAGTTTAACGATGTTCAAAACAAAATCAAGAAACTGATTGAAGCCCATAGTAATATAAATTATTGCGCAGGAATTAAATGAATTTCAAGTTTTCAATAGGAAAAAAGATTGGCCTAGGATTTGGGCTTCTTTTGTTTTGCACGATTACGATTTTCTTGACGACAAGACTTACTTTAGACTCCAGTAAGAAAATTAATAAACACAATACAGTCACTTTATCTCCCTCGGTAGATGAACTTCAGGAACTAAAGATTCAAATACTTGAATCGCAAATGCTTATTACGAATTGGGCGAACGTACAAACAGCAAATGAACATCCTGAAAAAGAAAAACTAAGAAAACTCATTCGCGAGCGCTACCCAATACTCAAGGAAGGTATTGAAAAACTATCAAAAGACTGGTCTGCCGACGAAGTTGGTTTAGCAAAGGACACACTTTTTCCAGAGATAGCCGAGTTATTTGACTACTATAATAAGGTCATGACAGAGTTGGCGAAATTTGAAGATTATGATGAGCCATCTATTCAATTTGTAATTAATTTTATGATAGGAGAGGGAGGTGATATTCCTTATCAAGCAAGCCGTGTAATTTCATATCTTGACAAATTAATTTTAAGCCAACGTCAGAAGACGAAAGCAGGAAATGATGACATGCTAAAAAGCTTTAATTTACTAGGCTTCTTAGTTAATAACGTTGGTATTGCACTTTTTCTTGGAGGAATTATTATTGCTTTTCTTACCATTAGAACCATTGTTAAACCTGTTCAAAAGTTTAAGAAATTGATTTTATTACTAGGTAAAGGAATTATTCCAGAAGAGAAAATGAAGCCAAGAAGTGATGAAATCGGAGACATGGCAGTTGCATTTAATGATTTGGTGTCGGGATTTAAGAGAACTACAGAGTTTTCCAACGAAATTGGTGCTGGGAATTTTGAAACAGAATACCAACCACTTAGTGACAGCGATGAATTAGGCCATTCGTTGTTAACCATGAGGAAGGATTTGCATGGCCTTACCAGTAATTTGGAGCAAAAGGTTAAAGAGCGCACGGAAGAAGTAACTCGGCAAAAAAAGGAAATTGAGGAGCTGCTCACTGAAGTAACAGACAGTATTAAATATGCACAGAGGATACAAAATGCAATTTTACCGCCAAGGAAATACATAAACAAAGTGCTCTCGAATTCTTTTATTTTATTTAAACCTAAAGATATAGTTTCCGGAGATTTTTATTGGGTAGAAGATAAAGAGGGGAAAACAGCCGTGGCAGCGGTTGATTGTACCGGTCATGGCGTACCAGGAGCTTTGATGACTGTGGTTGGATATAATAAACTGCATGAAGCGATGAGTGAGGCAAAGGAGTATACCGCGTCGGCAATTCTTGATGGACTAAATCGAGGCGTAATAAACACATTTAGCCAGGGAGACGAAGAGTCTGATGTTAAAGACGGGATGGACGCGGCCATGTGTGTTGTGGATTACAAAACAAAAACAATTCAGTTTGCTGGCGCCTATAACCCTTTATATATAATTCGTTCTGGCGCGAAAGAAATCGAACAAATAAAAGGAGATAAGTTTCCAATTGGCCCTTTTGTTGGTGGCATACAAAACTTTCAAAACCACACGGTGCAGCTAGAGGCGGGAGACACTGTTTATATTTTTTCCGATGGGTATGCAGATCAATTTGGAGGCGAAAAAGGCAAGAAATTCAGGTATAAGAATTTCAGGGAGCTACTATTAGGCATGCAAGACAAGGAAATGTATGAGCAAAAAGAGCTTCTTGACACCACCATTGAATCGTGGAGAGGGGAGCTTGAACAAGTTGACGACATACTTGTTATTGGAATTAGAGTTTAAACACTTAAATTCTATTGTTTTAGTATGAGTCTTTTCCAGAACATATGCTTTTCTTTTTGTGTTTTTTCTTTAGTTCTTCTACTTTGGGCATTGAATAAAGGGTTTGATTTAAGCGATGAAGGCTACTACTTAATGTGTTTAAAATATCCTTCGGAATATTTAATTTCAAACCAATGGGGGAACAGCGTTATAGGGGCCCTAACAAGTTGGTTGAACCCAGGAATTATCACGTTTAGAACATTACGCCTTGTTTTAACAGGGCTATCTACGACATACTTGGCCTACCATTTAAATTTATTCATAAAGGAGCAATTTGAAGACAAAGGAATTTTGTCCAATTTCTTAATTGTTTTTTGCTTTGTATTGAGTGGTTCAGCTCTAAGTTACGCCCTTTATCCAGCAACAATATCATATAATAGCTTAACAGTAATTTTACTCCAAATTATTGTCGGTCAATTTTTCTTTCTTGTCAACAGCACAGAGGTAAATACATCTAGAGACAATCTTGTTTGTGCAGGTATAGGTGTTGCGCTAATGTTATTAACTATTGCAAAATTTAGTTCGGGGCTTGTAATGAGTTTTGTTGTGTTATTTACAATTAATATTCGACATGTTTTATTGAACAACTCTTATAAGGATGTCGCAAAAGATACTTTCTTTTTAGTTGTTGGGGTTTCCCTTACAGCACTAATTGTATCTATATTAGACGTTTCAGTGTTGTCAAGATTTGGTCTCATTCTTGAAGAGATGCAGTATCATAATGGAGGAGAAATGTTTGAGTATATAAATGGGTATTATACGTCAACAAGGAACGCAATTGCTGAGGTTAGAGATTTATTTTGGTGGGTAATTGTAATTTTCTTTTGCACAGGACTATTGAGTCGTTGGGATAAACATATAGCGATTAATTGGGTGCAAGAAACGGTTATATCTTTTTCTTTTTTATATCTTTTTTATAGGACAATTGAATTACAATATTTCTCTAAAATTAGCGAGATGATAAATCCTTACATTATAATTTCGCTTTCTGTTTGGGCGCTATTGTTTGGCACAGCCATAGGTAAGGCTTCCTTTTATAGGTTCAGTAACCACAGTAGAAAATTAGCTAAATACCTGTTGGTGTGCACACTATTAATGGGCGTTCCGTTAATAGGAACAGTAGGAACAAATAATCTTCTTACGGTTCAAAGTGTTTTGTATTTGTTTGCAATAACTGTAATGCTTTTTTTAAACGTGAAAGCATACAGTGTTTTATCAAAAAATAGGATTTCGCAATACACTATCTTAATTGTATTACTGACCTTAACAGGAATGCATTTATTCACGGGCATGGTTAACCATCCTTACAGACAATCGCAGTCTTTGAACACCCTCACACATATACTTCCCAATTACCACGTTAAGATTGATGATAGGGGGTATAATTATTTCACATCTATAAAGAAAGTGTTAGACGACAATGTTCTTTTGGAAGATAATCACCCGATGGTAGATGCGACCACCACACCAGGACTAATTTATTTATTAAATGGCAAAAGCCCTGGGTCGGTTTGGAACAGGTCGAGACTTATTCCTTTGTATAGCAAGAGAATCTTAGAAAGTAAGATGGAAAAACTAGATAAAACCATATTATTTATCCCAACTAATGGAATTGACCCGCTGTTTGTTTCTACGCTTAATGCAAAGGGGATTAATTATCCTGAAACTTACGTTTCAATAGGAACCATTAAGCACTATTTGAGAGGATATTCGGTAAGTATTTTTGTGCCTAAACAGATTTTAAAGTGACCATCTTGGAAGTCAAAAAGAGTGTACAAACGTTTCTTAAGCGATATAGTTAGAAGTTTTACACACAATTAAAAGTTAAGTCAATAGTACTTGGGACTTTTTATGAAAGGGAAAGATTAATCAATAACTGTGTTTTTAATTATCTTTTCTAAGTTCCGTCTGCGCCCAACGTAGATTGTTTTTTGCGAGCTGGTAGTTAGCGTCCAGCTCAACGGCTTTTAGGCAGGCAGCCTCAGCCTCTTCCCATCTTTTTAACTGGTTTAGTGCCGAGCACATATTGTTATATGCAATAGGTAATTTTGGGTTAATTTCGAGCGCTTTATTGCAGGCTTCAATAGCTTTGATAAACAACCCTTTTTTGTAATAAGCTAAACTTAGGTTAATATATTTATCAGCAGAAGGATTCTCCACCGCGTCTGTTGCCTGGGCCGTTAATGTATTAGCTCCTTTAGAGATAATCATAGCTAATAAAGATTTTGCAGATGAATGAGCAGGACTTAATACCAAGGCCTGGTCAACATTTTTTTTAGCCTCATCAATCCGATTTTTTCCCAATAGCCAATTTGCATAATGATAATAAACTTCTGGATTGTTTTTGTCGTAATTTTGGGCAAGAATGAAGCTTGCCTCAGCATCCGCGGTTCGCCCCATCGCATTATTTAAAATCCCCATATTAATATGTAAGTAGGAATATCTGGGGATTAAACTGGAAGCTTTATTGAAACAACGAAGAGCTAAATTGTATTCCCCTTTTTCCATCTTTGTGAGTCCGTAATTCATGTGCCCTCTCCCGTTATTTGGGCTTTTCTGTGTTACATCATACCACAGGGCTTCACGGGAAGACCAAATTTCATTCCGCTGGTAAGTTCCAAAAGAATATAAGCCGAGGATTAGAGCTACATACAATAGAACCGAAGGTTTAATTAATTGGTTTTCTCGGATGAATTTTTCGTTCCGAATAGCAATAAAACAGACCATAGTGCCTATAGCGAGAACCAACCCTACATAGGGGAAAAAGGTTCGATGGTCATTTGCAATTTGATAAAGAGGCACAAAACTAGAGCTTGGCAGCAAAGCGACAAAGAACCACAAAAGACCGAACCCAACACCTTTTAGCTTCCTTGATTTAAAGGAGTATAATGTCAAAAGCAACATTGCTACGACTTCAACTAGCCCAGTTAATATTCTTGGATCGAAGAAGTCAGTAATAACCGCAAAATCTGGGTCAGCACTTAGGTCCATTGGCAACAGAAAGTTGCTGAGGTAGTGAGTAATAATGTACCACTGCGTCATAAAATAGTCCCATTTGCTAACGGTCGTATTGCTTGACACAGTGGAGCTTGGCGTAAAAACAAATTGATTTATAACAAACAGTGTAAATCCAATCATCAATGCTGGCAAAGTCGTTTTTGCTGTGGCAATGGTTTTTGATAGCCAGAGCTTAGTTTTAGTATCACGCCAGCTAAAGTCTTCTTCAAATAATAAGATATATAGAAAGAAAAGAGGAACGAACATGACGCCGGTCTGTTTAGTCCATATTCCAATAACCAATGGAAGTAGATACAAATAATATTTTCTTGGTGCTTTCTGCTGAAAAAGAACGAAAGACGCAATAACGCACATAGTTGAAAACGAATCTGATCGCGAGATTATATAGTTGATAGTTTCAGCATTGGCCGTGTGCAAGCCATAGAAGCCAACTAAAAAGAGAGAGATTACAGGGACAAACGGATGATTATCGAAACTTAAATCTAAGATTTTCTTAAAAAAGAAGAACATTAGAACGAGCTGAACAATGTACCAAAAGAAAATAGAAAGATGAAAATAAAACGGGTCAAGTCCTCCGGCCACCCAGTAGTCAAAAGCATTCATTAAGGTAACCATTGGCCGATATGCTTGGTTAGCTGGCAAGGAGCTAAAGGTAGTTGCATCTGTAAAGAAGGACCAAGCATTGGAGAGGTCTCTAATACTTTCGTTGCTCAAAATCGTGTGGGAATCATCAAAATAAAATCCATTATTAAAATGGTTCGAATATGCCAAAATCAACAAAAGCAATAATCCAACAGATAACAGTGTAAACTTTATATTTTTGTTCATTCTCAACATAAAAAAGGAATCAAAGGTAAAGATTTCGTTAACAAGAGAAGTATAGAACAATGTATAAAGGGAAAAGTGTTTGTGCAGTTGTGCCAGCCTACAACGAGGGCCAGCAGATAACGAAAGTTATCACAACAATGCCCGACATTGTGGACCATCTTGTCATTATTGATGATTTTAGTTCAGACGACACAATAGGGAAAGTAGAATCGCTCTTATCTAGGCATCAAAAAATCGTTCTAATTAAGCACACAGAGAATCAGGGAGTCGGAGGGGCTATAGCCTCTGGGTATAAGTGGGCGAGAGATCACGATCAAGATGTTGCTGTTGTATTTGCTGGCGACGCACAAATGGAACCTAGCGATCTGATCGATATTTTAACACCAGTTATTGATGAAGAGGTTGATTATTCAAAGGCAAACAGACTTTTTTCAGGGGAAGCGTACAAAAAGATTCCCAAAGCCAGGTACTTCGGTAACTCAGTATTATCTCTACTAACAAAGATAGTATCTGGGTATTGGCACGTTGCAGATTCCCAAACAGGTTACGCTGCCATCAATAATAAAGCGTTAAACTTGATAGATTGGGACAACATGTACAAAAGGTACGGTCAGCCCAACGATTTGTTGGTGAAACTGAATATTTTTGATCTTAAAGTTCGCGATGTTCCAATCCAGCCGACATATAATGTCGGTGAAAAATCAGGAATTAAGATACGAAAGGTGATGTTTACAATTCCTTGGTTGCTTTTCAAATTGTTTTTTTGGAGAATGAAGGAGAAGTATATTATCAGAAATTTCCATCCTTTGGTGTTATTTTATTTCACAGGGTTTATGTTTTTTCTTTTGTCATCTACTTTGGCAATTAGACTTGTTTATCTATGGCTAGATTACGGATACGTACCGGTGATGACAGCCCTTGCTTTGTTGTTTACAAGCTCAAACGCAATACTTTTTTCTCTTTTCGCCATGTGGTTCGACATGGAAGTAAATAAAGACTTGAAATAAAGGTGGTTAGCTGACGGCTTGTTAGTTTAAATTATTATCCATACTTTAGCGAGCTATTTTATGTAAAGCAAGTTTGTGAAGAAAAATTTTGTATTCCTAACCATTTTCTTCTGCTTCTTAGTATCGGTTGTTTGTGGACAGAATGTGCCACAGGCAGTGAACTATCAGGCGGCGATCCGCGATGCGTCAGGAGAGCCACTTCAATTAACAAGCATCGGTGTTAGGGTCTCATTTCACTCGGGGGCTGATACAGGGCCTATAGTTTGGCAGGAAACGCATTCCGTTACCACAAATGATTACGGAATGATTACTTTGCCACTTGGTCAGGGCGTGTCAACATCTGTAGGCTCCGCTTCGACTTTTGATGTTATTAGTTGGGGCTTAACATCACACTATCTTCAGATTGAAGTTGACGAAAGTGGCGGAACAGCTTATTCTGATTTTGGAACAACGGAGCTGCTCTCAGTCCCTTATGCTCTTTATGCAGGAGAATCCGCTAATGGACCACAAGGCGTTACTGGTATTACAGGACCCATTGGACCAAGCGGGCCAATCGGACTAACTGGTCCCACTGGAGCAGCTTCTACAGTTCAGGGCCCAACAGGACCAGCAGGAGCCCAAGGAGTAACAGGAGCAGCTTCTACAGCTCCGGGCCCAACAGGACAAACCGGACAAACCGGAACAACGGGAGCACAAGGAACCACAGGTGTACAAGGAACAACAGGCCAAACAGGAGCAACAGGTATCCAAGGAATAACAGGAGCACAGGGTACAACAGGAGCACAGGGTGTTACTGGGGCCCAAGGAGCCACAGGAGCAGATTCAACAGTGCCAGGCCCTACAGGATTAACAGGAACAACGGGTAACACTGGTTTAACTGGATTAACAGGCCCAACAGGATTAACCGGAGCAACGGGTAACACTGGTTTAACTGGACTAACCGGCCCAACAGGATTAACAGGAGCCACAGGAGCAGATTCAACAGTGCCAGGCCCAACAGGATTAACCGGGGCAACGGGTAACACTGGTTTAACTGGTTTAACTGGATTAACAGGAGCAACAGGAGCAACAGGAGCAGATTCAACAGTGCCAGGCCCAACAGGATTAACCGGAGCAACGGGTAACACTGGTTTAACTGGATTAACAGGCCCAACAGGATTAACCGGAGCAACGGGTAACACTGGTTTAACTGGACTAACAGGCCCAACAGGATTAACCGGAGCAACGGGA
>Ga0209406_1002064_pt1 | contig 13756 bp, 10 predicted proteins | sample COGITO_mtgs_1204_FD_184808 | JGI IMG/M metagenome (GOLD analysis project Ga0209406, IMG submission 184808) | Pelagic marine microbial communities from North Sea - COGITO_mtgs_120426 (SPAdes) (version 2) | ecosystem: Environmental > Aquatic > Marine > Epipelagic ...
CGGGGGCTCCACGTCACGTCCAGTTGGTGGATTTGCCTGTCGAAATCACCGAAGTCATTGTCCCAACGCCACTGTTCGTTCAATGCCAATTTGACGCTTTTGACCGGTTGCCATTCCAAGGACAACCCACACCACCCCTGCCACTCGGTCGTGTCAGACTGTCCAGAAGGTGGATTGATCACCTGGGCGCCCAGTTGCAACCCCAGCAACCCTTGCAAACACAGGACCACCAACGTCCGGGCGCGCATCACAAATTGCTGTTGGAATCGATGTGCTCAGAATGGTCTTCGCCCCGGTAAGAGACAATGATGACGGCTGTTTCTCTGAGGAGGTCCACGTTGCCAATTTCAAAGCGCTCTACGTTTTCACCAATGCGCTGGCCCAGGTCTTCCTTGAGCTCTTGCCTGCGGCCTTCCTGCAACAACTCGATGCGGTCGTACACGACCCTTTTGGTGACGAGGTGTTCTACAAAGAGCAGGCGCTCAAGCACAAAGGCCAGGGCCCACAACGCGACGTTGCCAACCCCTACCGCGACTTCTCCTATCGACATGGGCGCCAACGCGTTCATGACCGCCAAAGCGATCACCACAAACAGGTAGGTCATCTCCCGGATGGGTACGGGGTTGGTGCGGTAGCGGATGATGCCGAAAATGGCAAAGAGCCCCAAGGCGAATGCGAGATCGAGTTCCACACCGCTGAGCATGCGGCAGAGCAAGAAAACCGAGGCGCTCACCATCATAAAGGTGAACACGTAGTCCCGGCGCTTCGCCTTGGATTGATAGATCAACCTGACGATGGTCCACGAGGAAAGCAGGTTGGCTGCGAAATGCAGTGCGATTTCAGTCATTTGCGGTTCAGGCTTGCAGGTCCCCGGCCCAGGATTGTGCCTCCTGGAGCCGCCGATATGTTGCAAGGTAAGCGCGACCGGCGATGTCCGCATCGCATTCCAATCTCGCCATGGTGTATTTGCTGACGCGCGTGTTGCGTCCAATCAAGCCTTTTCGGTCTTTTCTGCTGCGCAGCCACCGCTGGACCGGACTGTAACGGTCTGGGCGTGGTTGTTTGACCTCGATGACCACCAAACCTTCCAACAGCGGGACCATGGTGTCCCCAAACAAAGCGGTCTGGAGACTGCGGTCTACCGTGACGCGCTCCTGACGCGTAAAGTCAACCAAAGTGGTACGCAAGAATGCACCGTGCAGCCTGGGCTTCAGCGATTCAGCTTGGGCCAGATGCGGGAGGAGAAAATCCATCTCCTCGCGGCCCAAAGTGGCGGGATCTTCAGTCTGGTAGGCCATGCGGTTCTTGACGGTCCGCCCTCCAGGGAGCCGCTGTTTCACCTCCAAAAAGCTTTGCCCATTGCTGGCATAGGTCCTGCGGCGGACCTTCATGCGGCGCGCCTTGCCGCGCAAGTGGTCCTGAAGGAACTGGTCACCGGGCATCTCAAAGTAGAGGTTGTCGTAGGCGCATTCGGCCTGACCCCCAACCGACAGGACATGGGCATGGCCGGTCATGGCCCCGATCAAATCGGGCAGCCACGTTTCGGGAATGACATACTTGGTATCGAACCGCCGCATCAGCTGGACGGTGTCGAGCGCGGCCAAGTCGGTTGCGGGCAATCCGGCAACGGCTGAGGCCAATGTATCAGTCAAGGTGTTCTTCCCCACGGTCACGGTGAAAATACAACCCAATGGGCGCGAAGGTTGCTTGGGGATTGGGCACCCCCGGAGAAAACATTAGGCTGCAGGTTGCGGGGCAGACGGAGACGCGCTGTGAAGCTGGTTGATGGCAAAATCCAAGATGCGCAGCCCCTGCTCCTTGTGCATGTAACCAAAGGAGCGCGCCCCGGCGGCCGTGTGAAACACGAGGTGGCCGATTCCGCGCCGCTCGAGCAGGGCGTTGCGTCGCCACTCCACCCCTTGAAGCTGGCCCATTTTGAGCACGGTTCTCGAGCGCCAAAACCAACCGCTTTCCAAGACGATGGCATTGCTGTGCACCGCCATGCGGTATGCCGCGAAGCGCCGCCCTGTGGTCCAAAACACGAAGGCACCCCAGCACAGCCCGAGGATGGCGTGGGAGATGCTGGGGCTGATGAGCACAGCCAGGGCGGGCAGGATGGCGCCGGCAAAAAGCAGCCAGCGCAGGCGACCGGCTGGGCGCGCCTCGGCCAAGACGCCCTGGGCGATGTCGGGATAAACAGCGGCCTCCATGGCCGCGCGGTGGCGGGGTTCCATGGCGGGAATGAACACGCGCAGCCCCCCTGCTCCAGCGGCTTGGGCCTGCCGAATCCGAAGCGTTTCATATCCGAATTTGCGGCGCAACCAATTGCTCTTCCACTCGGTCAGGTGGACCTTATCGAAGGGCACCTCAAAGACATTGCGCCGCAGCAAGCCCATCTCCAGTTGCACCCCTTCGGCACCGATGGCGCTTTTGAGCTTCCAAAAATTGAGTGCCGCGCCGATCAGGCTCGTCACCACCCCGACGACGGCCATCATGATGAGGCCCGGCGCAATCAACAGCACCGTGGCCATGCCCAATACCGTCAACACCAAAGGAGGCAACCCCGCCAGCCACAATGAAAGGCGGTCCTCAAACCCTTGAAACAAGGACATGACAACCGCAAACCCGATAAAGGCGTTTTTGATGTGATTCTGGGTCAGCCCCACCTTCATCAGGTCCGCAAAGCTGAGTTCGACCATGGGGGCCATTTCCGCTGCTGGTGGTGCTTCCCCAGACAATGGGTCTGCTGTCGCACTTTCAGGTGAGGCCATCTGACTTCTGAGCAAAAGCTGCAGTCCCTCGGCATCCTGCTTGCGGATGGCCACGAGCTCGAGCTCGCTGCCTGAAGACCCTGCTGTATCCACCCGCAGGCCCGTCAAACCGACGAGTTGCTGGACCGGCCCCTGGAAAAGCTGCACGGCTTGGATGCGTTCGAAGGGGATCTGCAAGCGTTCGCGCTGAAAGAGGCCGCGCTCCACGATGAGCGCATCCGAGGCCACGTGGAAATGAAAGCGCAAGTAATACACCACGGCAAATGCGCCGATGAGCCCCAAGATGACAGGAATGCCCAACAAGTGGTACCACTGTGCATCGGCCAGGGAAAGGCCCACCAAGGCGGGCCAAGCGGACTGGATCACCTTCCAAGTAAACTTGACCGCCAGCACCAGCATGCCCAGCGGATGTTGCCTTCGGGGCGTGGCAAAATCCGAGGTCATCGGCGGGTGCGCGCTTCGATGACCGCCCTCAATGTTTGGGCCTCCTCCTCTGCCAGGCCAGCGATCCGCAGGTTGCCACTGCCACCGGCGGTGAACAGCTTGACGTGGTTCAACCCCAGCATGCGGGAAACGGGGCCCTGGCTGAGCTCAGAGTGCTGGATCATGCCAAAGGGAACGGTCGTGGTGGTGCGGAACATCCAGCCCGTCCGATAGGTGATGTCGCGCTCGCGGACAGCATAGCCTCTGCGCGGAAAACCGAGCCACTCCTCGGCGAACCAGACCCCGGCAATCGAACATTGAATGCCGAGTGGCCACCACCAAGCGGCAAATGCGCCAAGTTCCTCCTCTCCTGTCACCTTGAAAATGATGAAGGGGGTCAGGATGGCTGCCGCGGCAAAAAATTGCACTGCGCCCCACATGGCAAGCCGCATCTGCCTGTATTTGTCACTCACCGGATGGAACGCGATGTCCTCCAACCGCGGGACCCCACTGAGGTCCAATGGTGGATTCGACGCTGCGGGGATGTCCATGCTCAATCCGTTGAAAGGCGCTTCTCTACGCTGCCATCTGAGTATTGATAGAGCAACAGGATGCCGGGTTCAGGATTGACCTCGCGTCCGAGCAAGTCTGTGATGCGCACCAGGGCGCGGTCTGACTCGGGCCCCACCTCTCCTACGGACATGGGTTCGCTGCACGCTTGGGCGAAGAACTGCCAAGCCTCGAAGGAGGCATTGATGTCTTGGTTGCCCCAGGCGCCGGGCCAGCTGTGGCCGCCACCATTGACCGTGTAGAGCCAAACTTGGGGGCAGGCGCCCTCGAGGCCCCACTTCTGAAAGTCTACCGTGGATTCATCCCAGCCCACTTCGTCGGGGAAATTGCCGGTCTCTTGCAGGGACAAACCAAACATGTTGACGAAGAAGGCCATGGCGTCGGGAGTGCTGGGATAAGACCCCCAACCGTCCATGTTTTCGAGGTCTCCGCCATAGAGGCTCACGTCGTCGTCGGTGCCGTGAATTTCGAGGATGGGCACCATGTACTCGGGTGCGCACTCAGCCTGGATATCGCTCATGAAAATCCCGGCGATGGGGGCCACAGCGCGAAACTCCGTGGAAGCCTCACAAGCCAAGAGGTAGCAGAAATCAGCGCCGTTGGAGAAGCCGGTGCCAAAGACCCGCTCCGCATCCAATCCATAGGTGTACACCAATTCCGAGCGCAGCCCGGAAACGAAGGCCACATCGTCCACAGATTCGTTTTGATGGAACGCGTAACCCACATTGAAGAAGGCTTCGCCCGAGGCATCCAGGGTGCCTTGGGGGTAGCACACGGCAAATCCATACTCGTCAGCCAACTCATTGAACCCCGACCATTGGACCATGCCTTCTGCGTCACCGGTATAGCCGTGGAAGACAAACACCAATGGGCAGTTGTCTGGCGCATCCGAAGGTTGATAGTAGTAGTACTCCCGCAGCTCTTTGCCATCGGGGTACTCGCCGTAGAAAATCGCGGTGACGTCTGCGGATTGCGTGTTGTTGGTGGCCACGTCGTCTGCACTTCCGTTTACTGCGACAACCTCGGCTGACACCGTGTAGCTGCCACTGAGGTCAAAAGGCAGGATGCCATCCAGCGAAAAGCTGTGGCTGTCGGCTGTGCCGAGTGCGATGCCATCGATTGTCGTCTCACCGGATTCCGTCCCCATGGACCACGCCACGGTGTACGAGTAGACCGTATCGGCGCCAAGGTTGACCACATTGCCGGACAAATCTCCAGCGGAGGGCGCGAGCACCATATTGTCCAAATTCAACCCCACCAAGGCCAGATCCAGGCCGCCGGGCTCCATGACTGAGACGTCATCCAAAGCCCAGCCGTAGAGCCAACCTCCACCATCGTTGTATCTGAAAGCCAGGTGCACCGATGGCTGTCCGAGGACATCCTCAAGGCTGACGACTTCGAAGTCCCATTGCCCATCCTCTGATCCGACAAGGGCCTGCATCAGCGACCAGCTTTCGCCACCATCGAGGCTGTACTCGATCAATGCCCCTTCCGTGGTGCCTTGATAGGTTCCGCCATCGAAGTAGGTCGAAAAGGCAAGAATCGCAGACTCCACACCACTGAAATCGAGTTCCGGCGTGATGAGGTAGTCTTCACTCTTGTCGCAATCACAACCGTCATCGTTGGTCGCCATGATGTTGCCATGAGGCGCAATGGGCCACCATTGGCTTTCGAGCTGTGCGCTGGTACCGGCGAGCCAGCCCCCGTCGGTGGCGAGGGTCTGTTGGCTCCATTCTGCGGGCAATCCCGCATCGAAATTCTCTTGAAGCAGCACGGTTTGGCCGATGGCAATCGAAGCCCAACCCCAAACAGCGGCCAATACCGCCATGCGAATCGTCTTGGTCATGCCCCGAAGATATGGGGTGCACAAGAATGAGCCGAGCCACAAAAAAGCCCGGACCAATGGCCGGGCTTTCTTGATGGTGTGAAACGCCCGATCAGACGCCGTCAAACTCCACATAGACAGAGTCGCCGCAGGCTACCGTGACGGAAGTGTCGAGGGCCGTGCACAGTGAGATGAATGCGAGTTCGAACTCGATGTCAATCGTTCCAGCGTCCACCTCCACGCTTTGCGTCGCGAGGATGCCCATGTCGGCAGCGATTTCATCGCCACCCACACTCACGTCCGGTGTGCAAAGGGAGTTGTTGAAAATGGTGATGACGGCCTTGTTGCCTTCGTCACAAGCTTCGGTGTTGTCGTCACATCCCGTGACGAGAACCAATGCGGCCATCAGGCCGAGCAGGTTTTGGAATTTCATTTTGATTCGGTCTTGGGGGCAAAAGTACCCTTTCAAGGCATAGACTTCACTTGCAAAATTTTGGTTGCGTCACGGTGGCAATATCGCGGCCATAAAATCGGTTGGAAACATGGAGACACATTGTTTCCGCTACCCTTCACATCCATGGCCCGTCATCCCCTGCTCCTTCCCTCTTTCGCCGCTGTCCTCGCGGTAGCCATCCTCGCCTCCGCCTACCTCGTAGCGCGCAACGGCCATTACTTCTTCAAAAGCCAGGCGAGCGACATCGAGGTAACGGGATCGACCTCCATGGATTTCACCTCCGATCTGGCCGTGTGGCAAGGTGAATTCACGCGCAAGGCCATGGACCTCAAAGAAGTGTATGCGATGATGAAGCAGGACAAGGAGGTCATAGAACGATTCCTGAAAGAAAAGGGCATTGCCGAAGACGCCTTCGCCTTCCTGTCCATTGACATCCTGCCGCAGAACAAGACGGTCAACCACTACAATGACAAGGGCGACCTTGTGGACCGCGAACAGGTCTTCAACGGTTACCGCCTCAAGCGGAGTTTCGAGGTCACGTCATCCGACATCGACCTGATCGAACGGCTCGCCAATGAGGTGACCGAGCTGATCGAGCAGGACGTCTACATCATCTCCTACCCACCGAAGTACTACTACACCCAGCTCGGTGAGCTGAAGATCCAGATGATCGAAGCGGCCTCGCAGGACGGCCAACTCCGCGCCCGCACTGCGGTCCAAGGCGGCGGCGGCAGCCTCGGCGACCTGCTCGAGACCAGCATCGGGGTCTTCCAAATCCTCGGCACAAATTCCGACGAGAGCTTCAGCTGGGGCGGCACCCTCAACACCTCGAGCAAACTCAAAACCGCCTACGTCAATGTCAAGCAGCGCTATGCCATAGAGTGACGATGGAAGCCGGGGGCAAAAGTGCATCGCCAATGAGGTGGTCTGGTCCTCCCATTCATACGTCTGCCCATTCGCGATGAAATTCGTGACCGATTTGGCACCCGGCCCTTTGTTGTTGAACTTGTATGCATGAACCGAATTGCACTGATTATCAGCATTCTGATAACGGCAATACAGGGAGGTCAAGCCTCAGCGCAGGTACAGGACATTCCCGGTTGCACGAATCCGGAGGCATGCAACTTTGATGCTCAAGCCAACATCGATGATGGGAGCTGCGGGTTTGAAGAGCACCCCCTGATTCCAAATCAGGACCTCACCTTCGGTGGTCCGGTGCTCTACTGGTGCGGTCCTCTTCCCGATTGCAGCAATCCCTCTGTGGGGTGCAGTATTCCCTTTGGATACATTCCTGCTGACCCGGATTGTTTCGATGCCGTGCTGGCTCGCCTCCCGTCATGTCACCAAGAATGGACGAGTACTTGCTGGATGGTCTATGTCGAATGCATCCTGGGAATACCTGGCTGCACGGACCCCTACGCGTGCAATTATGTGGACACGGCCTCATTCGATATCGGTGACTGCGTTTATCCTGGATATCCCTGCGAATTGCAAGACCCCTGTATTACGGAGACGCAACTCGACGAAAATTGTGAATGCACCGGTATTTTCTATGACAATGATGGCGATGGCATCTGTGGTGTCTATGACTGCAATGACAGCGAACCAGGCGTCCCCGATTTTCTGGGCAATTGCCCTTCACACGTAGCGGGGTGCCCGGATCCTCTGGCCTTGAATTTCAATCCGGAAAGCATCCATGAATCAACTTGCATCTACGAAGGAGATTGCGACACATGGGAGATTTCCGAAGGATGGACCTTTGGGCTGCAGGGATGGCTTGACAGCGAGCAGTGGTCACTCTCCGACCCGGATCTCGTGAGCAGGGACGACCGCTCACTGGTCATCCGAGGCAAGGATCAAGGCATCCAGGATACCACATGGGCATCCATCACGGCTCCGACCTCCATGATGCTGACATTCACCTTTGGATACCATACGTTGGACGAAGGTGCCATCTACGATCCGCCTGTCCTTGAGGTCAATGGAATTCCAACGGGTTTTGTGGACTACATATCGACAACTCCACCACCCGGATTCATATTGGCCCCACTCGATACTTGGGCGCATGGTGAGGACATGCTGGCGCCGGATGGGGTTGGCACGGACCCTTTTCTTCTCCCCCCTGACCAACTTCTCCCCGACCCATTCCTACCGGAAAATGAAGCCAACTGGAGCTATCCTTATCAGGTTCCCATTGTATTGAATCTGGACAGCGGTGATGTCATCCGTTTCGGCGTGGCTACGGTTGATGGCATCTATGGACCAGCATCCATGGTCTTTTCAGCTTTTACCCACCACTGGTTCTGCTTGGGATGCAAGGATCCGGATGCCTGCAACTTTGATGAACTGGCCACGGACTCGGACGGTTCATGTGACTACAGTTGCTATGGCTGTCCTGACGAACTCGCGTGCAACTTCAATCCATCAGCCGAGTTGGAAGGGGGCTGCGATTACTCCTGTTATGGATGTCTGGAACCCGAGGCATGCAACTTTGACGCGGAAGCAACACTGCCTGATTCTTGTGAATACTCCTGTTATGGTTGCCCAGACCCACTGGCATGCAATTATGCATTGGACGCACTGATTGATGACGGCAGTTGCGAGTACTGCTCATGTTCGTTTCCCCCGGACATCGCCGCTGCCACTGGAATTCCCAGTCCCTTTGAGGATCCAAATACCATTTACACTCACCAGCAAGCCACTCTTTTGACCACAGATGGTTCTCTGTTCGATTGTCCGTTCATCACACCCTCTCCGCAAATCGTGCCCAGCCCTTGGGGGCAGTCCATCGCCGTAGATGCTGGCGGGACGTTCATACTCATACTGGATGCGGACTCCATCCTTCACGGCTTAGGAGACAATGAATTCGGGCAAATCAATATACCCGAAGATCTCGCGACGGTCCAAGCTTTCTCGGGTGGTGCCTACCATTCCGCAGCCATAACGGGAGATGGCAGCATTGCGGGCTGGGGATTGAACGAGCATGGCCAACTGGATTTTCCCGAAGTGGGCAACCTCTCCGGTGTGGAAGCGGGCAGCAGGCACACCATTGCTTGGGATGCCTTGGGTCACGTCGTGGTAGCGGTGGGGGCCAATGAATTGGGCCAGTGCGAACCGCCAGCAGGTTTGGTCATCAGCAAATTGGCCTCTTCAGAGCACAATGTCGCCTTGACTCCGGAAGGCACGGTCGTGTGTTGGGGAAGCAACACCCACGGTCAATGCACTCCTCCTGATTTCAACCAGGCCGTCATCGATGTAGCCGCATGTCCGGGCACCAGCATGGCATTGCTTGCTGACAGCACAGTAGCGATGTGGGGGCGACTTCCTATGCCAAATCCGATCGGTCATGTACAAGTCATTGACGGAAATCCACTTTCAGGCAAATTCGCCCTGCTGGATTATGATGGACGGGTCCATCAAATCGATCAGATTCGATATCTGGTCATGCAGGGCATGACAGGAGGAATCCATGCATTCAGCCGCCCCCGCTGTACGGAATGGTGTCTCGATCGGGACGAAGACGGGCTTTGTGATGTCGAGGATCCCTGCGTGGGGGAAGTCATTGAACCTTGCGGATGTATCTGCACCAATGACGAGAACGCGAACGGAATCTGCGATGAGGAGGAAGTGCGGGGTTGCATGGACAGTCGAGCCCAGAACTTCAATTTGTCGGCGACGCTTCCAGGAGATTGTGATGAAGTTTTCATCCAAGGGTGTATGTCCCCATTGGCTTGCAACTACAATCCGGAAGCCAATGCCTCCGGTCTTTGCACCTTTGATGGATGCGCCGGCTGTACCGACCCCAAGGCCTGCAACTTCGAGAACAACGCCGTTTGGGATTCCGGGAGTTGTGAGTACACCTCCTGTGACGGGTGTGGTGATCCCCTGGCCTGCAACTACAATCCGGCGGTAGCCTCAACCGGGGAGTGCGATTACTGTTCGTGCAACCAGACCCCTCCCAAACTGCGCACCCATTATTCCTATCATTTGTTGATTCAAGCACAGGGTGAGGCTTCTTTTGGTGGAAGCATGGCTGCGAGCAGCTCTCTGGGCATATCGGAGATGGACCTGTCACCGCTGCTGGGTTCGGTTTGGGACAACGTCATGGATGGTTCAATCTCCCTCACCGGCGTCGTTTTGTTGATGCAGGATGGCTCCCTCCAAAGTCTGGCTCCTTTTTCGGATGAAATCCTGATGCTTGTGCTCAATATGACCAGGACGGCTTGGGAGGACCTTTACGGTGGGGCCGTATACGTGGTTCTTCTGGAGGAAGATATCGAAGTACCAGAAGGAAACGATTTCATCGATGTTGCGGCCAGCTTGGACATGTTCATGGCGGTTCGGTCTGATGGAACTGCGGAAGGGTGGGGAATCCGGGCGGCAAGACTGAATCGCAGCGTAAATCCCAATTCAACGTTGTACCCCAATGAGGAAGTGGGATTCGAACAGTGGACGGACCAGCTCACTGGCGTCACCGACGTAGAAATATCGGGAATGCTGAATTACCACGCACTCTTGGAAAATGGTACCGTGGAGAGCTATGCCGATGGCGTTTGGGCACTGCCCGAAGGATTCAACAGTGGCATTACCGAAATTGTCTGTTCGGATTTCTCTTGCATCCTGAGAAAGGAAGATGGCACCGTATTCGCTGTGGAGCCCACGCTGAATGGAGGCGGTGACGGCAGTGGGGAGCCCACATTGGAAATGGTACTTGCAGACCCTGATTTCATGATGTGTGGCACATGGGAACTGGGAATACCGCCCGAGATTCTGGCTTATGATCAGATTGTCCAATTCGATACGGATGTTGTTTCTGCCGTGTTGTTTTCAGATGGGTCCGTTGGTGCTTGGATGGGCCAAAATGATGCATCGGACAATGACATTGTTCGCATCCTCACTCCCGAAGAGCTGGGCCCCCACCCTGTGAGAGAGGTCATCGGGGGGATTCAACTCCATTTCATTGATGACCATGGGATTTTGAGGCACATCGATCTGCTGGACCTCTTCCCGGCATTGTATGACTATATGGAAGTGAATGGGCTGGACGATCCCCTGGGCGGCTTGTTCTCGACATCAGTACCAGACAGCATCATGGTGGACCACCCGGTGGACTGTGGCGAGGGATGTGTGGATGAGGACGGGGACGGAATCTGTGATGGGGCGGACGATTGTTTTGGGGAACGGGATGCTTTGGGCGTTTGCGGTGGCGAATGTTTGCTCGACGCGGACGGCGACGGCGTGTGCGATGTTCTGGACAGACCGGGATGCACCTATGTGGAGTCCTGCAGCTACCTGCCGGAGGCCACTTGGGACGACGGCAGTTGTGTCTTCAGCTTCATAGGTCCGGATACGGACCTCTCCGCTTGGCTCGACCCGTGCCCCGCCGATATCGATGGGAACGGACAGGTCCAGACACAGGATCTACTCGTTCTACTCGGCAACTTCGGTCTCACTTGTGAAGTTGGCGAAGACCTGTTCGACCCTTGTACCGATGAATTGCCCTTTGTTTGCGGTTCCACCGTGGAGTACCATGGCCATTCCTATACCACTTTGGAGATGGGCAGTCAATGCTGGTTCCAAGAGAACCTGAGGAGCGACTTATATGCCAATGGTCAACCTCTCGAGACTGGCCTTACGGATACCGACTGGACCAATTCGCAGACCGGCGCTTTCACGTTGGCTGACGGCGACAGCGCCGGCTATGAGATTTATGGTCTCCTCTACAACGGATATGCCATTCAAGACCCCCGTGGCCTCTGCCCTTGGGGCTGGCATGTGCCTTCGGATCAAGACTGGATGGCAGCGGAGGTCTTTGTTGGATTGGACCCCGCAGAAGCGGAAGAAACGGGGTCACGGGGTGAGGATATCTCCATTGCCAGTCGGTTCAAGGCCAATTCCAACCTCTGGACTTCCATGGGCACAAATTCATCCGGCTTCACTGCGCTGCCGGCAGGACGGAGAATGTCCAATGGCGACCTTCAAGGTGTCAGCCATTCCGCTTGGTTCTGGTCATCCTCTCTTGATCCCAATGGCGGCCTATGGTGCCGGGCACTCCTATCGGGCAACGACGGAATCAACAGGGTTTCTCCCTCCAGCTTGGAGGGATATTCGGTGCGTTGCGTGAAGGATTTGTGATGGCACCGGGGATTCCGGGGCCAACCCGGCTTCGACGTGACCTTCACGGACGGTCAACTTCTCGCCCGCACCGCGGTAAAAGTCGGCAGCACCCATCACACCTGGAGCAAACTCAAAACCGCCTACTTCAACGTCAAGCAGCGCTACGCCATCGACTGACCCTGTGCACTGTCGGATGGAACTACTCCTTCGTTGCCTTGAGCACCAGTGCAGAACCCGATATGTTTTGGGCCGTCCCGACCAATCCAAGACCGACTCCTGCATACACCAAGGGTAAGATTCCACCACTTGAAACCGTGCCCACCACGACAAGTGCAGCTCCTGCAAAGGACACCAATGTTCCCTGAGCCCGTTGGCGAAGTCCCCGCTTAAGGAGTTCTGGGTCCCCCATCTCTCCCGATTCATTCATACACGCCCGGTACTCAACTTTCAGCAGCCTGATTTCACCTTCAACTGCCCTCATCTCTTGGGCAACGGCCTTTTTCTGGTCGTATTCAGACGCCTCATCCATTCGGGTTTGGAGAACATCAATATCAGCTTGTTGCGTATCAATTTGCTGCTTCAACGCTTCGCAATCTTGAGCTTGCAAGCCAAGGGAAGCAACAAAGAAGAAAAGTAGGGTTAGGACTCTCATGGTTCTGATTTTATGTCGAAGCTATGGCTCAATCCAATTCAGCGCCGCAACGCATCGCGAATGGCCTGCCTAGCTTCTATGGCGTGTTCCGACCCGGTGTGGTTCAAGACGACCACCGCATCGAGCAAGACAGCAGGCTGGAAGGCCCCATCTCTGACGCATCTCCCCCTACTCCATTCATGCTCCACCCCCGGCATATTCTCTGCGACCAAAGGAGTCCATCAGCTTGGCTCTCAACTCCTTTCAGGGGACAGGGTCATTCCGAACAGGAATCGCCGAATACGCCGAGTATGATGAGCAAATCCGCTACGGCAATGCTCCCGTCACCATCGATGTCGGCAGGGCAAGGATTCGGGGCGTCATCGAAAATGCACGAGCCGTCATCATAGTCGGCCGAGACGTCAAAATTGACCGCAAGCGAGTACGTACATCCAGATTGAAGCCCCGACACGCAACTCCCATCATCATCCGTGGCATAGGGGTTGAAATTCATAGCATCCGGGGCTGTGCAACCCGGTATTTCCAATGCGTCACAAATGCCATCTTGATCTACGTCGGACGCGCAGTTGCCGTTGCAATCAAGTCCAGGTTCGGGGAATGTGCAGGACCCGTCATCAAGGTCTGCAAAAGGGTCGAAGTTGCATGCCGAGAGGTATGTGCAGCCCCAATTTTCCGTGTTGCCGTAGTCGCAAGTGCCGTCGTCCAATGTGGCGGCGGGGTCGTAGTTGGTCGCGGTCGGATCCGTACAGCCGAAGATGTCGTTGTTGCCGTAGTTACAGGAGCCGTCGTCCAATGTGGCGGTGGGATCGTAATTCACTGCAGCCGGATCCGTGCAACCGAAGATGTCGTTGTTGCCGTAGTCGCAGGTGCCGTCGTCGTCCGTTGCTGCGGGGTCGTAATTGTCTGCGGTCGGATCCGTACAGCCTGCGGTTTCGAAAGAATCG
>Ga0209406_1002069_pt1 | contig 13721 bp, 9 predicted proteins | sample COGITO_mtgs_1204_FD_184808 | JGI IMG/M metagenome (GOLD analysis project Ga0209406, IMG submission 184808) | Pelagic marine microbial communities from North Sea - COGITO_mtgs_120426 (SPAdes) (version 2) | ecosystem: Environmental > Aquatic > Marine > Epipelagic ...
GGAAGCACGCAAAGAAAGCCGAGGCGCCCATGCCCATGAAGATTTTAATGAGCGTGACGATACTAACTGGAGAGTTCACACGATTGCCCATGTGGACTTATCTAGCGTGGTGCTTAGTAGTCGACCGGTAATAACCGAGACGCTCACTGCTGAAGATGATGGTGGCATATCTTTGGACAGAATTGCGCCAAAGGTCAGAACATTTTAGTATTTGTGGAAGTCTTGTAATAATATTTTGTATAAAAGTTGCCTAAACTACAAAATAAATTAATTGTGCTGTAGAAAAATAAGTAAGGTTCCGTTTGTATGTCTGTGCAACTAAAAATTCATAAAATTAATAGAGAATAGAAAGAAATTATGGTACAGTTAACACTCCCAAAAAATTCACGAATAACCCGGGGTAAAGTGTGGGCAAAACCTAAGGGTGCCAAAAACCTGCGGACTTTTAAAATTTATCGGTGGAACGAGGAAAATGGTAAAAACCCTCAAGTTGACACCTACTTTGTAGATTTGGATACCTGTGGTCCAATGATTTTGGATGCCTTGATAAAGATAAAGAGTGAAATTGATCCAACACTGACGTTTAGGAGATCTTGTCGAGAGGGAATTTGTGGATCATGTGCCATGAATGTTGATGGTATCAATACTTTAGCGTGCATCTACGGAATGGATCAAATTAAGGGCGATGTTAAAATATATCCTCTGCCACACATGCCGGTAATCAAAGATTTAATACCCGACTTAACTCATTTTTATGCGCAACATGCCTCAATAATGCCTTGGCTTGAAACTAAAACTGACCGTCCTGCTAAGGAGTGGCGGCAGTCGATAGAAGATCGTAAAAAGCTTGACGGTCTTTATGAGTGTGTGATGTGTGCGGCATGCTCGACGTCATGTCCGTCCTATTGGTGGAATGGTGATGAATACCTAGGCCCCGCTGCATTACTGCACGCGTACCGTTGGATAATTGACAGCCGTGACGAAGCGACCGGTGAAAGACTTGATAATTTAGAGGACCCTTTTAAACTATATAGGTGCCACACAATTATGAATTGTACTAAAACCTGTCCTAAAGGCCTTAACCCAGCCAAATCTATTGCTGCGATAAAGAAAATGATGGTTGAACGAGTGGTTTAATCGAGACCTAGCGCATCATTTTTTGTATTTGGAGTTAATATAATTAAAGCAACTCCCATTACTATTATAACTCCACCTATTAAAGTTTGTTCTGAAATAGTTTCTCCAAGAAAAAAACTACCCCCTAAAATTGAAAATAAGGGTAATGTTAGAAGGTATGGTGCAGCCTCACTTACCGGTGTGCGTCGAATTAATGTGTACCACATATAATATCCCAGAGCGGTCATAATTAACCCCAAATAGGCTACTGCGCCCCAAACCACCCAACCAGCAGTTTTTACAGCGTGTACCTGTCCTGTTTCAAAAATTGCGGACATTATAAATAATTGTGGAAAGGCTAAAACGGCGACCCAAGCAGCGACCGTAAGTCCTTGAATATCTTTGAGTTTTCGAACCATTGCCTGTCCGATAGCCCAGGCCAACCCTCCGCCAATAACCAGCATAACTGATCCTAATGCATTACCAATATCTGGCTCTCCTGTAATTTGATAAACGCCAAAGAAAGCAATGAGGATACCAATCCAACGCCGCCAACCAGGAGTTTCTTTCAAAAACAATGCTCCAATTATGACTAAGAAGGGAATTTCAAGTTGTATTATTAGTGCTGTTGCTGATGCATCGAGTCCTGCCAGGCCAGAAAATGTGAGACTGTACTGAAGTGTGGCTGATATAAATGATATTAAAAACAAAGTACGCATTTGATTGATTGCTGGCTTAACAAACCAAACGAGGGCTGCTGCGGTAACTGTAAAGCGGAATGCCATCAACAGAATTGGTGGAAAATGTGAAATAGCCGCTTTTGCAAAAACCAAACCCAATCCCCACACAAAGGCGACCCCAAGTCCTAGTGCCATATCCATTAGTCTTGAGTTCATATCTAAAAGTAACCTTTAATTTACCGGGCTACCTTGCAATTACCTCAAGAAACTCGGTCGTGTTTAAGAAAAAGCTGCGGTAAGTGCAATTTCAACCATATCCCCAAAACTTCTTTCTCGTTCTTCAGATTCCATGGATTCATTAGTTATGAGGTGATCTGAAATTGTGCAGACAGAAAGGGCGCGACGTCCGTAACGTGCTGCTAGGTTATATAGCTCGGCGGTTTCCATTTCGACTGCTAAGATTCCATGACGGGCCAACTGTTCCGTCAAATCGGGTCGTTCGTCGTAAAATACATCAGAGGAATAAATGCCTCCAACATGTGTTCTAATTTTTAGGTGCTGTGCAGCAGCGACCGCGGCAGATAGTAAGTCGTAGTCTGCGCATGGTGCGTAGTTTATTTCCTTAAACATGCCTAAAGAGGGCGTAGAGAGTGTTGAAGATGTCATTGCTATTACGACATCACGTAGTTTGACTTTTGAGCTCATTCCACCAGCAGAGCCAATACGAACTAATGTTTTAACATCAAAGTCGTTGATTAATTCATTAACGTAAATAGATAGACTGGGCATACCCATGCCTGATCCATGAATAGTAACTGGGTTTCCTTTCCAGGTCCCTGTATAACCCAACATTCCCCGCACTTCGTTAATACATTTGGGGCTTTGAAGAAATGTTTCTGCCGCCCATTTTGCACGCAAAGGGTCCCCTGGCAATAAGACTGTATCTGCTATTTCTCCAGGTTTTGCACCTATGTGAATTGTCATGTTTTACCTCGAATATTTTATAAATGGGGTTAAGGTGCCGATCCTGTCATATAAGACGCGCGCATTAGCATTAAAGTCTTGGGTCATCCAGTATACTGATGGTGTACCATTTAGGTCCGCCATCGCATAAACCTTTTTGATCAATGCGCCACCAACTCCTCGGCGGCGGGCTTTGGTGTCTACAAATAGGTCTTGTAAATAACATACATCTTCAATTTTCCAGTTGTGCGCATGATAAATAAAATGAACCAAGCCTACTAAATTTCCATTAAGCTCAGCAACTAGGCAGTTCTGTAACTTTTGGTTTGGGTCAATAAGTCTTGTGAAGGTCATTTCGCGAATATCAATAGTAACTTCACTATCATAAAATTTAAGATATTCGGTCCACATGCTGGACCATTTAGCCCTATCTTTAGCCTTAAGTGAACGGATAGTTACTGACATTACACTTCCTCTGTTATGGTGCCGAATGCGCACCTTTGGCCAGAGATTGAACAAATTCCAGAACTTTTTTAGAAGATTTATTTTCAGCAATTTGATTTACAATTGCTGAACCTACCACAGCACCATCGGCAATTGAAGCAATAGCTTTTGCATTTTCTGGTGTGTTAATCCCAAATCCTACTATTACTGGAAGATCTGTAGAAGACTTAATTCGTGCCACTTCAGGCCCAACATTTGTGGCCGCCGCAGCAGCAGCACCAGTTATCCCATTGATTGAGACATAATAAACGAAGCCAGAGGTGTTCGTCAGCACTGTTGGCAAACGCTTACTGTCCGTAGTTGGGGTAGCTAAACGTATAAAATTAAGACCAGCCTTTTGAGCAGGTATGCAAAGTTCCTCGTCTTCCTCTGGTGGCAAGTCTACAACGATCATGCCATCTATGCCTGCTACTTTAGCTTCATTTAAAAATTTTGCGACGCCATGAGAGTAAATCGGATTGTAATATCCCATTAAAACAATAGGTGTCGTGTCATCTTCGATCCTGAAATCTTTTACCATTTGCAGAGTTCTTTTTAAGGTCATGCCTGCTTCTAGTGCACGTTGACCGGCTAATTGAATGGTTGGCCCGTCGGCCATTGGGTCGGTGAACGGAAGGCCGAGCTCAATTATGTCAACTCCGGCTTCTGGAAGACCTTTTACAATTTCAAGAGACTTATCGTAGTTGGGGTCGCCAGCCATTACATATGCCACAAAAGCTTTACTGCCTGATGTTTTTAAGTGTTCGAACTTTGCATCAATCCGTGTCATTTATAGCCTCAAAATTACTTCGTTACTCAAATGCAGCAAACGTGTTACGAGATCAATATGTTTTGGCATTTCTTTTGTGACAATATACGAATTCTTATTAATGAGGTAAAATGGTTCTACTTGCTCTGGCTTTTAAGCACAGATAAGAGCGCATTACAATAAATTGGGGAGTAGATCATGGGTTTCAAGATGGGTATCGTAGGCCTTCCAAACGTAGGCAAATCCACTTTATTTAATGCGCTGACAAAAACAGCTTCGGCTCAAGCAGCGAATTTCCCTTTTTGTACAATTGATCCAAATGTTGGTGAGGTAAATGTTCCTGATTTTCGACTAGATAAACTTGCCGGTATAGCTGAATCTGCTAATATTATCCCTACTCGAATGACATTTGTGGATATTGCGGGTCTTGTTAAGGGAGCCAGTCAGGGTGAGGGTTTAGGCAATCAGTTTCTCGCAAACATTCGAGAAACTGATGCGATCGCACATGTGGTGCGCTGTTTTGAAGATAAGGATGTAGTGCATGTGAATGATCGAGTGGATCCGATAGCGGACGTCGAAACTATTGATACAGAATTAATGCTGGCTGACATGGAAAGTGTTGAAAAACGGCTTCAAAATATAGTTCGTAAAGTACGCGGCGGTGATAAAGAAGCGGTTCAACAGGAACGCTTGCTCCGTGATGCGATGGTGGCCTTAGAAGGAGGCAAGCCCGCGAGAACAGTGGCAGTTGATGCCGAAGATGAAAAACAATGGAAAATGTTGCAACTTTTGACGAGCAAACCAATTCTTTATGTTTGTAATGTAAGTGAAGGTGACGCCTCTTCCGGTAATATGCATTCTAGCGCGGTGGCTGAGATGGCAGCTTCACAGGGCAATAGCCATGTAGTTATTTCTGCTCAGATCGAAGAAGAAATTAGCCAGTTAGAAGAAGAAGAGGCCGAAATGTTTCTCTCTGAGATGGGCCTTGAGGAAGCTGGTTTAGACCGGCTTATACGTGCAGGATATGAGTTGTTATCTCTTCAAACGTATTTCACAGTTGGTCCGAAGGAAGCACGTGCGTGGACAATTAAAAATGGGACCTCTGCGCCACAAGCCGCCGGTGTGATCCACGGCGATTTTGAACGGGGATTTATTCGTGCTGAAACCATAACATATGATGATTTTGTTACTTTGGGTGGTGAAAACCCTGCGAAGGATGCCGGTAAAATGCGAGCAGAGGGCAAGTCTTATACTGTGCAGGATGGTGACGTGATGCACTTTTTGTTTAATACTTGAGTGACGGCGTTAAAATGGCTACAAAATTAATAATTGACACTGATCCAGGTATCGATGACGCCATGGCAATCTTTTATGCGATTGCTAACCCTGAAATTGATCTTCTTGGTCTAACTACGGTTTTTGGCAACGTAACGACGCCTCAGGCTACACGAAATGCTCTGTTTTTAATAGAAGTGGCTAACGTTAATGTGCCTGTTTCTTCCGGTTTGCATCAGCCGAGGTCACTACCGTCTTTTCCGCCTAGCTCAAATGTGCACGGAGATGAAGGTTTTGGGCCGCTTCAGTTTATAGAACCAAAAGGACAGCCAATAACCGAAAATGCCCCAGAATTTTTGGTCCGTATGGCCAAAGAGCACAGGGGAGAAATTATTTTATGTGCAATTGGTCCACTCACCAATGTTGCCGCCGCAATAGATATAGATCCAAATTTTTGTCAGAATCTTAAGGGAATAGTCATAATGGGTGGGAGCCTAGCTGTGGGTGGAAATATTACAGCCGCGGCAGAAGCTAACATTTATCACGATCCGCACGCAGCGGAGCATGTTTTCAAATATGGCTGTAATATTACGCTTGTGGGATTGGATGTAACGGATCGGGTGATTTGCTCGCGTCAGTATTTTAAAGAATTAGCTTTAGAAAGTCCGTACATTGGTGGGATCCTTAACAAAATGACGGATTTTTATATTAATTTTTATGAAAGTATTGGCAAGATTAATGGATGTAGTCTGCATGATCCTAGTGCGCTAGTGGCCTGTGTTAACGAAGATTTCTTTGAATCTACTCCCCATAAATTACGCGTAGTGCTGTCTGGCGATCGCATTGGTGAAACCGTTTCGGATAAAAACAGTGCAAGAGCAGATGTCGATGTTTGCATTGACGTAAATGTTTCAGGCGTGAAAGATAATTTTTTTTCAAATGTTACAAAACTTAATTAAAAATCAACTTGTCCCCAGTGTCAGTCCTCGTTAGACGGGTCAGCGGAGACGTGGCCGAGTGGTCGAAGGCGCTCCCCTGCTAAGGGAGTAAACGTTAACGCGTTTCGAGGGTTCGAATCCCTTCGTCTCTGCCACCTACTTACTATTATTTTAAATTAGGACCAGAAATGGCCGTATTAAAAAGTGGCATACGCCACAGAACAAAATAGTATGTTAAATCCGGATGTAATCATTTCTGGTGGCGGCATCGGTGGGCTCACTTTGGCATTGACGCTCCACCAAATTGGGGTGACTTGCCGAGTAGTTGAAGCCTCTGAAACGATGCAGCCCCTAGGTGTTGGAATAAATATACAGCCAAACGCGGTGCGGGAGTTATATGATCTAGGGTTCACCAAGAAGGATCTCGATAGGATTGGTGTATCTGCCCGCGAGTGGGCCTTGCTGGGATTGAATGGTAAGGAAGTTTACACAGAACCGCGGGGAATAGCGGCAGGCTATCAGTGGCCACAATACGCCACCCATCGCGGTGAATTTCATATGATGTTGTATAACACATTTCTAGAACGATTGGGGCCAGATGCTTTATCACTAGGAGCTCGCGTGACCGGTTATGACTGTATGGGTGGTAAGGTCACCGCGCGTTTAATAGATACAAACCAGACAACATCGGAACAGTCTGCCAAAGTTTTGATTGCAGCTGATGGGATTCATTCTCAGATACGAGCGCAAATGCACCCGCTCCAACCGCCAATTCATTGGGGCGGCGCTGTGATGTGGCGAGGAACAGTGAGGGCAAAGCCGATGCGTACGGGGTCATCTTTTATTGGTCTTGGCTCGGATAAGCATCGCGTGGTGATCTATCCAATTTCTGCCCCGGATAGTAATGGAAACGCTCTGATTAATTGGATAGCGGAGGTCACGCGTGACAACTTTGATGGTTGGTCGGAGCAAGGTTGGTTTAGACCTGTGCCGGTAAAGGATTTTATCAATCACTTTAGCCAGTTTAAATACGATTGGCTTGATGTGCCGGAAATGCTGTCCCAAACGAAAGAAGCGTTTGAAAACCCCATGATTGACCGTGATCCTGTTTCTACCTGGGTGGATGGACCTGTAGCCTTAATGGGGGATGCGGCCCATGCTATGTATCCAACAGGATCCAATGGTGCCAGCCAGGCTATTATTGACGCCCGGGTGATTGGTGCCAAATTCCTTCAGTACGGCATAACCCCAGCAGCTCTGTCCGCTTACAACTCAGATCTTTGTGACCCTGTATCCAAATTAGTTTTACGTAATCGTGGGGCAGGGCCTTTCGGACTTTTAAAACTACTTGATGATCGTTGTGGCGGCATATTCGAAGACGTCAACACGGTTATCCCCACTAAGGAACGGGAGGAATTTATGGCAGAATATAAAGAAGCGGCAGGATTTTCTCGAGATAAGTTAAATAAGGCTGCACCCACAATTCAATTAGGCCGTAGATATTAATTTTGGATATTGCATGGATAGTCCTGAATATCTCAGTTTGATAATTCCAGGTCGCAAAAAATGGTGATTTTGTCATAAAAGCCAGATTGGGTGCATTTGCATTAACATTGCCCAAGTTATAGATACTACACTGAACTTTTGGCATATTTTTCAAATGCTATGCCAAACTATGAATAAACTATTTTATTAGTTTAAAATTTAAAAAAGATGACTAATTGAAAGTTTTAAATGAAAAATATTAAATTTTTAAAAAAAATTGCTGGTTGGATCGTTTTAATAGCAGTTGCATGGGTGGTGTATGTTAATTTTGGACTTTTTTGTTGCACTTCCTTCTAATTTTACATTTACCAAATGAAATTGAATGTTATTCAAAAGAAATACTAAAAAACTGCTATACCCCTGACCGAACTTAGAATTTATGGATCGCCCTTATGAACAAAGTAATACGCAACATCTCTCCACTTGGCTTGCTTACACTGGCTGCCTGCGGTGGCAGCACGGGTACAGGCGGTTTTAAAGTTGCGGGTAGGGTTGAAAATGGGCCGCTCGTCAATGCCTATGTATTTTTGGATTATAATGGCAATGCTATTTGGGATGGTGGCAACGAAGCAAGAGTACTAACGAATGCTGCAAGCCATAAGGATGGGGCTGGGTCTTATGAATTAACTGCTACCGCAGGGGGGTATACTCTGGTTGCATTAACGACCGGAGAGACGGTGGATACTGCAACTGAGGCAGGTTATGGAGCTGGTGTTGTGCTGCAGGCGCCCGAGGGTTCATCAATGATTACGCCCAGCACCACAGTAGTAAAAGAATTGATGGCCCAAGATACGGACTTAACGGTGGATACGGCGATAGCTAAGGTCGCGAAAGCTTTGGGTTTTGAGGGTACTAATTTACTCACCTATAGTGCGTATGCTGACCAAACAGATATGGATGATGACGAAAAAGAAGAAGCTCTTAAAATCCAGCAGAGTAATAACAAGCTAATGGCCACTGTGAATTCCTTTGCTGCTGCAGCTGAAGAATCTGGAGTGGCGGTCGAAGGCAAAGCCTTTGATTTGGCATTGAACTCAGTTGTTCAGGTTTTAAAAGAAAAAGTAGGCACTGGTGATGTGCTGAGTTTTTCTGCAGACATGGATGAAATCAAAGCAAAAATGATAGAAGACGTTGGTAAATATTCGACTGATACTTCAGGTGTGAATATCGACCCGGATGACTTTGAAACACTATCAGACTCTGTTGAACTAGCTATAGGCAATGTAATTACAAAGATAGACACAATTAGATACGCTGATTTGAAGGCAAATTCGATAACTGCAGACGATATTTCAGATATTTTCTCAGTAGTTAATGTGCTAGTTGCTAAAGTTAAAGATGGTGCTGACACCTATAACAAGGGCGGTGCGTTAAGTATTGATATGAGCGGTAGCGTCATCACCGCAGCGATAGCGAATAAGGCTCCAACAGATATCTCTATCACTTCGAGCTTTGCAGAAGACAAGAGTAATTTAATCATTGGGACAGTGCTAACAGCTGACGTGGCTAATGCTGGCATTGCTGACACCCATACCTATAAAATTGTTGGCGGGATTGATAAGGAAATATTCAGTATTACTGAAGGCGGTGTGTTATCTTTCCTGGCACAGCCAGACTACGAAACCATGGTCACGTTAGGCAAAGATTCCTACAACGTAGCGATACAAGTTAAAGATTCCGGTAATAAGACGTTTGCCAAGACACTTAAAATTGCAATAACAGATGCTAATGATGTGCCAACTGTGTCTAACCAAATTTCTGACCAGGCTGTCTTAGAAGATAGTAGCTTCAATTTTCAGTTTAACGAGAATGTGTTTGCAGATGTTGATAGCACAGCTGCGCTTACTTATGCCGCCACTCTGGCAAATGACACGGTTTTGCCACTGTGGCTAACATTTAATGCTGCAACTCGCACTTTTAGTGGCACGCCTACTAATAGTGATGTGGGGTCAATAGCGGTTAAGTTGACGGCTACTGATTCAGGTGGGGCACTGGTCTCTGATACCTTTGATATTTTGGTATCTAACGTCAACGATGCACCCACAGTGGCTAATGCAATACCAGACCAAACTATCTCTAACGGTAGTGCCATTTATTTTAAATTTGACGCCACAACTTTTGCCGATGTCGATGTATCTGACACCCTGTCGTATGTGGCAAGTTTATCAGACGGTACTGCGCTGCCCAGTTGGTTAACTTTTGACGCTGCAGCTAGAACGTTCACTGGGACCCCAACAAATAGTGATATTGGATCATTAGCGATCAAAGTGACGGCGATTGATACGGCTAGTGTCACGGTTTTTGATACCTTTAATATTACGATAACAGCAACAAATGCAGCCCCAACCGTTACTTCGACAGTTGTTACCACATCGATACAAGACACAGCGTATACCTACACTTTTGCAGCGACTGACACAGATGCTGGCGATACACTGACGTATGCGGCGGTAACTCTACCATCTTGGCTTAATTTTAATGTAAGTACGGGTATCCTCTCAGGCACTCCAACGAGTTCACAGGTTGGGACCCATCAGGTTGTCCTGAGTGCGACAGACGCCCTTGGCAGTATTGTGAGTCAAAACTTTAACATTACGGTTAAAGCTCCACTTACATCGGTTACCGGAACTAATACTACATTTACACCAGTTCTTTTCGCGCCTTACGAATTAGGGGCAGTGATTGGTTCAGTAGCGCTTGATAGTAGTGTAGCGGGCACACTGTCGAGTGTTGAAGATAGAGTTGCTAGCAAGACTGTATTTGAACTTTCTGGAAATCAATTAAAACTTGGAGACAATTATTATTTTGATCCAGAAACTAAGACATTTGCAAATCCTGATCTAACCTATTTTACCTATGAAGGTCAAAATTGGACCTTAGACCTTTTTAACAATGATGACACAGATAATGGTTACTATTCGAATACTGGGGGTCCTATTGCCGACGCTTCCATACTAATAAGTGACGACCTGTTTGCGGGCGTAACAATTGTTAATGCGCCATATAATATTGGCGGTCAGCCTACTCAAGCAGCAGCTAAATCTAGTACAAATTATATTGACGCGATTTTGCCCGATACTCCGGTGATTTGGAAAACTAGCTTAGCGAATGTTGCAGACCAAACAGCTGCCGGTGAGACAATTATAACTTACAGTTTTCCAGGCTCCACGGCTAATTTTGCAGATAACTATGGGGATGAAGTTACCGACGGCTTTAAACCATTCACTGATACACACATCGCTGCGACAAGGCTTGTTCTGCAAGAATACAGTAATATTGCCAATATCAAATTTGTTGAAATAGCTGAAATAGGCAATAGCGTTGGTACCCTTAGGTTTACTTTCACTGATCATGACAAAATCAATACAGATGTAACTCCAAATACTAATTCTTGGGGTTGGGCGATGGGTCCATATAATCAACCAAACGGAGGAGATATTTGGGTTGATTCTGAGCACAGCACAGCAGATGCCATGTGGGGTCAGGGAACTTCATACAACTTTGCGAGCTTGATCCACGAAATAGGTCACTCATTAGGCTTGGACCATCCGTTTTCTGGTGTTGATACTTTGGCTGCAAATGAAGATTTTGTTAATTATACTACGATGTCGTACACCCAACCAAGTGATTTTGCTGCTTGGATTGGCTACGGTTCAGAGGCCCAGTATATGCTTTCAACATCTCCTATGGTTTATGATATTGCGGCGATCCAACATCTCTACGGAACCGCTGAATATAATCACGGAGACACAATCTACAAATATGATCCTGCCAAACCAGTTTCGGAAGCCATTTGGGATTCTGGAGGTACTGATACTTTGGATTTCAGTGATTTTACACTGAGTTGTTCTGTAAATCTTGCACCGGGTGGGTATTCAACGATTGCATTCACTGGATGGACTATGACTGATAATCTAGGAATAGCTTATGGTGCTACTATTGAAAACGCGATTGGTGGTGGTGGTGCAGATACCATTGTTGGAAATAGTGCGGCGAACACACTGTATGGTGGTTCTGGTGTGGGCATAAAAGATACCCTAACGGGAAATGGTGGCGCTGATATTTTTGTCTGTATCTTGTCAGACGCCACAACTAATTTGGCGCTTGCTGATATTGTATCTGATTTTACAAATGGAACCGATTTTATTGGCTTAGAAGATCGTGCTTTCTCTGACCTGAGCATTTTAAATAGCTCTGGTGATACAAAAATTGTAGATACAAGCAGCAGCAAAGTTCTCTTCGTCTTAAGCAGTGTCGATCACACTTTGATTGAGAGTAGTGATTTTGTTGTAACTGACTTTGTTTAAATTTGAATGAAGGTTCTTAGCCTGTTAGCTGTATATAAACATTAGTTAGTTGCGATTAAAATAAAATAAACTAATTTTTAATAACAGTAAGTTAAATAAATAAGTTAATCAAAAATTATTATAATAAATATTAAGAAATAGAAGTTTTAAGTTGTGTTTACTTGTCTTAAATATTTTGCTCTTAACTTTGTTAATTATTCTTTCCGCTATATCTAATATTTACCGTACTCCCGTCGTTTAGATTACTGTAGGGTTGTTATAATAATTTACGTTCATGATCTGGCTCATATCTGCTTGTGGGCTTCGTAAATGGCATAGATTTTGCTCTAAACTGTTTTGAGAACTCTCGTATCAACGATTGGTGATTACGAAATGCGCAAAAACAAAGTGGCACTCAGCCTATCCCCACTGGGCTTATTGACACTCGCTGCCTGCGGTGGCGGTGGTGGAAACGCTGGTGTGGCATCTTCTGACGGTAGCAGTGGGAGTGGTATCACGGTTAATGGTAAAGTTCAGAAGGGCCCTCTCAGTGATGCGTTTGTATTTTTAGACTATAATGCTAACGAATTATATGATGATGGCACTGGCGCTAACGCAATGGAACCCTCAGTCAGGTCAGATGCAAATGGTGATTTTAGTTTAATAGCTACACAAGAAAACTTTTCTATTATCGCCACTACTGACCAAACCACCGTCGACACCTCATCTGGAGTTGTTCTTGATGGCGTTACCTTAAAAGCACCCTTGGCCTCTTCTATGCTAACCCCGGCCACAACTCTAATGGAAGAAGGAAATTTAACTGCGTCACAGGTAGTTCAGGTTTTGGGATTGCCTGACACAATCGATCCGTTGACGTTTGATGCCTTTGCGGACGGTGTTGATACAAATCAGGCCCTCGCCGTAGAGAAAGCCAGTCATCAAATAATGACTGTTATAAACGCTTTTGCGGCGGCCGCGGAGGGCGCAGGCGCCAGCCAGGCAGATTCTTTTGAAGTTGCATTGAATTCAGTCGTTCAGGTCATGAAATTAAGAGTTGAGTCAAATCTGACTATCAACCTCACTGATACTGAAGATTTAGCTGATATTAAAACACAGGTGACAACGGGTGTTGCGTCTGTGGCTAATGTTAACACAATTGCCTTTGGTGCGATGGCCGACGACACTACGACTGCAATTATGAATGTTAATGTGAAGATTAATGCAGTGACTGATATTGGTACTGTTGTTGCAAAAAATATATTTTCAACTGCACAAGTACTTAATGTTCAAGTAAAAAACGGCGTATCGGCGGAAGTTACAGCGGTAGGAACTGGTACAATTAACTTCATAGAGGCTTCAGAAGTTGAGTCCGCAGCAACTAATTTAGCTCCGACAGATATTACAATTACACTCCCGTCTTTAGCCATAATTTCAAATCCAGAAATTAGTGAAGACGCAGATTCACTTTTAGTAGGTACTTTAGGTGCCGTAGATGAGGATCAGGCAGCCGGTGTTGCGCATACTTACGCGATAGTCGGGTCCTCGGACACCGATTCAGCGTCATTCAATATTAATGCACTTACTGGTGAATTGTCGTTTAACGCTTTGCCTGATTATGAAACACAGTCCACTTATAAAGTTTCGGTTACCACCACAGACGATGGTG
>Ga0209406_1002079_pt1 | contig 13690 bp, 8 predicted proteins | sample COGITO_mtgs_1204_FD_184808 | JGI IMG/M metagenome (GOLD analysis project Ga0209406, IMG submission 184808) | Pelagic marine microbial communities from North Sea - COGITO_mtgs_120426 (SPAdes) (version 2) | ecosystem: Environmental > Aquatic > Marine > Epipelagic ...
AGACGTCATGGAGACCCAAGTAGACCCTGGAATAAATTTTCAATTAATACAAGAAATGAAATAGATGGTTCCAAAATATTAGACTATGAGGGTAACTGGAGAGACATCTTTCAAAACTGGGAGGCCTTAGCGCACTCCTATCCAGAATTTATTGAAAGTATGATTCATAAATTTTTAAATGCCACTACTTTTGATGGTTATAATCCTTACAGGGTAACTAAGGGTGGTTTTGACTGGGAAACTATTGAACCAGATGACCCTTGGTCATATATTGGATACTGGGGTGACCATCAAATTATTTACCTATTAAAATTTTTAGAATTTATAAAAAACCATAACCCAGGAAGATTAGAGAGTTTCTTCACTAAGAATCTTTTTGTTTATGCAAATGTACCTTACAAAATAAAATCTTATGAAGAGCTATTAAGTAATCCAAAAGATACGATAATTTTTGATCAACAATTAGACACTAAAATTCGTGAGGAAAGAGCAACTTTAGGAGCTGACGGAGCCTTATTAAGAGATGAACATCGCTTCATAGTAAAGGCAAATTTTATAGAAAAAATTCTAGCTACTTCCTTAGCAAAATTATCCAACTTTATTCCTGAGGGAGGAATCTGGATGAATACTCAAAGACCTGAATGGAATGACGCCAATAACGCTCTTGTTGGAAATGGTGTATCAATGGTAACGCTATATTATTTAAATCGATTTTTCAATTTCTTTGAAGAATTATTAGAGAGTTCATCAACTCCTGAAGTTGAAGTTTCTAACGAAATTTTAGATTTTTTCAATAAGGTACTTCGTACGTTTGAAAAAAACATCAAATTATTAGCTTCTTCAATCAATGATACTGATAAAAAAAGAATTTTAGATGCTTTAGGGCAGGCAGGAGATGATTACCGAACACAAATTTACACCCAAGCATTCTCTGGAAGAAAAACAAAACTTTCATTTGATAAATTAAAAAAATTCGTAAGCCTAAGTAAGTCATATTTAGAGCACTCTATAAAAGCAAATAAACGTTCAGACAACTTATATCACGCATATAATTTAATGACAGTAAATTCAGATAATAGTATCTCTATAAGCTACTTAAGTGAAATGCTTGAGGGTCAGGTTGCTGTTTTAAGCTCTGGCTATTTAAATGGGGAAGAAACATTAAATGTATTAAACGCTCTCAAACAAAGTAAGCTTTTTAGAAAAGATCAATACAGTTATTTACTGTATCCTTTTAAAGAACTTAAAGGATTCCTAGATAGGAATACAATTTCTGAAGATGCCGTTTTATCTTCAAAGTTATTCCAAGAGATGTTAAAAGATAACTCCGTTGAGATTATTGAAAGAGATGTCAATGGTGAGTTCCACTTTAATGGAAACTTTCAAAATGCAAATGATGTAGCTGAAGCCTTAGATAAACTTTCGAACACAAAATATAGTAGCCTATTAGCCTCTGAAACCCCAAAAGTTCTTCAAGCTTTTGAAGATGTTTTTAATCACAAGGCTTTTACAGGAAGATCAGGTACATTTTATGGTTATGAGGGATTAGGTTCTATTTATTGGCATATGGTTTCAAAATTATTGTTAGCTGTTCAGGAATCTTGTCTTCAGGCCATATCAAATGGAGAGAATGAAGTAATGATTGGTCAATTACTTGAACACTTCTATGAAATAAATGAAGGTATAGGGGTGCATAAATCTCCAGAGCTATATGGGGCTTTTCCAACAGATCCTTACTCTCACACACCTGGTGGTAAAGGTGCTCAACAACCAGGAATGACTGGGCAAGTAAAAGAGGATGTTATCACTAGGTTTGGTGAATTAGGTGTTTTTGTAAATCAAGGTGAATTATATTTTAACCCTTGCTTATTAAGAAAGGAAGAATTTCTTTCCAAAGAAACAAGTTTTGACTATTTAAGCCTTTTAAGAGGAAGCCAAAGTATCACAATCCCTTCTAATTCACTTGCATTTACCTATTGTCAAGTACCAATTATATATCACATTTCCGATAAAGATCACTTAGAGATCATTTTCAAAGATGGAACTTCCACCCAAATTGATTCGTTAGTTATAGATCGTAAAACAAGTGAGAAAATATTTAAAAGAACTGGAGATATTGTTCAAATTAACGCTAATGTAAATAGCACATATTTAAAATAGAAAAAGAAAGTTGATGAGGTTGAAATTTTATCTATTTACAATAGCCATTTCATGCATCATATTATCTTGTGAAGATGATAAAAAGAACGAAAAATTGGAAAAAACCCCAAAACAGAAGATACAATTGACAGCAAAAGATATATTAGGAAACTCAAAATATTTAGCAATTTCTTATGGTGGATATAGAAAATCTACTAGAGGGATTCAACCTACTATTTCAGAAATTAAAGAAGACATGAAAATTCTTTATGCTATGAAAATTAGAATTCTTAGAACCTATAATGTTCAATTAGCACAAGCAGAAACAATTCTAGAGGCCATACAGGAACTGAAAAGTGAAGACCCCTCGTTTGAAATGTATGTTATGTTGGGTGCTTGGATAGATTGTAAAAATGCTTGGACAAATCATCCAGTAAACCACCAACTGGAAAGCGATCAAAATGAAAGTGAAATTGGCAGGGCTGTTTCATTGGCAAATAAATATCCGAGTATTGTGAAAATTATTGCTGTAGGAAACGAGGCTATGGTAAAGTGGGCGACAAGTTATTATGTGCAGCCATCAGTAATTCTTAAGTGGGTTTCCCATCTTCAAAACTTAAAAAAAACAGATAAACTTCCGAAGAATCTTTGGATTACTAGCTCAGATAATTTTGCTTCTTGGGGAGGCGGCAGTGATGAATATCACACAGAAGATCTAAATAAACTTATTAAAGAAGTAGATTATATTTCTATGCACACCTACCCTATGCATGATACTCATTATAATCCTGTTTTTTGGTATACAAAAGAAGAAAAACCCAATATTGAGAAAATAAATAATATCATGTTAAGAGCTAGAGATTATGCGGTATCTCAATATGATAGTGTTGCCAACTATGTAAATAGTCTAGGAATAAAAAAGCCAATACACATCGGAGAAACGGGCTGGGCTACCTTTTCAAACGGACTCTATGGTAATAAGGGAAGTAAAGCAACTGATGAATATAAAGAAGCTTTATTTTACAGACACATGAGAGAATGGACCACAAAAAATGGAATCTCATGTTTCTATTTTGAGGCTTTTGATGAAATTTGGAAAGACGCTCCAAATCCTGGAGGTTCAGAAAATCATTTTGGTTTATTAACTATAGATGGCAAAGCTAAATATGCTTTGTGGGATTTAGTGGATAAAGGAGTTTTTGATGGCTTGGGTAGAAATAAAAAAACGATTACAAAAACATATAACGGAAATAAAGACAGTTTACTTTTAGAAGTACATGTCCCACCGTTCAAAAAAAATAATATCACATTATAAAATATATAGTGAAATGAAATTAACAAGGATATACTTTTTTTTAACACTAATCTTTATGAGTGTCCTCTCTTGCACATCAGAAAAATCTTTATCGGTAAATGTTATAGAAACTTCAAAAAATGGAAATAAATTAAGCCCGGTAAAAAACTTTACTGAAGCTAGTGAAGTTTCTTCTATTCGGATCAACCCAGAAAAAACATATCAAAAAATTACAGGTTTTGGTGGGTCTTTTACAGAATCTTCAGCCTACTTGTTAAATAAATTAAGTGCTAAAAATCGTGATACAATATTGAATGCCTATTTTTCAAAAGAAGGAGCTAACTATTCATTGACTAGAACACACATGAACTCATGTGATTTTTCGCTATCAAACTATTCATATTCTCCTGTTGAGAATGACATAGAGCTTGAGCATTTTTCTATCCAAGAAGACAAAGATGATCTTATTCCAATGATTAAAGACGCCATGAAAATTTCTGAAGATGGCTTCCGAATTATAGCATCACCTTGGTCTGCTGCTCCTTGGATGAAAGATAATAATAAGTGGGTTGGTGGAAAATTACTCCCTAAATATTATGATACCTGGGCGTTATTTTTCTCAAAATACTTAACTGCGTACAAAGCTGAAGGTATAGATATATGGGGGTTTACAGTAGAAAACGAGCCACATGGTAATGGAGATAATTGGGAAAGCATGCACTATACTCCAAAAGAAATGACTGATTTTGTTCAATTTCATTTAGGCCCAAAATTAGAAAAAGAGGGTTATGGAAATAAAATAATTTTAGGTTACGACCAAAATAGAGCTGGTTTACAAGAATGGATAGATGAAATGTATAGAGATGATAATTCTTCTAAATATTTTGATGGTACCGCTATTCATTGGTATGAAAGCACCTATGATTTTTTCCCTGATGCATTACAATATGCTCATAATAAAGCTCCTAATAAGTACTTAATTGAAACAGAGGGCTGTGTAGATTCAGAAATTCCTAAATGGCAAGATGATGATTGGTATTGGGAAAAGCATGCAACTGACTGGGGCTATGATTGGCGCGAAGAATCTAAAAAATACTTACATCCAAAATACGCTCCAGTTAATCGGTATGCCAGAGACATTATTGGATGTTTAAACAACTGGGTAGATGGTTGGGTAGACTGGAATATGGTTTTAGATACACAGGGAGGTCCAAACTGGTTTGAGAACTGGTGTGTGGCCCCTGTAATTGTAGATCCAGAAAAAGACGAGGTTTACTTTACTCCTATTTATTATACGATGGTTCATTTCAGCAAATACATTAGACCTCAAGCTGAAATTATAGAAGTTAAAAAATCGGATGAAGATTTAATGGTTACTGCTGCAAAAAATACTGATGGATCTATTGCCGTAGTCATTTTTAATGAAGGAACTACTCAAAAAAGTTTTCAACTTTCATTAGGATCAGAGGTAACTACTATTTCAATAAACGCGCAAGCAATACAAACAATATTAATTAATACTATTTAATAATTATGTCTAGAACAAGTAAAGTCCCTATGGGACAAAAAATAGCCTTTGGTTTTGGGATGCTAGCCAACCAAATGTTTCCAGCAATCCTAGGAATCTTTATGGTTGTTTTGGTTGAAGATTTGGGTTTTTCTGGCTGGATGTGGTCTTTAGTATTTCTTTTCCCTAGGATTTTTGATGCAATTACTGATCCAATTATGGGCTTTATCTCAGACAATACAAAATCCAAATGGGGAAGACGTAGACAATATGTTCTAATTGGGGGAATTCTTATGGGACTTGCCTATATTTTTATGTGGCAGCTCAGTAAGGCTGATGGAGTAGAATATAACTTTTGGTATTTCTTTCTATGGTCTTTAGTATTTTATTTAGGCCTAACTATTTTTAGTGTTCCTTATGTAGCCATGGGATATGAAATGAGTGATGATTTTCATGAACGCACCAATATTATGGCAATAGCTCAATTTATTGGGCAATGGGCATGGGTAATTGCACCTTTGTTTTGGATCATTATGTATGATGAAAGTTGGTTTCCGTCTGCAGATATTGCTGTAAAAGAATTGGCAATCTGGGTAGCGATACCTTGTGCTATTTGTGCTATGGTCCCTGCAATTTTTATAAAAAGTAACTCAACACTAGACGAAGACTATGAACCTTTAAACTCGTCCAATATTGGAAATAGTTTAATGAAAATATTTGAAAGTTTTGTAGCTGCATTCAAAATCAAAGAATTTCGAAAATTATGTGGGGCAACTTTTTTAATATTTAATGCTTTTAATACCGTAGCTGCCCTTACTTTTTTTGTCATAGTTTATAAATTATTTAATGGAGATGCTGGTGCCAGCGGAATATGGGTTTCAATGTTTGGATGCTTAGGAGCATTAGGAACTACTTTTATTGTGATTCCGGCTGTGGCTTGGATGTCAAAAAAACTAGGAAAGAAAAAAGCTTTTATGTTATCACAATCAATTTCATTGGTAGGGTATATTATGCTTTATTTCTTATTTATTCCGGGTAAACCATGGATGTATATTATTGCATTGCCTTTCTTTTCTTTTGGTATTGGAAGCTTATTTACCATTATGATGTCTATGACTGCAGATGTTATTGATATTGATGAAATAAATACAGGAAAGCGAAGAGAAGGTATTTTTGGAGCTATCTATTGGTGGATGGTAAAAGTAGGTTATGGTATTGCTGGAGCACTTAGTGGTGTGATTATTACTATAGTGGGTTTCAACTCTGATCTAGCAACAACAGACCAACAAGCTGCAGTTGATGGGTTGCATGCTTTCTTTTGTTTTTTCCCAATGGTTGGAACAATTTTAGCGATGCTTATTATGCGTAATTATAGTATTACAGAAGAGAGAGCTCATGAAATTAGAGCTGAATTAGAAAAAAGAAAAACACAAATAACAAATAATTAAAATTAAAGAGTACTAAAAAAATGTCAGTAAGAGAAGAAAAAATTCTATCGTTAACAAACGTAGATTTATCAACAAAATCATCAGAAGAACTGAAAGCCCTATTCAAAGAGGTTTTATTTGACGGAGTGCATGGATTTTGTTCAAGCCCCTATGAAGAAGGCCAACAACCAGGTGATACCTTAACAGAAGAACAGATTAGACGCAGATTAAAAATAATACAACCCTATACCAAATGGATACGTTCTTTTTCGTGCACAGAAGGAAATGAATTAATTCCAAAAGTAGCACGTGAATTAGGTATCAAAACATTTGTTGGTGCTTGGCTTGGAAACGATGCAGAAATTAATAAAAAAGAAATTGCTGGACTAATTAAGTTAGCAAATGAAGGGTATGTAGATATTGCTGCCGTTGGTAACGAAGTAATGTACAGACAAGACTTATCAGAACAAGAATTGCTTTCATTTATAAATGAAGTTAAGGAAGGAATTACTAAAGATGTACCCGTAGGATATGTAGATGCTTATTATGAGTTTGAAGATAGGCCTGCTATTTCTGAAGCTTGTGATATTATTTTAGCCAACTGTTACCCTTTTTGGGAAGGGTGTCATCAAGACTATTCATTGTTATATATGAAAGATATGTACCAAAGGGCTCTTCGTGCCGGAAAAGGCAAAAAAGTAATTATTACTGAAACAGGATGGCCAAGTGAAGGTTCTAATTTGGCAGGTGCTGTTCCGTCTGAAGAAAATGCTATGAAATATTTTATCAATGCTCAAACCTGGTCTAAAGAAGATGACATAGATATCTTTTATTTCTCCTCATTTGATGAGTCTTGGAAAGTGGATTCTGAGGGTGATGTTGGATCTTATTGGGGTATTTGGGATAAGGATGAACAATTGAAATTTAGTGAGTAGAAACAGCAATGTTGTGTTAATATGTCACTGTTTAACACTAGAAATCAAGACTGTATAGTTTTTGTATGGGTTAATTTTGAGTATGTTAGGGTTAAAATTGATGATATTTGGAGCTTACAAACTTTTAAATATTTTCAATATGAAAAAAATTACTTTACTATTAATATTATTAACGGTAAAATTTGGGTTTTCTCAAAATAGTGTTACTGTAGCAACTTCACAGGCATGGAATGCCTATGTGAATGCTTTCAACGTATCTGATGGTGCTTATGCTTTTGGATTCGCATATACTGTATCAGATCTTAGAGCAACACCTACTGCAACAAGTATGACATTGGAACCAAACACTGCTATTTGGACTGCTGAAGCAACAAATGCTGGTTGGTTTGATCAAGGTGCAACAACTCAAACTGCTAATAAATACATTGAAGCTCTATCTTACATTGAAGATGCTTCTTTAGCAAACGAAGAATTAACATTCTCAGGTAACGTTTCTGTTAGTGATTTAGGAGACGGATATACAGTTGTAGCATTCATTAAAACTTTAACATCTTCTTATTCAACAGTGGCATATAAAACTGCTGATATTTCAAGTACTGGAGATTTTACAATTACTGCTACTGCTGATGAAATGAGCCAAGCTGTTATTCAATACGGTTTTGCAGTTACTGGCCCTTTAGCTGACCCTGCTGATACTTCTTTAGGAAGTGTAGTTGTCGGTGCAGAAGCACCTCCTGCATCAGGTAATGATGTTACTGTAGCAACTTCACAGGCATGGAATGCCTATGTGAATGCTTTCAATGTTTCTGATGACGCTTTTGCTTTTGGATTCGCATATACTGTATCAGATCTTAGAGCAACACCTACTGCAACAAGTATGACATTGGAACCAAACACTGCTATTTGGACTGCTGAAGCAACAAATGCTGGTTGGTTTGATCAAGGTGCAACAACTCAAACTGCTAATAAATACATTGAAGCTCTATCTTACATTGAAGATGCTTCTTTAGCAAACGAAGAATTAACATTCTCAGGTAACGTTTCTGTTAGTGATTTAGGAGACGGATATACAGTTGTAGCATTCATTAAAACTTTAACATCTTCTTATTCAACAGTGGCATATAAAACTGCTGATATTTCAAGTACTGGAGATTTTACAATTACTGCTACTGCTGATGAAATGAGCCAAGCTGTTATTCAATACGGTTTTGCAGTTACTGGTCCATTAGCTGACCCTGCAGACACAACCTTGGGTAGTGTTGTGATTGGTGCAGAAACACTAAGTGTAGAAGATACTAAATTTATAAATGTTATTAGTGTATACCCTAACCCATCCAATTCAAACTGGAACTTTAGAACTCCTAATACTGTAATTAACTCGGTAGAAGTTTTCAACTTATTAGGAAAAAGAGTTGCATCTCAGAGAAACAATAATAGTACTGAGGCTTCAATTTCCACTCAAGGGTTAAGTAGTGGTATTTATATTGCTAGAATTACTACAGAGCAAGGAGTAAAAAGTGTAAAATTAATTAGAGAATAATCTCTTATACATAACTCTTTTAAAAAGCCTCGAATTTTCGAGGCTTTTTTATTTTTAGTAAATTCACAATAAAAACCCTATGAAATTGAAAACAAAAATGAACAATGTCTTATTCTTAGATATTGAAACAGTTCCGCAAAAAGAAAATTGGTCTGAGGTGCCGGAAATAATCCAAGAATTATTTTCAAAAAAAACTGCTTATCAACGAAAAGAAGAGTTTACTGCTGAAGATTTTTACGAGCGAGCAGGTATTTGGGCAGAGTTTGGCAAAATTATCTGTATTTCTGTAGCGTATTTTACCAATAATGAGCAAGAAAGAAATTTAAGAGTTACCTCTTTTAGTGGAGATAATGAAGAACAAATTTTATTGGACTTTAAAAAACTGTTGGATACACATTTTAATAAATCATATCATGTATTATGTGCTCATAACGGGAAAGAATTTGATTTTCCTTACATCGCTAGAAGAATGATTATACATCACATAGAATTACCTTCAAAATTAAATTTATTTGGAAAAAAACCTTGGGAAGTTCCTCATTTAGATACCATGGAATTATGGAAGTTTGGAGATTATAAACACTATAGTTCTTTACAGTTATTAACTACCATTTTAGGGATACCGTCTCCAAAAGATGACATAGATGGTAGTGAGGTTGCCTCTGTGTATTATAAAGAAAAAAATTTAGACAGAATTGTTAGTTATTGCGAAAAAGATACAATCTCTGTGGCACAAGTATTAATGAGGTTCAATAATGAAAAATTAATTAACAAAGATGAAATTATAAAAGTTTAGCCCTCAAGCTTCATGGAGAGTTCAAGCCACCGTTCCTCTTTTTGTTCTAGAGAAGATAGTATCTGTTCAAGCTCCTCAGAATTTTCTTTAATTTGATCTTGGGTTAATTCTATATTTAAGAAAGATGTTTCGATCACCTTTTTTTTACGTGATAGCCTTTCTATGTCTTCTTCTAAAGATCCAAATTCTCTTTTTTCTTCAAATGTTAACTTAGCTTTTGATGGAGTTATATTTACCTGCTTTTTTTCAATTTTTACAGTTTTTTCTCTTGGCTTAGAATCTTCATACGTTCTATAATCTGTATAATTTCCTGGAAAATTTTCAACAATACCATCACCTCTAAAAACAAATAAAGAATCCACAATTTTATCCATAAAGTACCTGTCGTGAGAAACTACTATTAAATTTCCTGGAAAATCTAATAAGAAACTTTCCAACACATTTAAGGTAATTACATCCAAATCATTGGTTGGTTCATCAAGTATTAAAAAGTTTGGATTTTGAATTAATACAGTACAGAGGTATAATCTTTTTTGTTCTCCACCACTCAACTTTTCAACATAATCGTATTGCTTTTTTTTGTCAAATAAAAAACGTTCCAGTAATTGAGAGGCAGAAATTCTTCTGCCTTTGGTTAATGGGATTTCTTCACCAAATTCTTTAATAACTTCAATAACTTTTTGACCCTCTTTTACAACAATCCCCTTTTGTGTATAATACCCAAACTTTACAGTTTCTCCAACTACAATTTTTCCACCATCAACGGGTTCTTTATGAGTAAGTACATTTAAAAAAGATGATTTTCCAGTTCCATTTTTACCAATTACTCCAATACGTTCTCCTTTTTGAAACACATATTGAAAACCATCAAGAATTTTTAGATCTCCGAATGACTTTTTTAGTTTGTGGAGCTCTACAATTTTACTCCCTAACCTTTCCATATTTATCTCTAATTGAACTGTATGATCTTGTCTTCTTTTGTGTGCTTTTTCTTTAATTTCTTGAAAATCATCAATTCTAGACTTAGACTTTGTAGTTCTTGCTTTTGGTTGTCTGCGCATCCAATCTAACTCTTTCTTAAATAAATTTTTAGCCTTATGAGTGGAAGCTGCTTCCTGAGCAATTCTTTCTTCTTTTTTTTCTAAATAATAGGAATAATTACCCTTGTATTTATATAGTTTACCATGATCAAGTTCTATAATTTCATTACAAACTCTTTCTAGAAAGTAACGATCATGCGTTACCATAAATAGTGTAATTTTTTCTTTCTTAAAATAGTCTTCAAGCCATTCTATCATTTCTAAATCTAGATGGTTAGTTGGCTCGTCTAAAATGATTAAATCGGGTTTATTTATTAGTAAAACAGCAAGACTTAGTCTTTTTTTCTGCCCCCCTGAAAGTTTACCCACTTTCATTGATAAAGTTGGGAGTTTTAATTTAGTTAGAACCAATTTATATTGGGTCTCAAAATCCCATGCATTGTGTTGATCCATTAAGTCAAAAGCTTTCTGATAATTTTCTGAATCTTCAGGGTTTTCGAGTGCTTTTTCGTATTGTTTTATGATAGGTAAAATTCTATTTTCTGTCTCAAAAATAGTTTCTTCTATGGTAAGATTGTCATTAAATAGTTGGTTTTGAGATAGGTAAGCCACTTGAATTTCTTTTCTCTTGATAACTTGTCCATCATCTGGTGAATCTAACCCTGCAATAATATTTAGTATGGAGGTTTTTCCTGTTCCGTTTTTAGCAACAAAAGCTACTTTTTGATGTTTATTGATCCCAAAGGAAATATTGCTAAACAATGTTCTATCTCCATAAGATTTTGAGATATTTTCTACTGAAATATAATTCACAAAAATAAATTTAAACAAAGGAACAAAAAATTAGGCAGAACACTTGAGTTTGTAATTTAATTATAGATTATGTAGAAAATTTTAGAAAGGTTTTAATAAAAAGAAAAACCTAGAAAAAATTTTCTAGGTTTTTTGTATTATTAACTAAGATTTGGGGGAATATCAAAAGTTAATAATAAATTAAATTATAGTATCGTCTTTGTTGATTGGGGGATGGTAACAATAAACGAATAACATAACTTAATAACATAATTCAAAGAACAATAACACTGTAAAAATAATAAGGAAATTGAATCTTTACAATACCTTGAATTAGTGAAATTTTTTATTACCTAAAAAGGGGGGGTATTGTTTAGTAAGACAGATTCGTTTTAATAGTATACAAAAGTATATCTTTTAAGTGTTTGAATTTCTTTCAATTCAGTTTGATAGTTCAGAGTTTTAAATCAAAAAAAGCTTAGTGTAAAGTTATTTGATGTTAATTTTTTTATCTTTAAAATTATTCAAGAATATGTTTCACCGCATTTAAAAAGATACAATTTTAAAAATGTTGCAAGTACGAAATCTTACGATTAAATTTTTATCTGAAAAAGATGAAAATGAGGTTGTAAAAAATATATCCTTTAACTTAAAGGAAAATAAAATTCTGGGTATTGTAGGAGAGTCTGGTAGCGGAAAATCAGTTACTTCATTGGCAGTTTTAGGACTCTTACCAAAGAATACTATTCAAGATGGAACTATTTTTTTTGATGAAAAAAATCTTTTAACAATTTCAGATAAAGAATTTCAACAAATTAGAGGCAATAAAATTGCGATGATTTTTCAAGAACCTATGAGTTCATTAAACCCTACTTTAACATGTGGGAGTCAAGTAGCTGAAGTCTTGAAACAGCATACAGGTTTAAATAAAAAAGAAATTTACCAAGAAGTTATTACGCTTTTTCAAAAAGTAAAATTACCACTACCAGATAGAATTTTCAACTCTTACCCCCATCAAATAAGTGGAGGTCAAAAACAACGTGTTATGATTGCTATTGCAATAGCATGTAAACCAGATTTGTTAATTGCGGATGAGCCTACTACAGCACTAGATGTAACAGTTCAAAAAGAGATAATATTGCTTTTGAAAGAATTACAAAAGGAAAACAAGATGAGCATCCTTTTAATTTCACATGATTTGTCATTGGTGTCTGAAATAGCAGACAATGTAATTATTTTATTTAAGGGAAAGATTGTGGAAAATGGAATTACAACTGATATTTTTCATTCCCCACAACATAATTATACCAAAGGACTTATTAATTCTAAGCCTAATTTAAATCAACGATTAAAAAAACTTCCCACTGTAGAAGATTTTATAAAAAATAAAATTTCCACAGACGTTTATACAAAAAAAGAGAGAGATGCTTATCACCGTAAAATTTATGAATTAAAACCACTGTTAGAAATAGTTGATCTAAAAAAATATTTTAACACCAGTGTTGGATTCGCTAAAAAGCCATTCATAAAAGCAGTAGATGCTATTTCATTTAAGTTATACGAAGGAGAAACACTAGGATTAGTTGGAGAGTCTGGATGTGGGAAGACAACTTTAGGTAGGGCAATTATGCAGCTAGAAAAAATAACTTCTGGAAAAATATTTTATAAAGGAAGAGATATTACTCATTTATCAAAAACAGCTTTGCAAAATTTAAGAAAAGAAATTCAAATTATTTTTCAAGATCCATTCTCGTCTCTAAATCCAAGAATATCCATTGGAAATGCTATTCTTGAGCCTATGAACGTGCATGGTGTTTTATCTAATGATAAGGAAAGAAAAATATATGTGATAGAGTTATTAAAAAAAGTTGGGCTAGAGGAAGAACATTTTAATAAGTATCCTCACGAATTTTCTGGAGGGCAAAGACAACGGATAGGAATTGCTAGAGCAATCGCGTTAAAACCTAAAATCATTATTTGTGACGAATCAGTTTCGGCATTAGATGTCTCTGTTCAAGCACAGGTACTAAATCTATTAAATGAATTAAAATCAACTTTTAACTTTTCATATATTTTTATTTCACATGACTTATCAGTTGTTAAGTACATGTCTGATCAACTAGTAGTGATGAATAAAGGAAAAATTGAAGAAATAGATGATGCAGATACCATATATAAAACACCAACATCTGAGTACACAAAGAATTTAATTGATTCAAT
>Ga0209406_1002082_pt1 | contig 13678 bp, 9 predicted proteins | sample COGITO_mtgs_1204_FD_184808 | JGI IMG/M metagenome (GOLD analysis project Ga0209406, IMG submission 184808) | Pelagic marine microbial communities from North Sea - COGITO_mtgs_120426 (SPAdes) (version 2) | ecosystem: Environmental > Aquatic > Marine > Epipelagic ...
GTTCTGAGCTCATGACTCATGTTCTGAAGGAAGTTATCTCTATCCTTTTTTGCTTGCTCAGTCTCCTTGAGACTTTGTTCTAACTCGCTTACTTTTTCGTCTATCGTTCCTTTCATTTTTAAGAAACTATCAGAGAGTAAATCAAGCTCAACGTTATTGTTTTTTGGAAGAGGAAGACTAACAGACTTCCCATTGGCATATGAACCAATTGCTTGGGTAATATTTTGAATTCTTTTAGCAAAAAAGCGAGAATAGAAGAATACTAATGCGAGAAAAAGAGCAATTATCAGAGCAATTATTTGCACAATTTCGTTACGTATATTCTGGGCGTTTTTTAAGACTAAATCTAATGGAGTGAGTATAACTAAACTCAGTTTTTGACTTGGATTAAAGTTGAATAATTGATGTTCTTGAAATACAAATTTGGATTGAAGGTCATTTTCATTTAAAACACTTTTCGCATAAGTGTTTGATCGTTCAACAGTATATTCAGTATTAAAATTAGCATCTTTTCCAAGCTGTTTTCCAAATTGTTTATTGCTATCCGCATTGAAGACATAATCTCCATTTTTGTCAACGATTAATACGGAATGGTCCTTACGTATGGATGACCGAATTTTTTCGAAAAGCGGCTTTAAGTCTACATTGATAACCACAATGCCCACTGCACTGTTACTTTCGTCGTAAAGAGGGCTTGCTGCTCTTATCGTTGGGATGTAAGGTTGTGTTACTATTCCATATTCTTGATTTAGATCAATGGGAGAAAAGTAGATTTTACCTTCGTTGAGTTTTATGGTCGATTTAAAGTAATTACGATCTCCTTTTTCTTGCAATTCCCTGTTGGGTTTGGCAACTATCCCGTTGCTTGTCTTATCTAGCCTTATGAGCTCTCTTCCACTATTAGCTATTCCAATAAGTCTTATCTGGTAGTAATTCTGCTTATTGTTTAAAAGGGCCCTAAAAAGGTCTTTAGTAGCAGTTGAATCGTATTGGTTTTTAGTGAAGTTTTTAAATGAAGGACTTTGTGCAATAACTCCAATGTCATTTCTTACTTCTTTAAGCAGGGCTTCGAAGGTTTGTTTTGCTAATACCGATTCGTGCTCTAATGTATTCTGTGTTTCGCTGAAAATGTTTTTTGCAGCACGGTTAAATGCCATATACCCAGCAATTGAAATCGATAGTACGATTAGAACTGTAAAGAACAAAGCAAAACGCGTAACTATTGAATTCCAGAAGTGCATGCAGACCAAAAGTAATGTTTGGCGGAAGTTATTCGGCGTTTTGAAGCTGTCTTAGTCCCTCGTAAACCACAATTCCAACTGAGTTGGCAAGGTTCAAACTGCGTATATGTGGGCTATATAGGGGTATCTTGAATGTTTTATCCTTATTATTTGCAATCAATTCTTTAGGTAATCCCACGGATTCTTTTCCGAAAACTAGAAACATATCCTCCTTAAAATCAATGGAGTAGAAGTCGTTTTCGCCATGACTACTCATAAATGCGAATTCCGCTTTAGGATACTTTGATAAAAAAAGCTCCCAGGACTCATGGACTTGTAAGTCAACGTTCTTCCAATAGTCCAATCCTGACCGCTTTACTCGAGCATCATCTATGTTAAATCCAAGTGGCTTAATTAAGTGAAGTGTACTTCCAGAAGCAAGACTTAATCGGCCAATATTTCCCGTGTTGTTAGGGATTTCTGGTTCTAGTAATACAATGTTTAGTGCCATAACGTTTTAATTTGAGGGCAGCTGGATTAAGCTGGAGTCTGAATGAAAGAAATCATTTTTTATAGCTATAAATTCAACGTTTTCTATTTGAGTATTTCCAAGCTGTTTTGTAAGTCCGCTGTCTGCTCTCCAAGCCCAGAACGCCCATTTATGTGCTATTGGAACACCGCTTACTAGTTTATAATTTAGATACTGAATTGCATGCGGGTCTTTCTCTGCTTCTTCTTTAGTTTTATTTGCGGTAACAATATAGGAGGCCGCCTCTACCAAATTTGATTTTTGGTTAGCGTATATTTTATACCAATCGTCTGGTGCATCACCTATACCAGCATTAAAACTTAGATGGTACACGCTCTGTTTTGAGTCACCTAAAGATGGTAAATTCAATGGCCTCCAATTAGTCCCTGGATCACTTAGTTTATAGGGAAGTAAAAAGAAATAAGACCAAGTGTAAGCTGCAAAACGTAGTTTGCTATCACTTCCCATGCTATCAGAATGGAATATTCCTTCTTTATTATAAAGCAAGACATTCCCATTTTTATATTCAATTTTTCCTGCTGTAGAATTTGTAGCTAAGGTCATTTTTCCAGCCAGTCGTTCTTTTCCACCAAAGCTTAAATTAATTTTAAATCGAATGGCTTGGTTACTTAAAAAAGCAGATTTTTTATGCGCTTTTTCTAGGATTACCCGATCGTCATTTCCCTTTATTGTTTGCTCCTTTTCAGAAGTTATAAGCTTTGTTTTTGGAGTATCGTTTTCGCAAGCTGAAAATAATGCGATACATATTATGGCAATCAAAAAGTTTGGAGTTTTCATAGTTCAAAGGTGCATATTTATTGATGTGCCATTTGTCAATTAGCGCTCATTATGCTTTTAATCTTTGCTGAAGGTATCTCGCCACTGCATGATCATCACAATGCCCTATACTATCAGTAGCTATTGATTTTAATTCATTTCGAGCATTAGCAGTTGCGAATTTTTCATCTGCTATTTTAAACATGGATATGTCATTTAGGTTATCTCCAAAACAGATTAATTTTTCCGCGCTCAGATGGTTCTTAAGAAAAGAAACGCCGTCTTTTTTTGAAGACTTTGGAGCGGTAAACTCTAACCAAAAGGCATTTTTATAATAGACATCTTCAGCAAAATGAATTTGAATCTCCAACAATGCCTCAATACTTTTTTTAGCAGCTAAAAGGGTTTTTTCATCCCCAATTGAAATGATAGTTATTACATTTTCTGTGCGTGCTTTAAAAAAATTTTCTACTTGCTGAAATCGTCGGTCTTTTTGGGAGAGTCTGGTGTTTATGTATGTTGCCATATTTGGGTTATTAAGCTTTCTGTAATATGCCGAAGGATGATTAGCAGCATCTAGAGTAAATACAATGGGCTCAATACCCTTCTTTAGTAAGCAATTAAGAATGACTTCTTTGTGGTCAGCTTCAACAAAGTTAGAATGAATATTGACTTTTGAAATAGGGTCATAAACCAGAACCCCATTGTACAAAACCATTGGTAACTTCAAGTTTAACTTTTCAATTAAAGGACTTGCAGAATCAAAAGAACGAGCTGTAGCAATAGTAAAGTTGAGCCCGTTATTGATTAAGGAATTAACAATGACAGCGCTCTTTTCAGATAAGCGACCCGAAGAGTTTAGCAGTGTTCCATCCAGGTCTGAAATGTAGAGTTCTTTCAAACGTCTAATCTAGTAAGGAGTCATCAACAATATTTGGCAAGGTAACTTTCAGCAAGGGTTCATTTTCCATGGCGCGTTTTATTGCGAAAATTGCAGGTTCGTTTCTAGCCCAACTTCTTCTTGCAATTCCATTGTTTACATCCCAATGCAACATCATTTTAAGCCTTCTGTCCGAGTCTTTGGACCCATCTAGAAGCATTCCGAATCCACCATTCATAACTTCGCCCCAGCCAACGCCGCCGCCATTGTGCAGGGAAATCCAAGTAGCTCCTCTAAATCCATCTCCAACAAAATTCTGCACGGCCATATCAGCAGTGAATTGAGATCCGTCATAAATGTTGCTCGTTTCTCTGTAGGGAGAATCTGTTCCTGAAACATCGTGATGATCTCTACCTAAAATTATTGGTGAAGATAGTTCTCCATTAGCAATGGCGTTATTGAAGGCTTCGGCAATTTTCATTCTACCTTCTGCATCTGCATATAAGATGCGCGCTTGAGAACCCACCACCATTTTGTTTTCTCCTGCAGCTTTAATCCAGCGAATATTATCTTCCATTTGTTGCTGAATTTCAATAGGAGAGTGGGCTTTAATTTTTGTGAGCACGTCCGCAGCAATTCTATCTGTAATTTCCAAATCTTTTGGATCACTGCTTGAACATACCCATCTAAATGGTCCAAAACCATAGTCAAAACACATAGGTCCCATTATGTCTTGAACGTAAGAAGGGTATTTAAAGTCACCGTCTTCCTTAAGTATGTCAGCTTTTGCCCGGCTTGATTCCAACAGAAAGGCATTTCCATAGTCGAAAAAGTAAGTGCCATTTGCCACACATTTATTCACTGCAGCAACGTGTCTTCGCAGTGATTCTTGAATGTGTTCTTTAAATTTACTCGGGTTTTCGGCCATCATTTCGTTGGCTTCCTCAAAAGATAACCCGACAGGGTAATAACCACCTGCCCAAGGATTGTGAAGCGAAGTTTGATCGCTACCTAAGTCTACTTTTATGCCTTCTTCCGCAAAACGTTCCCACACGGAAACCACATTTCCTTGATAGGCAATCGAGACGATTTCTTTGTTGGCCTTAGCGCTTGTTACTCGAGTCATAAGTTCGTCAAGGTTATCAATCACTTCATCAACCCAGCCTTGTGAATGTCTGGTTTGCGTTGCTTTTTTGTTAACCTCTGCACAAATGGTAATACAACCGGCAATATTTCCTGCTTTTGGTTGTGCACCGCTCATTCCTCCAAGTCCCGCTGTTAAGAATATTTTTCCTTCAAGTCCTTCGCCATTTTCTGAAATCATTCTTCCGGCGTTCAAAACGGTAATTGTAGTTCCATGCACGATACCTTGCGGCCCTATGTACATAAATGAACCAGCAGTCATTTGTCCGTATTGAGTAACGCCTAAGGCATTAAATTTTTCCCAGTCATCAGGTTGAGAATAATTTGGAATCATCATGCCATTGGTTACGACGACCCTAGGAGCGTCGGTGTGAGATGGAAATAAGCCCATTGGATGCCCTGAATACATGGCCAAAGTTTGCTCATCGGTCATTTGAGCTAAATACTGCATGGTTAATAAATACTGCGCCCAATTTTGAAAAACTGCGCCATTGCCTCCGTAAGTAATGAGTTCGTGAGGGTGCTGAGCAACAGCATAGTCTAGGTTATTACTTAGCATAAGCATTATAGCGGCTGCTTGTTTCGATTGATGCGGAAACGCTTCAAGAGATCGAGCTGTTATGGTGTAATCAGGACGAAAACGGTACATATAAATTCTGCCGTAATCTTTTAGCTCTTGCTTAAACTCTGGGAGCAGGGTAGCATGATGCTTTTTCGGAAAGTATCGCAAGGCATTTTTTAATGCAAGTTTTTTCTCTTTATCATTAAGTATTTCCTTGCGCTTAGGCGCATGATTTATTGTCGCATCATAAGGTTTTGGGTTTGGTAAGTTATCTGGTATTCCTTGAAGTACTTGTTCTTTAAACGTCATTCTTCTTTATTTTTCTGTTTTTCTTAAATCCGTAGGGGCAATGTTTGCAGCCGTTTTTACAGCAATATCCGCGTTTTAGGTGATACTTTTCAGTAAAAATAATAAAGCCATCTGGGTGCTTGTAAAAGTCCTCAGGGTCTAAGCTTTTAAATTGATCAAAGTCTCCCATTGCAATGCAAAGTTCGCAGATTTTAGTAAATAGATAGTAGAGACAAGTAACTAGTTGGTTGAGTTTAGGTCAAACTGGAAAAGACTAGAATTCAGGTCCAAATGCGTCCTCTACATGATTAATGTCGGGCTGTTGGTTTTCGTTTAATATTCCGATTATATCAAACCGAAATTCTTTATCAATCTCAAATTGATCGATATATGCCTCCGCCGCATCAATTAGGTTTTTTTGTTGCTTATTAGAAACTGACTGAATGGGGTCTCCAAAGTATCCGTTGGAGCGGGTTTTAACTTCTACAAAAACGATTTCGTTTTCTGATTCGCAAATAATATCTACCTCTAAATAAGAATGACGCCAGTTGCTAGCCTTTATAATGTAGCCCTTTGAAATAAGAAGGTCTCGAGCAATCAATTCACCTTTATTTCCAGTGGATTTATTGTCCATTACATGCCAATTAATACAAAGCTACCCCAGTATACAGGCTTCTGGTATTTCTCTTTTATTTTAAGTTTTGCACTTTGGAAGGCAGCTCTTTTATCACCGGTTGCTAGCCATTGAGTATAAAAGTCACTCATCAGTTCCTGCGTAACTTCATCATTTACCTTAAACAAGGTCATTATAACATTTTGTGCTCCCGCAACAATAAATGAGCGTTGCAAACCATAAACACCTTCGCCAGATTTAATCTCTCCAACCCCTGTTTCACAAGCACTCAAAACGACCAATTCAGTGTGATCTAAGTTTAGGTTCATAGCTTCATTGAGTTTTATGTCAATTGATCCATTATCGTTCAATTGAAAAGCATCAGCATAAGTAAAACCCTCACTATTTATCGAAGCATAACCCCCACTTAATCCTGGCAGTAAAAGATAGCCTTTGCAAAGTGGTATTTTGGAGGGGTTTAACCCATTCGATTGTGGCGCGGCTCTTAATTCGTATAGGGTAAGGTCTTGTTGCGCGCTTCCGTTTATTATAAACGAAAGAAAAAGGATCAAAGCGCTAACTATTTTTCTCATTTCTTCTTTGTTAAGTTAACGTTTCCGGTGATTTTAACTCCAACTCTAACTTCTAAATTGTAGTCAGACTGAATTTTTACTACATCATTACCAAAGTTTGTGGTGTTCATTGATGCGCGCATTTGACCATATTTAGCCAATGGTAAACTTGCCAATACCTCATCATCCAATAGCTTGTGCTCAGAGCTAACTATCATACTTTCTGTAACAATGCTATTTCCATCAACATTTGCCGCCGCGGTGAAAACCTCGTTTAATAGCGTCATTGTGGTTCCATCTGCCTTGCGCATTAGTTGACGATTTTCATCCATTAGTAGAATGGTAATTTTTGTGTCTAAAGGAAAACCATTATTGGTATATGTTTTTATAAAAAACTCCTTGATGAGCGTTAGGTCATTTGTTATTTGCATGTCAATAGTATCTAATACTTCAAATGCCGAAACTCTCCCTTCTAAAGGCAATTCTATGTTCATTTCTAATTCACAAGAAGAGTTTTTGAAAATAGTGTTTGGTGGAGTTGACCCACCGATTAAACCAATTTCATGAGACAAATATTTAGGGGTAATGCCAATAAAGTCTCTAATATTTGAATTGTCTCTGTCTAGCCTTATTTCACTTTCAACAACTCCACCGGTTGAGGTTCCACTTTTGATTGTTCCAAATTTTCTTGGATCTACTACAAGCTTATTGATGTCTCCTGAGGCAGGGTTTGTGGATTCTACTTTGTCAAACAAAGGTTTTAGATCGAAACCTATACTGTTTTTTGCTTTGATAGATAGAATTGGGTTTGAAACTGTTATGCTCCCTTTAGCGGCAATGTTTTTAAAAACATAGAGTTCAAATGAATCGCGAGGTAGGCGCAAGGTTCCTGTGTTAAAGTCCCCTGTTGCACTAATAAAGTCGAGCCCGGTTAAATAAAATGCAGCATTGCAATTACCATTTCCAGTTGCCGAAACCGTGAATCGGATAGTTCCGTTATCTGGAGTAATTTTATGATTTGCCAATCCTTTAGTTGCAGTATTACCCGCAATAACGTTTAAAACTAAAGGTCGGCTTTGTGCATCTAGAATATCTAAAAATGTAAAGGTAATTTCGTCTGAACTAGACTGTCCTGAAGTTGCAATGGTCATTTGGCCTGCAGAAAGTTCAACCTCATCTATTTTATTAAATGTGCTATCTAGCTGAATTGGAGGTGCAGCAACGGTTGTTGTAGTGTAAACAATTGGTGAGCTCGGTATGGTAACATCGTCAAAAACTAAAACCTCACCCATTTTGAGACGTACTGTTTTACCTTGATAAATCAGACTTACATTTTTACCATCAATAGAAACTGCGTTACTATCCGTTGCGCCAAATAGGTTGTATACCCCAACATTCGCCTTTAAGAAAGGAATAGCTAAATTAGGGTTCCAGGAGGCGTCGTTTATGTTGTCTAATTTAAAGTGGTCTTTGTTTAGACAGGCATTTGTAAGCACAATAAGCATTGAGAATGCTAGTATTGATTTAAAGAATTTAATTTAACTTGTTTTAACAAATTTACACATTGTATGCTAATAGTAATCAACTCTATTTTTTAGCTGTTTAAGACACTAAATTAGCCTGTCAATTCAATATGTAGCAGTATACAGAACCTTCTTTGCTTCCAATAACAAGCTCAAATCTACCGTCAATATTAACGTCAGATATTAGCGCAGCGTCTAATCCATAAAAAGGACTTCCTTCTCGAGGATTTTGATTGCCGTCAAAAATATAGGCTGCGCTATTGGCATCCGAAAAGCTAATGAAGCCTGTTGACTCTCCTTTTTCTTGGTAAACTTTTAAAGAAGGAAGAATGTTGCTCTTAGCCTCATATTCCCAAATCAATTTAAATTCTGAATTGTAAACTTTAAGCGAGTTTTTATCGGTAAAACAATAATCTAGTTTACCATCAAAATTTATATCCAATAAATCAAATGCATCCAGCCCTTCAGTTTGTTTTATTTGCGCCGTTTCTAACTTATCTTTAAGACTCAAACGATATACCACTCCATTACTATCCGAGCAAATGATGTAAGTGCTTGAGAGGTCTTTTCCTTTATCGATGCTAAAACTAGAGTTTTGAAAAGTTTCTAACTTTCTTTTCAATTTTAAACGAGGTTCACCTTTTCGGTTCACCACTTTTACAGCTCCATTTTCCTGCAAACCAATGAGGTAGTCTTTCTTATTGATTTTAGAATAAAGTAGCGGTTTAATAAGGGGTTTGCTCTTTTTAAAATTCCAGCCGTTTACAATTTTTCCAGCTATATTGAAGCATTGAATTGCGCCATTGGATTGAGGTGCAAATATTCGGTACTTTCTATTGTTATCGTAATCAAAAACCGAAATAGGCTGGCAAATTTCAGTTTTGAACTTCACGGGATACCCTTCAACATTTTTTCCGTTACGATCAAGCATGTATAGATTGTCTTTTGTGTTAAACAGTAGTTGGTATTTTTCGTTCTTATAACGGTCTATCTCATGCACCTTTCCCATTATTGAAGCACCCAATGCTCTTGACCATAGCACTCGACCAGTATTGGAAATAAGGTATATTTTCCCTTTTGCATCTTGAACCAGTATGTCCTTAGCTTTAGTATAATGATTGGTAAATGGCATTGGAATACTTGCCAAAATAGTGTCCAGTGGCACCTCCCACAAGCTACTTGAAATCTTTTTGTAGCTTGGATTATGCTTTAAATAAATACTGTTGTAATACAAGTTGTTTTTTCCCTTTTCAATTTGCAAAGAAACTCCTCCGAACTTTCTGAAAAAATCGAGGTTATTTTCAATTGAATCGGCGTATGAGCCTTTTAGAAAGTAGTGGAGAAGTTTAGGGCTGCGGGCGATATTGCTATACAAAGTAATGTTAGATTGATCCGATAGGTTTTCTTTAAAGCCTTCAAAATGTTCATCGCTCGCAAGCGTCTTATTGCCTTTCCAGTTATTTATAAAATCGCGCATTGCAGCCAGTTGGTCGCCGAATACAACATAATTATCGGCAAACATTAAATAGTTGCAAGCTACGGCTTCAAAAGGTCGCCCAAAAGCTTGGCGCATAAACCCACGATACCGCATGGCATAAATCTCAACATCGCGGTAGGTTGTGAGCGAGTCTGCTTCACCGTCTGAGCCTAAGAGAGGCCGCATACTTTCTAAAAAGGCTGTTTTATTTATTATTCGAATGAGCCCAAATGTTTTGGATTGAATAGCTCCAATTCCTTGGCCTTTTATATCGGTTTGAACTTCAGAAATACACATAGCAACCTCCCCAACCATATGCTTTGCTAATAATTCGCTGGTATTCACACCAGCGGATTTTAAAGTTTCTAAAGCTTGATTTCTTGAGTTGAGTTTATTGCGAACCATGAGATAGTTTTGATAGGCCACATCATAAGATTTATAATCGCTAATGCCATAATGCAATAAGAAGGATGTTGAAGCGGGAAGAACATCAAGAACGTCAATGTTTTGCGAAGTTTGGTTGTCGAATACGGTTAAAAATCCACCCATAGAATCAATGGCGTGGCTGTAACCGTTCAGTAAAATTCCGTTAGATTTTGCGATAATATCCAACTCTGTCCAACCGGCAAACGATTCTAATCGGGAGAAAGCGTTTTTTCCATTTTGTTCGACATACTTGCTTAAGAATTGAGAAAAATATTTTTGATTGATGTATAAATTAATGTCTTTTGATTGCCCTGCAGTAGCGTATACTTTTTTGAATCCAGCATCATCAACTTTTAAGCTAATATCACTGTTGATTTGACGCACAGCATCTTCTATTCCCATTTGAGCATCTGATACCAGCAAATAGTTTTCGTAAATGGATACAAACCAAGTTTCATTTTCTTTGGACGTGTAGGTTTGGATAGTTGAACCATCGTATTTTTCTTCTTGATTTAAAGCACCTTGCCCGAACAGTTTATTGACCTTGTTTTTGAGCTCCTTGTTAGAAACCTGATTGGGAATTAAAACTGAAAAAAGCCACGAGTGCTTATCTTTTCCTGTTGGGACAAGAGAGGCAACTAACCGTGTTTTTTCCCAACGCAGATCGAAGAAGAGGTCACTTGATATTAAGCTGTCTAGTTTCTTGAGTCGAGTATCAATTTTTTTCGTCCAGCCAATTTGCTTCAATTCGTCATATATAAGATTGGTCGTTGAAATGGATTGAAAAAACTGTTTTGGGTTTTTAATATCATAAACCATTGCTGCTTGGTAGGGTACTGCTGCAAAATAGTCTTCGGTGGTGCGCTTGTTTTCGTTGAATCTGGTGTACATAAAGAACACCAATCCGCCAAAGACTGCAAGTAGAAGAAAAAGTAAGATTTTACGAATCATAAACCATAAGAATTCAGCGTAAAAGTATAATTAGGCATTGATGGTTCCTTATTAATCGTAAGGAGTTATTAAACATTGACGTTTGATAGAGAATGTATAGGATATTAATTTGTAAAGACCCAAATGTTCAGTCATGCTGAATTTATTTCAGCATCTCTTCATGGTTATTAATTTGTTTAGTTTCTCTGACTCATATTGAAAGAAATACCGTCGTCTCTATTGCTAATTGGACTTATTTTCACTTTAACTAAACCTTCCTCCACTTCCGGCAATAAACGAAAAGTCATTCTATGGTATTTGCTCGGGCCAAATTCACGAATTCCATTTCTATGCTGTTTGGTAGGGTATCCTTTGTTCTTTTTCCAATGATACATTGGGAACTCCATATCCAACTTTTCTAGGTATTCGTCTCGGTAGGTTTTGGCTAATATAGAGGCCGCTGCAATACTCAAGAATTTAGCATCTCCTTTGACCACTGTTGTGTGTGGAATAAATTTGTAGGGTTTAAATCGATTTCCGTCAACAATAATGTGCTCTGGTGTAATAGCTAATTTATCTAACGCATGGTGCATCGCCAAAATGGAAGCTTGTAGAATATTGATTTCGTCAATTTTTTTATGATCCAAAAAAGCAACGCCAAAAGCCAATGCTTTTTCCTCAATAATATGGCGTAGTTCGTTCCGGTTTGATTCCGTTACTTGTTTGGAATCGTTGAGCAGTTTGTGCTTAAAATTCTTTGGGAGAATAACTGCAGCTGCGGTTACAGGTCCAGCCAAACAGCCTCTGCCAGCTTCATCGCAGCCTGCTTCTATTAATCCTTTTGTAAAATAGTTTTTAAGCATTTTGTCAACCCAATAAGAACCAATGCTAACTCAAATTTTTAAGAGCTACTAGAAAATAAAAAGTAGTCTACGCCTGCTGTTGAACAACGACCCATTCGCCAGTACCAATCAGTGGCTCAGCTTGTTTGTATTTCAAGGTTTTTTTCTCACCTGACATTACGTGTTGTATATCAACTTTATCGTTTCGGTTTATTTTCTTTTCTACACGAACAGGCTCTCTTTTCTCTTGTCGCTGCGCTGAAGGATCATTGTAATTAGATTCCGTAGGTAATTGCTCTGGAGCATTAGGAACAGAACCTCGTCCAGTTTGAGTTCTTGGTGCCTGAGTTCTTGGTGCTTCACCTTGTCTTACTGCGCTATTGTCTTCGGGTAAGGAGGCTTTTGCCAAAAAGGAAGTTACCTCGTTGTTTACTTTAGCCAATACCTTTTTGAACAATTCAAAAGATTCGAATTTGTAAATCAACAATGGGTCTTTTTGCTCATAAACCGCCGATTGTACTGACTGTCTAAGGTCATCCATTTCTCTCAAATGCTCTTTCCAGTGTTGGTCAATCATGGCTAATATCACACCTTTTTCAAGTGCTCTTACTGCCTCAACACCTTCGGTTTTTACTCCCCGCTCGATGTCTGCTGTAACCTGAATAGACTTGCGCTTGTCTGTAAATGGAATTACAACGCGTTTAAAACTGTTGTCTTTTTCTTCCGCAATACCTTTAATTACTGGAAATGCACTTCGCGCAATTAATTTGGACTTTTCTTCATAAGAAGAACGTACTTCTGAATATAGTTTTTCGCCCAATTGTTCGGGATCCGTAGACAAAAATTCTTGTTCGCTAAAAGGTGATTCGATTCCAAAAACCTTAACTAACTCCAGTTTAAAGCTCTCGAAATCTTTAATATCTGAATAAGCGTAGGCCATATCGTAAGCCACATCATTCATCATGTTGGCTACATCTACTTGGATTCTTTCTCCATATAGCGCATGCTTTCTTCTGGTGTAAATTACTTCACGTTGAGAGTTCATTACATCATCGTATTCTAACAATCGCTTACGCACTCCAAAGTTATTTTCCTCTACTTTTTTCTGCGCTCTTTCAATTGATTTTGAAATCATGCTGTGCTGAATAACTTCACCTTCCTCAAGACCCATTCGGTCCATAAGTTTAGCAACTCTATCCGATCCAAACATCCGCATCAAGTTATCTTCTAATGAAACAAAGAATTGAGAGGAACCTGGATCTCCTTGACGACCTGCACGACCACGTAACTGCCTATCAACTCGACGAGATTCATGACGTTCTGTACCAATAATGGCTAAACCACCAGCAGCTATAACTTCAGCAGATAATTTGATATCTGTTCCACGACCAGCCATGTTGGTTGCAATTGTAACCGTACCACCTTTTCCAGCTTCGGCAACAACGTCCGCTTCTTTTTGGTGCAACTTAGCATTCAATACTTGGTGTTTAATGTTTTTTCGTTGCAACATTCTACTTAATAATTCTGAAATCTCAACAGAGGTAGTACCTACCAAAACAGGTCGACCTTCTTTTACCAATTTCTCAGCTTCGTCAATTACAGCATTAAATTTTTCTCGAACTGTTTTGTAAACAAAATCTTGCCTATCGTCTCTCGCAATTGGCCGGTTCGTTGGAATAACAACAACGTCTAGTTTGTAAATTTCGTGGAATTCACCAGCTTCAGTTTCCGCAGTACCCGTCATTCCAGCTAACTTATGGTACATTCTAAAGTAATTTTGGAGGGTAATTGTTGCGTAAGTTTGAGTAGCGGCCTCAATTTTTACGTTTTCCTTTGCTTCAATAGCTTGGTGAAGGCCATCTGAATAACGTCGCCCGTCCATGATACGACCTGTTT
>Ga0209406_1002101_pt1 | contig 13617 bp, 10 predicted proteins | sample COGITO_mtgs_1204_FD_184808 | JGI IMG/M metagenome (GOLD analysis project Ga0209406, IMG submission 184808) | Pelagic marine microbial communities from North Sea - COGITO_mtgs_120426 (SPAdes) (version 2) | ecosystem: Environmental > Aquatic > Marine > Epipelagic ...
CTTTCCCTTCCCTATGAACGATGTAGTAATTTTGATATTACGAACAGAAGAGGTTAAGGGTGTTGGTTGAGTGTATTACAGATAGGTTGTTTATTGTATTACTGATGTAGATGGCGTAATATAGTTCTCTACATCCTGTTCTCTAAATCGTACTGCTCTACCGATTTTGATATAGCTTAACTTCTTGGATTTCATATCTTTATCCAGCTTTGATAAACTAAGAGAATATTTCTCCATTAAATCGTTTTTTGTAATGTTTGCTACCTCCATATTGTGTGATTTAGATGTAATTAGTATTTTAGAATAAATTAAATTAAATGAAAAAATTTTTAATCCTGTTAGTTCTTGTTTTATTTTCAATTTCATCTTGTGAAAAGGATGATAATTCAGAGTCATACAAGCCGATTCCAAATGATGGTTACTAAACTTAGTTATCTTTTGACCTCCATATTGTGTGATGCTGTTGATTAATGTTCCTTATTACTTATAAATATGTGTTTTTCTCCTGAGGAGGTTTCTGTCTTGCCTATATAATCTAACCAACCTTTTTCGTTATTTATTTCTGTATAATAGATTTCGCCTGATTTTCCATCTATGCTTCTATAATACTTAACATCTCTTTTGAGGCGTTCATTCCAACGATATTCTATTTTATAACTACTTCCCTCTACGTGCTTTAATAGTTCATCAGCGGTCTCCTGAATAGCCTTATTTCTTACTAGAAGATGTGCGTGGTAGTATTGATTATTCCTATTCTTTTCAGGGATCAGGTGTAGGTCGCAGAATAAGTTTCTTCTATTCTTTAAATTCAATATATTTAACAAAAATCAAACAAATGAAAAAATCATTATTCTGCCTATTTATACTTCCTTTAATCTCTTACAGTCAAACCTTTACAAATTCGTTTTACATAGGAGACCCGCTCCCGGATGCCCCAATACTAGCTGCCAGAGGGAAGCATAAAGTAGGGGTAAAGACACTTCAGGTAAAGAATCCAGGGCAAATTGATGTTCTAAACAGCAGCAAAGACGAAACGGTTCTTTACGATCGTCCGTTAACTCTTGAAATATGGTATCCTGCTGCTTTTCAAGCAGATGAAGCAGAAGAAGTAATTTACGAACAAGTGATGGGAAATTTTTCAGACCCCAACCGACCTTTGATTCCTTTTACATTTAAAGGAAGAGCAAGACGCGATGCAAAACCCGATGGCTCTCAAGGGCCCTACCCTTTGGTTATAGTCTCCCATGGCTACACGGGTTCCAGATTATTATTTACTTATTTAACTGAGAATTTAGCTTCGAAAGGGTATGTCGTTGTATCGATAGATCATACAGATTCTACCTTTCAAGATGCCAATGCTTTTACCAGTACTCTTTTAAATAGATCCTTAGATGACCTGTTTGTTTTAAATGAAATTGACAGAATGAATTCAGATTCTAATAGTTTTTTGAAGGACTTGGTTGATACGGAGAATACTGCTCTTATTGGATATTCAATGGGGGGATACGGTGCAGTCAACATTGCTGGAGGAGGGTATAGTGAAAAGGCGGTTCAGTTTTTTACCTATGCCTCTAAAGGAAGTAACGCGCTAGAAAAAAGGAAAATGGGAAATCCTGAGTTTTTGGCTTCTTTTGACAAGCGATTTAAGGCTGTTGTTGCCATGGCGCCTTGGGGTATGGGAAATGAGGTTTGGGATGCGGAAGGCTTGAAAGGCGTTCGAATACCTACCTTATTTGTAGCTGGAAGTAAAGATGATATTTCAGGCTATGAAAAAGGAGTGAAAGCAATCTATCAGGGCGCTGTCAATTGCGAACGGTACCTGTTGACTTATATCGATGCACGACATAATATAGCCCCAAATCCTCCTACTGAAGATGTTATGGCACCTGGACTTCATATCGATGAATACTTACGTTACGCCGATTCAGTATGGGACCAACGCAGGATAAACAATATTAATCAACATTTCATTACGGCTTTTTTAGGGATAAAACTGAAAAATAAGACAGCCTACCTGCCTTATTTAGACGCTAAGACCTTAGAAACACAAGATCCATGGGAAGGATTTCTTCCAAGAACTTCTATAGGTTTAGAATTCCGGATGGACTCTCCCGAAGAGTAGAGATGTTCATCTTCTATTTACAAAGAATGCCTCTTTGTTCCTGTAGAATTAAAAAATAGTATCCATTTCACTCTTTCTCAAAGACCATACAGTGCTGCCAAGGAAGATTGCGAATGTTTTTTTTAAGGTTGAAACCAGCTGCTTTCATTTCTAAAACAGCTTGTTTTTCTGACATCTTATGAATTTTTTTTATTGGAACACTTAAATCTTCTGCTCTGTATTCAATTAAAAATAATTGACCGTTCGGTTTCATTGCATTTTTGATGGAGGCAATCATTTCAACAGGGAATTTAAACTCGTGATAAACATCAACCATTAAAACTTTGTCTATCGAATGCTGTGTTAAGTTGACACTTTTTTCACTTCCGAGAATTGTTTCCACATTTGTAATATTCTTTGACTCTTTTGTATTTTGAATTGCACTCAGCATTTCGGCTTGAATATCTACCGCATAGACCAAACCCTTTTCAACTAGTGGTGAGATTCTGAAAGCATGATACCCAGAACCAGCTCCAATATCTGCAATAATTTCATTGGATTGAAGCTCCATGTTCTTAATTAAGGTAGAGACGTTTTCCTCTTTTTCTCGTTCAGATCTTTCTAGCCAATCAATCCCTTGAAATCCCATTACGTAGGCAATTTCCCTGCCCATGTACCACTTTCCAATTCCATTGAAATCTCCCCTTTTGTAGGTGTATTTTGATGTTGTAGTAACTTGTTGGGCTTTTGATTCTGCACTCATTAAAAAACAAAGAATAAAGAGTGTAAGCACAGCACTGTTTTTCATAGAATTAAATTTAGATCAAATTTGACAACTAGCCTTTGTGATGTAAAGATGTTTTCTTTTTTCCAAAACTATGGAAATCGAAAGCTTTTTAACACTTCCTTACCCGAGTCTCAAAGAAAGAGTTGCCCAGTGTTTTGTTTTGGGGCATTGTAAGTAAAACTTTCAAGGTAGCACCTTTTTAATGCCGAGGGATAGAACGAATGGAGGTCCAATAAAAATGAAAAGTTTTAATAGGAAAAAACCTAAGGAGTTTCTATTTCTACAATCAATTCTATTTCTACGGCGATCCCCGTGGGTAGTGAAGCCATTCCTACGGCAGAACGTGCGTGCTTGCCTTTATCCCCAAAAACCTCCACCATCAAGTCTGAAAACCCATTGATGACTTTGGGTTGGTCTGTAAAATCAGGAGTGGAATTCACCATTCCCAAAACTTTCACAATGCGTTTTACCTTGCTCAAGTCACCCAACTCGTATTTTAAGGTAGCGATATGGTTGATCCCCGTAATTCGAGCAGCTTCGTAGCCCTCTTCTATTGTCAGGTCTTTTCCCACCTTTCCAACGATGTATTCCCCGTCTGGTTTTTTGGGCCCACTTCCCGAAAGAAACAAGAGGTTTCCTGTCTGTACGGCTTTTACATAATTGGCTACAGGCGCTGTGACTTCAGGAAGTTCAATCCCTAGCCGTCCCAATTGGGCTTCCGGATTGTAATTTGAATCTTTGTCTAAAGCTTTTTTAGTTTCACTTGGTGGTGCGCAACTTAGGAGTAAAAGTGCTGCAAGGAAAGGAAGAACAGTTTTCATCTTAATTAAAATAATTTGAAAATAAAATTAAGAAAAATAGTAGTATTAAAAACCGAAGAAAAACCTGAGTGTTAACAAATTTTTAATTTAAATTTGATTTTTTAAAATAATAACAAACAAATTATATGAACAAGATAAGATGTAAAACACGTACCATTATTAGTTTATGCCTTATACTTTTTGCTGTGGTCTCAAACGCCCAGAGCATTACAGGAAATGTTACAGACGAAAGTGGTGTGCCCCTTCCAGGCGCCAATGTGGTAATTGAAGGAACCAGTACAGGAGTTTCTACAGATTTTGACGGAAACTTTCAAATTCAAGCCGAAGCAGGTCAGGTACTTCAGATCAGCTATATCGGTTACACGACACTAAATGTGACTGTAGCAGATCAAGACACAATCAATGTCTCGTTACAGCCTAGTAATGAATTGGAAGAGGTAATTGTTACCTCTTTAGGATTTACTGTTATAAAAGATCAACAAGGGTCAACTTCCTCTGTAGTAAATACACAATCGGTGCTTCGATCTGGAGAACCCACTATTGCTAATGCACTGAGTGGGAAAGCCTCTGGGGTGAGAATTTCTAGATCCAACGGGGATCCCGGTGCAGGGAGTACCATTCGAATTCGAGGTGCCAATACCATTGACGGGAGCAGTCAGCCCTTAATCATTGTTGATGGAGTTCCACTGGATAACACAACCAGTTATGCTGGAGGAAACAGTATCACAGGGGGTAGAACTGGTGGTGTAAGTCAAGGATCACGTTTAAACGATATTAACCCGAGCGACATCGAATCGTTGCAAGTTTTAAAAGGAGCTTCTGCTGCTGCCCTTTGGGGAAGTAGAGCGGCCAACGGGGTGATTGTAATTACCACCAAAAAAGGACAACGCGGTGAGGCTAAAATTTCGTTTAAGTCGAGTTATTCTCTAGACGAAATCTCGGAACGCATCCCCATGCAAAACACCTGGGGGCAAGGACGTAACGGTGTTTTTGGAAGTAATCGAGCTGAATCTTGGGGAGATTATATTCCAGAGCGTTCTGGAGGACAGGATACTGTAGATGCCTCTGGAGCTTACTTTGAAGCAGCAAATGGAACTTTATATTATCCAATTACTCAAAAAAACTCTAAAGAAACATTCCTTGAGGAGAATTTTAATTCTCTTTTTCAAACGGGTGTAATTTGGCAAAATGACCTCACCATTTCTGGAGGAGGAGAAAACAGCACCTACTTCTTTAGTTTAGGGTATCTGACTCAAGACGGAATCATCAGAGAAGCGACCTATGACCGAACTAACTTGCGTCTCAATTACGAATCAAAATTAAACGACTACTTGACTTTTTCTAGTAAAGTCGCTTACACCTTTACAGATTCCAATAGAATCCAGCAAAACTCCAATACAGCTGGGGTCATGTTAGGTTTCTTAAGAACTCCCCCAGACTTTGATCAAAGGGATTACATAGGAACGTATTACTCGAGCAGCGGAGAAGCTTTTATTAACAGACACCGCTCTTACCGAAGACCGTTAGGACAAGCTGTGAATCCATCGTACAACAACCCACTTTGGACCGTTTTTGAACAAGTTTCAGATACCAAAGTAAACCGTCTTACAGCTACACCACAATTAACAATCAAACCCACCAACTGGCTACAAGTTATAACACGTGCCAATACGGACATTGGGGACGATCGTAGAACCTACTTTTTTCCCATTGGATCTGCAGGCAGTAGAAGTGTAGGTGTACTTCAAGAAGATGTTATCGGAACCCGAAACTTGAGCTTCGATGCGATTGCAAAAGCAAGTTTTGAGTTGAGTTCTCAAATCAACTTGACCACTACCGCAGGATGGAGTTTGAACGATCGTAAATACAACAGAACTTCTGGGAATATTACTGGATTTTTAGTAAACTCTACTAAACAAACGACCTCGTTAAATACGGCAGCGGAAGCTTCCTCGTTCGAAAACTTTAAAACCTTGAGACGTTCCAATCGGGGCTATGGGATTTTAAACTTTGATTTGTTTGATGAATTGTTTATCAATGTTTCAGGAGCTTTAGAAGCCTCTTCTACGGTAAATGGATCGTTCTTTTACCCTGCGACAGATTTGGCATGGACCTTTACTAAAAGTTTACTAAAATCAGATGCCCTTTCTTTTGGAAAGTTAAGAGCCTCATGGGGTAAAGTGGGGGTTCAACCTTCTGCACACCGTTTTGAAACCTTGGCAGAGGGAAGCTTTAGTTATTCTACATACAGCGATCCTTTGAGTGTAGATTTATTTGGAGGAGGTTTCCGTTTGGACAACAACCTTGGAAATCCGAATTTGGAACCTGAAATCAAAACAGAATGGGAAATCGGAGCGGACTTCAGATTCTTAAATGATGACCTGTCCTTTTCTTTCACTTATTACGACAATAAAATTGAAGGTATTCTCCTTGATGTCACCTTATCTCCCTCTTCGGGATATGCCACTCAGTATGGTAACTTTGGAGAGATGGTGAACAAAGGAATCGAGTTTGATTTTGGATGGAATGTGGTAGAGAGAGAAGACTTTAGCTTCGACACTTCCATTAACTGGTCTACAAACGAAAATGAAGTAACTGATCTTTTTGGTACAGAAACAATCAACTTGTCGCCAGGAGCTTCTGTAAGTTCCCGAGCCATTGTAGGACAACCTCTAGGAGTCTTGTTTGGAACGGGGTCTAAAACCAATCCCGACGGAAGCTTTAATTTGGATGAAAATGGTTTCCCTCAAATTACTTCAAGTGAAATTATTTTAGGGGATCCTAACCCAGACTGGAGAGCGGGAATTGCATTCAATTTGAATTATAAAAAATTCCGATTGAACGCTTTGGTAGAGCATTCTCAAGGTGGGGTATTTTCTCCTAGAACTCTCCATGTATTGAATCGTTTTGGAACTACTGAAATGACAGCAAATAGAGAAACGCTTACCCAAGATTTGGTAAACTATGCAGGAGATGTGATTCCAGCAGGAAGTGCAGTTCGAGGAAACATTGACGATTTTGGCGGAGGACCTGTTTTTTTAGATGAAACCTGGTACCGCACAGGAATTGGAGGAGGATTTGGTGACAACCAAGCCTACAACTTTTCAACCTATGACGCAACTTTTACAAAACTTAGAGAAGTAACTTTGAGTTATGTATTTGACAGTCCGAACTTAAGATCAACTACAGGACTTAATAATATTGTAGTTTCTGTGTCGGGTAGAAATTTGTTGAATTTCAATAATATTCCTGGGATTGATCCTGAAACGAATCAAACTGGAGTTGGACAAGCGCAAGGGTTGGATTACTTTACCAACCCTCAGACGAAATCAACTTTCTTCAGTGTAACTTTAAATTATTAAAAGATGAAAAAATTAATTTTTAAATCAATATTAATTGTAGGAATCTTAACTGCCTCATCTTGTGAGAGTATCGTTGAAGATATTAATGCAAATCCCAATGACATTTTAACCACAGATGTCGAGGACAGATTATTCCTTACAGGCTCCCTTTTGGCAAACATTCAGTTGCAATTGGGACACTTAAATAGAATTGGTCAGATGTATTCTGGACAACTCATCGGATTTTCCTCATTGTATTCCAATATCTATGGCTTTAACCTTTCAACAGCAGAGGCAAATAGCGAATGGAATGCATTGTATGTAGGAGTTATGACAAACATGCGTAAGGTGGCTGCAAATGCCTCCAGCCCCTTGTTGGTCGGGATTGCTCAAATTGTAGAAGCACATGCCGCTGGTACTGCCGCTTCGATTTGGGGTGACATTCCTTATACTGAAGCTGCTAACCCTGAAATTTCAGACCCAGTTTTTGATGGTCAGCTCAGTGTTTACAGCGCCGCAATTAATTTGCTAGACCAAGGTATATCAACGCTCCAAGGAGCTTCGAGTTCCAGTTTGTCAGAAGACATTTATTTCAATGGAGATAAAGACAAATGGATCACCGCAGCTTATACCCTTAAGGCGCGTTTTAGTTTGCACCAGAAGGATTATGCAGCTGCAGCTAGTGCGGCAGCAAACGGAATCCGTTCTGCTGATGGAGACATGCGTTTTTATCCGAAAGCTTCTGCCAATACTTCTGGAGATAAGAACTTATTCTTCACTATCCTAGAAGGTTCTCGTGCAGGTGATATAGGAAATTCAAACGCTGGAGTAGACAGCTATTTAGTTCAAATGTTAGATAGCAGTACAGACCTTAGCCGAAATAATGCCAAGACAGATGAGACAGCACGTTTGGGATATTACAGAATCGATTCTTCAGGAGGAAGTGTCAATGACGGAGTGATTGCGGGAACGGAACCACAAAACATGGTCACTTATTTCGAAAATGAATTGATACTAGCTGAAGCGAAAGCCAGAGCAGGATCAGTAAGTGACGGATTGCCTCACTTAAACAACGTTCGCGCGTGGCTAAACAGCGGGGGTCATTTAAATGATGCTCATATTGGAAATACATACAAATACGAAGCCTATGCAGCTGCAGATTTTGAAGCTGGGGGAATAGAAAATTCTGACAATGTTAGTGCCAAAACAGCCTTTCTAAGAGAGGTGATTGAGGAGCGTTACGTTTCTGGTTTTGGAACCCACATGGCTTATAACGATGCGCGAAGATTGAGAAAATCTGATAGCGATTATGCGGTGCCTTTTGTTTTGGTAAATGGACCTAATCCTCCCTATCCGGAGCGTATGCCGTACGCGACCAATGAATTGAATTCCAATGAAAATGCACCTGCAGAAGATCCTGGAATTTTTACCAAAACAGCGGTAAACCAGTAGATTTTTTCTACAACTTTTTAAAAAAGGTTTGTAACTTGTTACAAACCTTTTTTTTATATACTTGATGAAAATAAAATTTCTTTTTAAGATAAGTTTGGTAAGTCTAGTGTTCTTCTTGGCTTGTTCCAAAACCAACTCCAAAGCAGTCTCCAATAATGCTATTGCTGCGGCCCATCCGTTAGCCTCTCTAGCAGGTAAGCAAATGTTTGAACAACAAGGAAATGCCTTTGATGCTGCTGTGGCAGCGGGATTTGCCTTAGCTGTAGTGGAACCCAGCATGAGTGGTATTGGCGGGCGTTTGCAAGCGCTTTATCACGAAGCATCGGGGAAAGTAGGGGGTGTGGATGCCTCTACTCAAGTACCGATGAACTACAAGCCTCGGGAAGAAAAGTATGCCTATGGTTATGAAACGATAGGAATCCCAGGCGTTGTAGCAGGATTGTTACAACTTCACGAACACCATGGGAGCTTGCCTTTACAAACGGTTATGGCCCCTGCCATTCGCTATGCCGAAGAAGGATTCCGAATTTTGCCTATGGAAGCAAAAAGACAACAAAGTGCAAAAGCTGTTTTTGAACAATTTGAAGGTACCAAAACTCATTTTCTCAATGCAGATGGGCAGGCGTTTCAAGCCGGTGAGCTCGTCGTTCAAAAAACCTTGGCAAACACTTTAAGAGAAATTGCAGCCAAAGGAAAAGCTGGTTTTTACGAAGGAGAAGTCGCACAAAAGATGGTAGAGGATATCCAAGCCAATGGGGGGATATTGACCCTAGAAGATTTAAAAAATTACAAAGCTTTGCATGCAGAGGTGTTGGAAGGGAGTTTCCAGGGAACAGATATATATGCGTTGAATTTGCCTTCCTACGGAGCCATTACTATTCAAATTCTCCAGATACTGGATCAGTTGCCCCAACCTGAAACGGAAGAAGCTTGGGCGAAGCAATTTGATCGTGCTACCGCATTGGCCTATACCTTCAGAAAACACCAAAAAAATCGTGATACTCTGACTAAAATTTTAGATCTACAACACGCCAAAACTTGGGCAGATCAAATCGAAACAGAGCAATTGGAACTTGTTGCTGAAGCATTACATACACTGCCAGAGTCTTGGACGGCAGCAATGGGGCACACCACCCATCTGACTGCAGCGGATGATCAAGGCAATGCCGTTAGTTTAACTCAAACGATAGGGCCCAACATGGGATCAAAAGTGGCTACTAAAGACCTAGGATTCCTATACGCTGTGAGTCTTGGGGGCTATTTAGGAGAATACAAACCTGGCGATCGATCCAATTCACACATAACGCCTACGCTGTTTATGAAAGACGGGAAATTACTTTTGGCATTAGGAGCGGCCGGTGGTAGTCGGATTGTAACTGCAGTGACCCAGGTTGCACACCGCTATTTGGCACAAGAACATCCTTTGGAAAAGGCCTTGCTTTTACCGCGTATTTATCCTTTTCAAGACACGCTTTGGATAGAAGATCACGAAGAGGTCAAAGCCTTAAATGCTGAACTAGATCCCAACACCTATCCGATCAAGATGATCGATCAAAAAGCCCGCTTCGGAAGAGTGCATGCTATTGCGTATGACTCTCTTGCTAACACATGGACAGGCGCCGCTGACCCCGACTGGGAGGGAACGGTAGAATACCACAGCCAGCCATGAGAAGTGTCTTATTCTTTTTTTGTCTTCTAACTATGGGACTTCAAGCACAAGAAAAAGAGCGCATTTTGTTTGTTGGTAATAGCTTTACTTTTTATTGGAATCTGCCAAGTCAGGTAGAGCAGATGGCTAAAGAAAGAGGGCTCTTATGGGACGTTGAGCAAACCACAGCCAGTGGCGCTTCGTTGAGAGATCATTGGCAGGGAAACAAAGCGTTGACAACCAAACAACTTTTAGAAAAGGAAACTTTTGATCGGGTTATTTTTCAAGACCACAGTACCTATCCTTTGGTCCATATCGATACCACGGCTTTTTATTTTAAAAAACTCAAAGCCTTGCTTCCAGCTAAAACAAAAGTGTATTTGTATTCCACCTGGATGTACCCAGGGATTAATGGAAAAGAAAACTACCCGAATAGCACAAATCCAATTGAAGAGAATTTGAAAACAGAAGTTGCAAGCGTCGAGGACCAACTCCTCAGAGTAGGTGCTGCTTTTGAACTTTTTGCGGCACGTTATCCCGATGTAGAACGATTCACAGACGACAAAAAACACCCTAGTCCCCAGGGAAGTTATCTGGCAGCTTGTGTGATTTTTAGTTCCCTTAGCGGACAATCGTCGAAAGGAGTGCAACGGCGTTATTCCAGTACAGACAACAATGGTAAAAAGATTTTTTACAGTATGGTCGAAAAAAAGACAGCGCAAAAATGTCAGGAAGTGGCGGATCAAATACTTTTTAATTAATGCAAATTTTAAAAATTTCAAAAGCTCGTTTTGTTTTGAGTAGCTTGCTGATGGGGATACTCGTCTCCTGCGTTACTCCTGAGAGGGAGGAAATTAAAGATTTAGAGGTCCCCCGAATGTATGTTGCCAATTTTGCCCAAGATTCTCCTGTGATTGACGGCAAGATAGACGAGGTTTGGGATCAAGCGAAGTATTCTGAGGACTACATCGACATTGAAGGTCGTAAAACTCCTCTATACCCAACCCAAATGAAAATACTATGGGATCAGGAATTTCTATTTATCCTGGCGAAAATCGAAGAGCCTCATGTCTGGGGAAACCTCAAGCAGCGCGATACTGTGATTTTTTACAACAACGATTTTGAAGTGTTTATCGATCCGGATGGCGATACACACCAGTATATGGAGTTGGAAATCAATTCCTTAAATACCGCTTGGGATCTTTTTTTAAAACGTCCGTATCGAAACAAAGTCAAGGTTGACAATGCCTGGAATATAGAAGGACTTCAATCAGCCGTTTCCTATCAGGGTACCCTAAACGATCCTTCCGATACCGATCTGGGCTGGACCCTAGAAATTGCTCTTCCTTGGAAGGCTTTAGATAGGGGTAACGATTCTGGAACTATTCCCGTGAACCAATTTTGGAGGATGAACTTTTCCAGAGTCAATTGGCAGTTTGACTTGGTCAATAATAAATATGTGAGAAAGAAAGATAAAAACGGGAAGTATCTTCCTGAATTTAATTGGGTTTGGAGCCCGCAAGGAGTCATCAACATGCATGTTCCCGAGCGGTGGGGGTATGTCTTTTTTTCTAATGGAACTTTAAATGAAATTAACTATCCGGAGGAGGCTCCCTTACTCCAATGGATGTATGGACACTACCGCACTTTTCTTGAACGAACCAAAAAGGGACTGCCTAGGAGTGAAACACAAACGGCACAATTTCACGGAAAGGAAATCAGAATGGAAAAAATCCTTTGTAACGATACACTCTATTGGAAAACCGAAAATCCCATTAGTAAAAAGAGTTATCTAATTCGTAATGATGGGAAATTAGAAATGAGCAACTAATTGTTGGTAATCTTGATAAGTTAATTTCTGTTTAAGGGTTTCATTGACTGTTTAATTTAGTTTTTTTTTTTTGAAGTTAAGAAATCAAAAAATTATGTTAAATTTATCTGAATTAATCTATTAACTATATAATATGAATTTTAACAAAAACATCAATTTGTTGCTGGTATTGTTGCTATTGGTGAGTGGATTTACTTTTGCTCAACAAGCCATTAGTGGACTAGTTACAGATGAAGCAGGAGTTCCGCTACCCGGAGCTACTGTAGTAGTAGATCAAACTAATGATGGAACTACAACGGATTTTGATGGGAATTACAGTATTTCCGCTTCCGATGGACAATCCATTTCTATTAGCTTTGTAGGCTATGAAACCTTAAGCATTGTTGTAGGTGACGGTGCAGATTACAATGTAAGTTTACAACCGGACTCACTTTTAGATGAGGTTGTAGTAACGGCTTTGGGTATCGAAAGAAACACAAAGGCTCTCGGATACTCCGTAACACAAGTAGGAGGAGAAGAGATTAATGAGATCAAATCGACCAATGCAATTAACGCCCTTCAAGGGAAAATTGCTGGGGTTCAGATTTCTGGAAATGCTGCTGGAGCCAAGGGTTCTACGCGAGTCATTATCCGGGGTAATAGCTCATTAAGTGGGAATAACATGCCTCTTTATGTGGTGGATGGAATTCCAATTGACAACACCAACTTAGGTTCTGCCGGAGTTTGGGGTGGAGCGGATGCTGGAGACGGTATTTCTGCCTTAAACCCAGATGAAATAGAATCTGTATCTGTACTTAAAGGGGGTGCTGCGGCAGCTCTTTACGGTTCTCGTGCCTCTAATGGTGTGATCTTAATCACAACCAAAAAAGGAACAGGAGTAGAAGGAATTCAAGTTGAAGTGACTAGTTCGGTTCAGTTTGATGATATTAAAAATGATCCGTACGATCCACAAACCACTTATGGTCAAGGACGGGATTATTCTACAAATTCTGATACCGTAGACACCTATGCAAACTGGGGTATTCCACTAAACGGTTCAAGTGTTGAGCAGTGGGACGGTGTTTCAAGACCGTATTCGTATAAAGGAAACAATCTTGAGAAGTTTTATTCAGGAGGTGAAACATACATCAATACGGTTGCTGTTTCTTCTTCTAGTCAGACTGGAAACGTACGGATGTCGTATTCCAATCTTCAAAACAAAGATATCATTCCAAATTCTACGCTAGACCGGAATACATTTGGTATAAATGCCAATCAAAAAATTGGAAAATTTAGCGCCGATGTAAATTTGAAATATATTAATGACGATGCGATTGGAGCTCCTAGACTTTCGGATTCTCCTGGAAACGCAAACTATGGTATTCGTTTGTTTGCACCCTCTATTGATGTTAATGACATGTTAGGTGCGGGTGGTTTAGGTACGAACGAAGATGGAACTGAGTTTAGAACCAGTGACAATACTTTTTCTCAAAACCCTTGGTTTGCTGCATGGCAGTATTTTGACAATTCCGTCAAAGAACGTGTGATTGGATCTGCTTCTGTACGTTGGGACATTACCGACTTTCTTTATGCAAAGGGACGTTTTGGTATTGACCGATACGACTTTGGTAGAACTAGTGGTACACCTTATGGAACT
>Ga0209406_1002106_pt1 | contig 13604 bp, 12 predicted proteins | sample COGITO_mtgs_1204_FD_184808 | JGI IMG/M metagenome (GOLD analysis project Ga0209406, IMG submission 184808) | Pelagic marine microbial communities from North Sea - COGITO_mtgs_120426 (SPAdes) (version 2) | ecosystem: Environmental > Aquatic > Marine > Epipelagic ...
ACATTGAGCCGACTACGTTTGATGGGATCGTAAGTAATCCATAAGTTGTAAGGCCTATCGGTAAGACGAAACTAAACATCCCCAGAATAAACGCCCATTTCCAAAACTTGAGTTTGAGTGGCAGGCCGTCACCAAAAAAATAAGTGATCGGTATTAGAAAAGCAGCACCAAGGACCAAGCGCCCACCAGCGGCTTGTTCTAACGTGAACGCTTCGAGCGAGAGTTTTACGAAGACAAAAGACAGGCTCAAGCAAACCGTCATTATGCCAAACGCGATCCAAGAGGTGTAATCAGTGTGTTGATCTTGCAGGCTGTCTGAGTGGTGCATCTACTGGCCTGCCATGAGAAATAGTGTAAGTTTGATCATCCACCAACGACGGCTTGTGGCAAATACAAAGCAATTTGCGGGAACAAAATTAACAATCCGATCATTGCTGCCATTGCGAACCAGAATGGCCAAATGCCACGGAAAATCGTGCTCATGGGCACGTCTCGCGCGATGGACTTGACGATGAACACATTGATCCCAACGGGAGGGCTGATCATGCCCATCTCGAGCACAATGACCACGATAATGCCAAACCAGATCAGATCCCAATCTAGTGCCACGGCGATAGGAATAACTACTGGGATGGTTAATACTAACATGGCTATTGATTCTAAAAACATACCAAGAAACATGTATATCAGGACAATAATCAGCAGAATACCAATGTTGCCGATGGGTAGGGACGTCAGTATTGTAACCAATTGTGCAGGAAGTTCTGTCAATGACATAAAAGGGATGAAAACAAATGCACCAATGATTATTAGAAAAACCGTGGCAGTTGCATTCATAGTTTCAAGGATTACCGTCTTGGAAGCTTGCCAGCCAAGTGACTGACGGTATGCTGCAACAACAAAAGTTAGAAATGCCCCAACAGATGATGCTTCAACTGGTGTGAAAAACCCAGTGTACATGCCGCCAATGGTAATCAACACGACACCGACGATTGGAAGTGCTCGCCAGAGTGATGTGATCCGTTCAGAACGAACAAATCGTTTTGCTCGCGGCCCTGCAGAAGGGTTCTTAAGTACAACACAATATATTGCGCCAATAAAGAGAAGCGTCAAAATAATTCCGGGGAACACACCAGCCATAAATAAACGACCAATGGATTGTTCGGTCAATACAGCATAGATGATCATGCCGCCTGAGGGTGGGATCAAAAATCCAAGTGTGCCACCGGCTGCAACTGAACCTGTGGCAAGGCTGTCCGCATATTTATACTTTTTCATTTCAGGTAGAGCGACTCGCCCCATGGTGACAGCAGAAGCTAAAGATGATCCTGAAAGTGCCGCAAATCCTGCACAGGCTGCGATCGTGGCTGATGCCAATCCACCGCGCAGATGACCCATCCAACGATAGGCAGCAGAGAATAAATCTTTTGACATACCTGACACACCAGCTAGATTTCCCATCAAAACAAACATCGGTATTACCAGCAGGTTATAGTTCGAAGCAGCCTCAAATGTTTCTCCTGCTAAGTTTGAATAGGCGACTTTAAGTCCACGTGACCAAGCTTGATCTTCTGCCATACCTACAGCCATGAATTTATTTGCATTCGCAATGATCGTGCCTACAAACCCCACGCTCAACATTGACAAGGCTACGGGCATTCGTAGGGCCAGTAAAATGAAAAGTGAGAGTAAGCCTAGAATGCCTATAAGAGTTAAACTTATCATAAAAGTTTTTCTCCAATTTGTAGCTGATTTAATTGTTGTGACTGTAGAATTTGCCAAATATCCAGCACTAAAACGAGAGCATAAATTAGAATTGATACTGAAAGAAGGTAATAAAATGGTTCGAATGAAATTAGTAATTGTTGTGTTGTCTCGCCGAACTTACTTGCCGTTCCTCCAGCATGCCAAAGCCGCCATCCCATAAACCCAAGCATTGACGCACCCAAAGTCTTAATAAAAATCATTGACCATTTAGCGAATAGAGCTGACATACTAGATTCTAGAATTTCAATTTCTATATGAGCGCCAGTCCTTGCCCCTAGTGGGATCGACAGCGCCACGATTGCAACGAGTGCCAGAAGTAGCAAATCTTCTGCGCCTGTTATGGGTGCGTTCATTGCCTTACGCATAATAAGCACATTCCAGACTGAGAAGCCTGTCATGAAAGTTAGGGTGGCTCCACCGCAGATCAAGGCAGTCCACTTAAGGAAATGATCAAGTATTGATATTAATATTAACATCATCCTTGAAAAGGGTGTGTCACTCATTGTGTTATTCTCAGATCTTTATACTTCAGCAAAGTCTGGGCACCATTTCAAAACACCCTCTTTATAGCTATCTTTTTCGCAAAAGGTTTCTGCCCAACGCGTAATGTTTGGGAATTTTTTAAAAGAGTATCCGCAGCCCTTCAAAACAAAATGTAAGGGTATCCATGAGATATCAGCCAGTGTGTATTGATGTCCCATAATCCAGGTACGGCCTTCTAGGGTTTGTTCCAATTTAAAGAAAGACGTATCCAAAATCGCCTTGGCCTTGTCCAGATCGCTGGTTTTGAAACTCTTGGCACCGGCATGTTTGGAATGGAATGCCTTTAATTCTTGATTTTTTTGCAAGGCATCGTATTTCGCCTGTTCTTCTGATGTTTTCTTCAGTTTTGGAGCCATTTTCATTGCATACACATAAGGCTTACAGCCTGGGACATGGATTGCTGCAGCAAGATACAGCCATTCCATCATCTCCACATTGTTTTTTGCTCGCAACGATGGTTCTGGATAGGTTTCATCAAGGTAATCTATTATGTCATTTGACTCAATATGAACCACGCCATTGTCAATTAAAGTCGGCACTAGACCGTTTGGGTTAATGCCAAAATATTCATCAGAAATATTTTCTTTTTTCTTCAAGTCAAGGTGATGGCTTTCCCAAGCCAGCCCTTTTTCAATAAGTGTCATTCTTACGCGCATCGAGCAGTTAGAAATAGCACCGTGGTACAAGTGCAATCCTGTGAGGGTTTCAACAGTCTTGTTTGTGGGCGTTATGACGGCCATATTACCTATTCCTTATCTTTGATTTAAGTAATCGATCGAAGCGCGCTATAGATCTATTTTATTTATAGAGCTGTTTTATGTGCGCGCTTCGAATATTTATTTATTTAGCGCTTCATATATCTTTTGCGCATTCTGGATACCGCGATCTGCGTATTCTGAATAGATAGCTTCCATACCAGCTGCCGCAGCGGCTTCCATCTTAGCGCGTTCACTATCAGAGGTTACAATCCATTCAACGTTGAGTTCGCCTGCGGCAATTTTCTCGTCCTTCCACTTCAGCGCTACTTCATCTGCATCATGAAACGCCTGCACCAGTTGCATAGAAAAGGGCATGCCAGATATCTCATCAATAATTTTCTGGTGTTTTGCACTCAGGCTTTCGTAACGTTCCTTGTTCATAACGTAGAAGACAGGATTAAATGTGGCAGGTGTATTTACAACTGCATAATTAGCCACCTCATGAAGGTTCCAAGGCGGCATGATGTTGTTGATTGATGAGATTGCTGCGTCGATTGTTCCAGTTGATAACGCGGTATAATGCTCGGTTGGATCTAACTGTACTGGTACTGCGCCCATTCCCTGCAGTACAGGCGTTGTTATGGCTGCCCAAGGAACAATTTTGGTGCCTTTCATGCCCTCTATCGTTGAAACGTCTTTTGTAGCAATGATCATACCTCCAGCTGGGTTCCCAACGGCTAAAACTTTCACATCGGACCATTCATCTGCCATGTATTTGTCAAAAACTGTCCACATGCGCTTAGTTGAGTCGGGGCCGTCAAGTGCTTTACCAGGTAGTATTGCAAGCATCGTCTTTGGGAAGAGTGTAGGGGTCGAAGCTGCGATCCCAAACGTGATATCCGCCACCCCTTCTACAGCGCGTTTATATTGCTGGGTAGGTCCTGCTCCCAGTTGCCCTGCGGCATACACTTTTAGTGTTAATTCGCCATTAGAGCGGGTAGTAAGCTCGTTCTCAAACCAAGCCAGCGCACCTGTGATTGTTTCATGGCTTGGTGGAACAAAAGTTGCGACACTTAGCTCCTCTCCCCATACGGAATTTGCAGAAATACTTAGTGCACCAGCAAGAATAGCAGCTAGTTTAAATCTCGAGCTCATAATTTTCTCCCTTAAGTTAGATCCATATTTTTTTATTTAAAAAATAGGGTCATTCCTATTTTGACTAGGATCAGGTGGATTGGGATCCCAAATTTTTAAATCGAATCGAAAACCCACCCATTTCATCCTGTGATGTCCCATAGTTGTAACATTTGGGATCCCATTTCAAGGATTTTATCCCTAAAATCAGCTAAAAATCAATAAAGTTCTTGATTTTGGGATCCCAGGGCTGCTTAACTTTGCAGAACGGGTCTGTTTCTGCACGACCCTTAGAGCCAAAGGAGATCTTTACATGCACCCAGAACTCAAAGCCCATCCCGCGTATTTCGAAAAGGAAGTCGTACAATTGGCAGACAACGTCTATCAAGCTTTCGGGTTTGCTGCTTCAAACGTTTATATGATCATCGGTGATGATGGTTTGATCATTGTTGATACGTCTGAGACAACGGTCGCGGCTGAAAATATTTTGGCTGAGTTCCGCAAGATTACCGATCTGCCAATCAAAACGATCATCCTTACGCATTCACACCGTGATCATGTTTCAGGTGCAAGTGTTTTTGCAGAAGGGGGCAATCCAGAGATCCTAGCGAGCACAGGTTTCTCAGAAGACTCGCTCTTTGTTGCATCCAATCATCCACAGCCAGTGAAGGCTATGCAGGTTCGAACAAAACGTCAGTTCGGTATTGGATTATCGTATCCCAATGAGATCATTGGCATCGGGGTCGGTCCAGGCGCGCGTCCACTGAAAGGCATGGGAGCGGGGGCTTTGCCACCTACGCGATGCATCGGGGATGAAGGTGAAAAGTTAAGCGTTCACGGTATTGATCTGGAGCTTGTACACGCACCTGGCGAAACTCCTGATCACATTGTTGTTTGGTATGCAGATAAGAAAGTGTTGATATGTGGCGACAATTTCTATCGCTCTTTTCCAAACCTTTATCCTCCACGCGGAACTGCCTATCGGGATTTTGATTCTTGGGCGGATACCATGGATCTACTCATGGGTTTTGGACCAGAGGTGCTTGGTCCAGGTCACACAAAAGCGGTCTTTGGTGCGGAGAAAATCAAAAGTGATTTGACAGATTACCGTGACGCAATCCGTCATATTGTCGATGAAACCCGCAATGGCATGGATGCAGGACTGACGATTGACGAACTCGCGCATAGAGTTAAATTGCCGGATCATTTGGCTGAGAAACCCCATCTGCGGGAGTACTATGGCCGCGTTGATTTCTCTGTGCGTGCCTATTTTGTTGGAACCATGGGTTGGTTTGATGGCAACCCAACCTCACTATCGCCGCTATCACCTAAAGCTGAAGCGAAGCGTTTCATTGAATTGGCAGGCGGTAATGCTGCTGTCTTAGCGGCTGCCCAAAAGGCGCTGAAAGATGGTGATTTTCAGTGGGCGCTACAGCTTATAGATCGGCTCCTAAATGTGGAGTACGATGTTGCCAATGTGAAGCGACTGAAAGCAGAAGCACTTCGTGCGCACGCCGTGGCCCAAATCAATTGTCCGACACGCCACTACTATATTCAGTATGCGAAAGAACTAGAACAAGGTGACGTCTAAAGATTTCAGGACGGGGTCAATTAGCCCCGTCTCGCTTGGCCTTTTGATGTTGGTCTTCGATCAAACCGATTTTCCAATAGCCTGAAATATAGGTGTCCTCACGGGGCACCTGCTTTTTGATTGTGAGGAAGGCTCGCAAAGACCGGATGACGGCGGACTCTCCTGCAATACATGTTTTTACGCGGCCCTGCGGCCATTCCATCGCTTTGATAAAGTCTTCCTGGCGCGTAGACGCTTTGTGGGGATCGGGATGCACCAACCAATGTATCTTTATGCCTGCTGGCGCGTCGATTTCTTGTTGGTCTTCTGCCGAAGTGATTTCAAATATCGCGATGCCTTTTGCATCACGTGGCATGGCCTCCAATGCGACTGCTGCAACCGGAATGGCTGAAGGATCAGCTGCAACAAGATACCAGTCCGCATCAAAATCTATGACCTTTGGTGCGCTTGGACCAGCAAAACCTAGAAAATCTCCAGCCTTGGCAGAAATCGCCCAACGTGATGCAGGGCCTTCATCGCCATGTGCGACGAAATCGATGCTTAATTCTTGCGTAGCGACGTCAAACTTGCGCACCGTGTAGGTACGCCTGACGGGCGGTGGACCGCTGCTCAAACGCTCGATAAAGTGGTCTTTGGTTTCGCCACTTTCGGGGATCATCAGCTTGCAATTTCCACCGTCGCGCCCGCTCGGAAAACCATCAAGCTCAGGACCAACAAACACGACGCGGATCATATTGGGCGTGAGATACCAAGCATCTTTGACCACTAAAACGCGCGGCACAGGTCGTCCTGTGAGTTTGCGCTCGGCTTGAGCCACTTTTGAGGTCAAAGTCATGCGAGTTTCCTAAATCAAAACTGATCGAGATCGTTGGCTATTGAAACCTGACCCGAAAACACTTGAGAAATGCGCGCTGTAAAGTCAGGCACAGTTTCCGGCGTGATACTATCAAGCGGAATATGAACGGCGACCACATGCGCAACGCCCGCGCGGGCCGCGAGGTCGCCCAATTGCTCTGGGCTCAGATGGTGGCTGTGAAGGTGCTGGCCCATCATCGCGATACGCTCTGGGGTCATATGAGGATTCTTAGCCTGAAGCTGCGCGATGATTTGCTCTGCGAGCATCATTTCACCCACTAGCAGCTGCGCGCCTTTGGCGAGATTCTCAACCAAACGGCACGGCCCCGTGTCGCCTGTGTAAACGATAGAACGATCAGGTGCGTCAAAACGTAAAGACAGTGAAATAGGTCCCTCCGTCCCTAGTTCGGTTTCAGCACGATAATGCGTGTTTTCACAGCATGAAATGCAAATATCATCGATTTCAAACGTGACACCCGGAGCGATTTCCTCAACCGAAACGAAATCTCGCGGATGTGGGAGAGACTGACCCGTGACACCAAAGCCAATGGCTTGCGGCACATCACAGGCCATCGCGAGACCCTCAACAATTTGTTGCGTGCCGGGTGGGCCGTAGATCGTGATCGGCTGTTTGCGTTGCAGCATCATATTGATCCCAAGGCAGGTAAACAGGCTGCCAATATGATCAAAGTGGTGATGCGAAAGAATGATTTTTTCAACGCGGCGAAAGTCGATTCCAGCGCGCATCAACTGTTGCATCGCACCTTCACCGCAATCAATCAAGATCACGCGATCACCTCGTGTTATCGCATGTGACGGCTGCGCGCGGTGAAGTTTGGGGACGGGGCCGCCAGCAGTTCCAAGTGTAATGAAACGGGTCTTAAGAGACATTAGTATTCCTAAGTTACTCGATCAAGCTTGCGCAGTCGGTAGTGGCACACGGCCTACGGCAGCGATTTCCAATTCGGCCAAACGCTCAACCAAGCGCGCTTTGATGTCTTGATGCTTTGCACTGTCCCAAAGGTTACTCATTTCACCGGGGTCATTTTCGAGATCAAACAACTCGTTCTGGCATTTACCCAGATACATCGACAGACGCCAATTGCTCTGAACGATTGTATGAACCCGAGGACGAGTGCCAAAAGCTTCCTGCGTGCGTTGCGTTTCGTATTGAATATGCGCCGCATCACGGCCAGCGCCGCCAACGGTTGGCAGCACAACGCCTTGCATTCCCAGTGATTTCTCAACCTTCGCATGCTCTAGGATGGTTGTCCCGATATCGAGGGTCTGCGCCAAATCATCTGTGCGCGTACCGCTGTCGCCTTTAGGGTCGGCCCAAATGAATGGCACATGCGTGAGGCTGTCGTATTGCTCCGCACCTTTGAACAAAAGGCGATGTTCGCCCAAATGATCGCCATGATCGGACGTATATATTTGCACGGTATTTTCCGCGACGCCTGCATCTGCCGCCGCCGCGCGCACGCGGCCAACTGCATCATCAATCATCGAGATCATTCCGCAAGTCAGTGCGCGCGCCTCTAAGGCCTCCTGTTTGGAGACAGCCACCGAATAGCCAGCCATTTGACCCAGGTTTGGATCTTTGGCACGGTCACGTTCGGCTACTTTGACGTACTCGGGCGGGTCCCAATCATCAATCTCATATGCGGCAGGCACAACCATATCTTCGGGCTTGTACATGTCCCAATATTTACCGGGCGGTGTGAAGGGATGGTGCGGATCTGGGAAAGACACCACCAAAAGGAACGGCTTTGGGTTGTCGCGTCTCGCCTCTAGCCACTCAGCGGCGCGATCTGCGATGTAACTCGTTGAATAATGCTCTTCGGGAACTTTTGTGCGTATCGCTTGCGGTACGGTGAAGTTGTGATCGAACTGCTTGTCACGGCCACGCAAGGCGAGGGTTTCAGGGGCGTTTTTCTTAATCCATTCCAAATGATCGCCACCCGTATTAAAGCCATGACGCATGATCGAAATGTATTCGTTGAAACCATAGAACGGCAGCGGCACTTTAGGGTCAGGCTTATCCCAATACGCCTGACGCTCGTACTGATAAGTGTCGTTATCAAGGTCCGAGCGAGTCGCCACAGCCAGATCGTCTGGTGGCACCGCAAAATCTTCCCGATGCTCAGTCGGATCAATCTGTATGTCCCAATCGGATAAGTTTTGCAGATGGCTTTTGCCAATCAAACAAGTGTTGTAGCCAGCGGCTGCAAGAAGTTCTACGAACGTCACATTGTCATGATCAAGAGGAATTCCAAGCGAGCGTGTTCCATGGCTTGACGGCATACGGCAAGTCATAAGGCTCGCGCGGTTGGGCATACACACCGGAGAGGCGACGTAGAACTGATCGTGGCTGACGCCCTCAGCTGCCATAGCATCAATATTAGGTGTGCGCAGAACCGGATGGCCGTTACAGCCTAAGTGATCGTAACGCTGTTGATCCGTGATGAAAAGAATGTAGCTTGGACGTTCTGTCATACTTGTCGCTCCTGTGTTGCTGTTAGTTCATCACGGCTGCGCAGCGTATGCCATGCCACCAGAGCAAAACCTCCGGCTAATGCCAGACCATAGATTTCGGTTGGATGCGCTAGGATCAGAACTGCAATTGCGAGGCGCGTGAAGATCTCTATCGGTTTCAGCGCTTTGCGGTCAAACCCGGCAAGTGCGCTAGACACCAAATAAAGGGCTACGGCGATGCGGAGCATCAGTAATGCCAACCAGCCAAAATTGAGGGATCCATCATAGCCCGCTAGGAACAACCCATTGTTTGGATCGATCACAGCTTTATCGATCAGCAATAGCTCTGGATAGAGCGCGAAAACGAAGGGGATGGTGAACATGACGATACCTGATCGCACTGCTGAAAAACCGGTTTTCATCGGATCCGCCTTTGTGATGCTCGCTGCCGCAAACGCAGCCAATGCGACGGGGGGTGTGATCGCTGAGGCAACTGCGAAGTAAAAGATGAACATATGCGCGGTGAACGTCGCAAGTCCTAGGCCCACAAGCATCGGACCCATCAGCAAGGCAACGTTAATATAGGCTGGCACCGCTGGCATTCCCATGCCGAGCAGGACTGCCAAAAGCATCGTCAAAAACAGTGCGAACAGTTGGAAACCAGCAGAGTTGGCAGAAACATCAAAGGAATTGAGAAATCCAAGCACATCAACGGCCACGAATTTTGCAAGGCCTGTGAAGTTCAAGCATACGTCGATCACGGTGACAGCGATGAACATCAAGAACAATGTGGAGATCGTCACGCCCGCCTGCGACAGACCGTCAAAGATCTTCATCGGTTTGGCACGGAAGGATTTATCGACGAACATCAGGATAAGTAGGAGGAACACCGCCCACCATCCCGCCGCGCTGGCATCGCCCGCCGCGTTTTGGAACAGCTCGATGATCCAAGGCAAGGATGTGATCTCGCACGTCCCGTTGCTTTGATCAACAACTGCACCCAGCATGATCGAATACCAGCTGCATCCGACAGCGTCTTTGGGAGTAAGCAGAAGGACCAGAACCAACAAGACAGGACCAAAGATTTGCATCAAATGAAGGCGATCTTCTCCTGTTAGTTTCATGTCTTCAGTTAATTCTCCAACTGCTTCGATTTTTTGCTTACGCGCTTGGAACATGACGGAGAGGAACAAGCAGAAGAAGTAGAAGCAGGCAGGCAAAGTTGCGGCGATGATAATCTCGCGGTAAGGCACACCAGTCAAAGCTGCCATGATGAAAGCAGCAACGCCCATGATCGGCGGCATGATTGCACCGCCGGAAGAGGCGGCAGCTTCGACGCCGCCCGCGAAGACTTTGGAAAAGCCACGCTTAAGCATCATTGGGATCGTCAAAACGCCAGTGGACAAGACGTTCACAACAGGACCGCCAGTGATCGTTCCAAACATCGCAGAAGACACGACGGCCGCATGGGCTGGGCCACCGCGCAAGTTGCGGGTTGCAGCAAAGGCGAGCTTGATCAGAGATTGGCCACCAGCGCATTTGCCGAAAAGAGCACCTAGAATGACATATGGGAAAACGAGAACAAGCAGGACGTTAATGAAACGACCGAGCAGGCCAGAGGATTGATTGACCAAGGCATCTTGGAACAACCCAACGCTAGATCCGAGTCTCCTGACGTCTTCACTGCTTAAAATCGTCACTAGATACTTGTTTTGATCCTCTGAGCCAAAAAAGTACCAATTGAGGATCGTAAAGAACGTATAAGCGGCGATCAAGATTGAAACTAAGACGAGCGGCAATCCCCAGACTTTGATATTGTAGCCAAGGAAAACGACAACAGCACCGAACATGATTAAGATCAACCAGCTACCTGTTGTGGTCGCGCACCCCGGATCATCGGCTGTGTCAGGCGCAGGCAATCCATAAAGTTCAGCGAAGTCAATTTCCGCCTGCAATGCCTTGGCGACCAGGCGTTCACGGTCTCCGGTAAATGTATCGATCAAGCATACGGATTCGATCTCGATTAAGTATGATAGTGAAATTGCTGCAGCGGCTATGATAAGCGCGGCATCCATGAAAAGTCCGAAACGGCGGACAGTTGTGCTTTTGTCTGTCCAACTGCGCCACATAGACTTTTTCAATGCAACGATCAGCATCATCCAGAAGAAGGTGATTGGGAACAACCACTCGGTCGGGAAGCGCCGTATCCTGAAAAAATCGTTACCCGTGAGATCCTTCCATAGATTGTCCCAGCCCGGAATTGCTGGCGTCACGTTAACGAGACCAAGTAGAACGAGAAGAAGTGCCAGGATGTAGACAAGTCGTCCTACAAACACCGGCTTTTCAAGTGGTACCGTAGAGTTCGGTGAGTTTTGATCTGACATGGACGGTAGCCATCTTTTGCACAGTGGAGCAGGAGAATTGAAAAGGAGGGCGTTCTTTCAGTGCCCTCCCAAATGACAGTGTTCGCTGAACTAAGGCTTTGAGCACATAGGCAATATGTGGCCCGCTTCTTCCCAAGCACGTACCGCGCCGGGGTGGAACTTCACGATGTTCGCGCCGCAAAGGCCGTTCGCTTTTTCAGAAACATCACCAAAGTTAAGCGTCGCCATGAAAGGGGCCATCGCTTTGATCTTGTCCAAGTTCTCGATGTGCGACTTTGTGAGCTGGTAGGCCAGCTCTTCGTCCATGCTCTTGTTCACAAGATCGCCGCCGGGCACAGCTTTGCCGCGGAACATGTCATCCTCAGACACAACGGTCCAACCTTCACCCATTGCCGCTTTGATATCAGCAAGCGGTACGACGAAAGGCGTTGAGCCGGGCTTGTTCAAGAACTTCTGCGTCGCTGGTGCTTCAAACTTTTCCTTAGGCATGGAGTGCATTGTCATTGAACCCGCAGCAGAGGCTTGCGTTACGCGCGGCCCAGGGAACATTGCAGGGATAACCGCTGCATCGACTGTTCCGTCGATAATTGCGGATGGCATCTGGCTCCAGTTCACTGTCACAGTATCATAGTCATCTTCTGACTTTAGGCCCGTGAAAAGCTGGATCAAACTGCGGGAGTTCAAAGCGGCAGTGCCACGTGGCGGGCCGTTCAAAACCTTCATGCCTTTGAGGTCGTCCCAGCCAGAAACACCTTTGGCATCATAGGCATAGAGCGTGAAAATTGAGAATGTGTAAGGATAAAGCATCGCAATGCTGTGACCAAGCTCTTTAGCCACGTCTTTTTCCAAATTGGAATATGGACCAGCTGCTTTCGCCATCAAGAACGGTAGAATGAAAGGTCCGCTGGCAAGGTCAATTTTACCTTCCGCGAGGGCCATTACGTATTTGGTTCCGGTTTGCCCGTCTTTCATTTGAATATTGGCGATCCCGCGCTCTGCTGCGTTTTCAACGAGCGACGTCGCGGATAGTGCACCGGCGGTGCCCGCGCCAGCAGCGTTGGATGTCAAGTTAACTTGCGCGAAACCCGCGCTTGCACTTAGTGCGAACGTCGCGGCGATGGCCGTTTTGGATATAGTCTTGAGCATTGTGTCCTCCCTTAGCTCTAAACAGCGCACCGGATCTGTAGCGACCGCTGCGCAAGCCATCTGTAGATGGCAAAGTGAGCTGCAGTTTTCCTGTCTAACTCACTTCCAGGCACTTCCAGAAGTGCGGACCTTTAGATTCGCAATTCAGTTTGAGCCCAGTCTCCTGGACCCCAATACAGTCTTTAGGGATCCTCAAGTCAAGTAAATTTAACAAAATCATAAATTTTTTTGCTTTTTTTACTAATTTGGGATCCCAAATGAAAAACTTTTGATCTACGCTATACATATATACGGGCTCTCAAGACACTTCCTGTAAATTCCCTGATTTAAGATGGAGGAAGTTTTCATGACAAACGAAGAACGGGACATCCAACGTAAACTAAGAGTTTCTTAAACATGCCAAGAAGATTGGCAATGCCCCCAAACCAAGCCGATATTTCGGGATTGGAAGATCCAGCTTCTATAGATGGCGAGACGCGTTTCAAAAGCATGGCGAAGCCGGTCTCAAGATTGGAATTTAAATGGCACTTACTCCAGCCCCTGACCGAATTGGCCTAAACAACCAACAAAAAGGTTTTTGGGGAGTATAGATTGAGCGTACTATTGAAACATATAATCATGCGCATAGCTTTAACCAAAGGCATAAATCCTTAGGTTCTCGCAAAGTATATTATGAACTTGACCATTTTCATCGCTCGATAAACTGCTGCCAAACTAATGAGAATAGGCATCTTGGGAATCTATGGCATCTAGAATGGCAGTGCGAACCTAATTTTCGGTCTCCATCCCGATTGTGTTTCTTTCGAGAACGTCATGACGGATTTCTTTTAGAATGGAGTGTGCTTTGTAGTTAAAATAGAATATCAAGTCGCCGTATGCGTCTCAAGTAGTTTTGTCTGGCAATACCTGTAATTCGTCGTGCAGCAATTCTTTCGGAAAATCCTGAAAAGCAACGGGACGCAGCCATCTTGCGATACCCAATGTCCCCACTGATGTCGCACGAACATCCGT
>Ga0209406_1002127_pt1 | contig 13530 bp, 9 predicted proteins | sample COGITO_mtgs_1204_FD_184808 | JGI IMG/M metagenome (GOLD analysis project Ga0209406, IMG submission 184808) | Pelagic marine microbial communities from North Sea - COGITO_mtgs_120426 (SPAdes) (version 2) | ecosystem: Environmental > Aquatic > Marine > Epipelagic ...
TTACCGTATTAGACGAGGAGGGTTTCGAAGTGTCTGAGCCACTTGGCGCAAACTAAGCAGGGATGCCTGCTGCTTAAACACGGCAGGCGTTCTCCAGCTCCAGTGCTAGGAGTGCCTTCGGAAACCAGGCGCCAGAGATGTAAAGTTGCGTCACGAATCACGTGGAGATAGTATGCAATTCGTCGGTTCGTGGGCAGCCGCGAATGTTAGGGCTCGCCTTGGTTGCAATGCGGACTTCAGAGAGACAAGTGCTCACGCTCTCCTCAAGATAATTGCTGTGTCCGCCCTACAAGGGATGCAGCCCGCCCCACCTTGTGCCACCCATCGTTATGCCCAAAGGGAGTTTTGTAATGTCTAGCTGCCGTCTTCTGTTCACTTGCCTGTGTCTCCTATCCAGCACCGCGCTTGCGCTGGCTGATCCATTACCATCGTGGAGGGACGGTCCCAGTCGCACAGCGATCACCACTTTCGTTGAATCAGTGACCGATGAAAACTCCCCTGACTTTGTTCCTGAAGCGCAACGCATCGCTACGTTCGATAACGACGGAACGCTGTGGTCTGAGCAACCCTTGTATTTTCAGGCTATTTTTGCGATCGACAGGGTGAAGGCCTTGGCATCGAGCCACCCCGAGTGGAAAACAGAGGAGCCCTTCGCCTCGATTCTGAAAGGTGACCTGCAGGGTGCCCTATCAGGTGGGGAGTCTGCGGTAATAAGCATGATCATGGCGACACACGCCAACATGACAACGGATGAGTTCGCTGATATTACGACGCAGTGGATGGAGACCGCGCGGCACCCTGCCACCGGACGAAGATACAGCGAGATGGTCTTCCAGCCTATGTTGGAACTGCTGGGCTACCTAAGGAGCAACGGCTTCAAGACCTTCATCGTATCCGGCGGCGGTATCGAGTTTATGCGTCCGTGGACTGAGGCGGTATATGGTATTCCTCCGGAACAGGTTGTCGGTTCAAGTATCAGAACGCAGTACGTGCTGCGTGGCGAGGGTCCTGTGTTCGAGCGGCAGCCCGAGCTGTTCTTCTTTGATGACAAAGAAGGCAAACCTGTGGCCATCAATCATCACATTGGCCGCCGACCTATTTTGGCGGTGGGTAACTCCGATGGTGATTTTCAGATGCTGGAGTACACCACCACAGGTGAGGGTGCACGCCTGGGCGTTATCATTCATCACACAGACGCTCAGCGTGAATGGGCCTATGATCGCGAGTCTCACATTGGGCGGCTAGGTCGGGGACTCGATGAGGCTGATGAACGCGGCTGGATAGTAGTGGATATGAAGGATGAATGGGCTACGATTTACCCGACAAAATAGGCGTGCGCTACATTGTGCCCAGTGGCACTGCCCAACCGGCGGGCAGGATTGAGCACCCAAGACGATTCTGGGTTGAGGATCACTGCATTTCGGTACAGCATTTACCATGCAGAGACTTGCTGAAGTGGTGATGCCGCTCTCGATTGCCGCCGCCGCCCTGAATAATGCCAAGACTAACGGATGGATAGGCTACTACCCGGTCCCCCTGTTAAAAAACAGTGAGCTGCACGTCAACGGACAGAGGTAGGTTAAGCCCGAGAGTCCAGACATTGGCCGCGCTGCTGACAACGTTGAGGCTTGACGACCGCGATTCCACAAAGGCAGCGATACACTCTAGTCCGGGCTATAGACGAACTCGAAGGGCTCGATAAGTACTGGCATATCATCGGTGCAGGCCTTTCCGTAGTTGTCGAGCAATCCGTTCCAGTATTCACGATGCAGCGGAATCCAAATATCCGGGTCCTGCACGGGTGGTCCGTCCAAGCGGGTCTCCAGGGCACTGATTTCTCCAAAGGTCGTCTCGCGTACATCGGTGAGCTTCACCACGACCCTCGGGAGCCCCTCGTAGTCTGCGAGAATGATCGGCGTGCCGGGCAGAGATTCGGGGAAATTGTTGATCTCCATTACCCATGGAAGACTGAAGGTTGCTACCTTTGTGCCCGCCTTGACGAAGTCAAGGATCATGCGAGTGGTTTCAGCATCGATGCCAATTGATCTTACCTCATGTGTCCCCGCAAGATCAGGATGGACGTTGCATGCGGCGGACCAAAATACGTCTAGCTCCGCGTCGTCAGGAATGGCCGGACCGTCGGCGATAAGTATACTGCGCGTCATTGTAAACCCCTCTTATAAACAACGTTTTTGTGTGCCGTCTACAGCGGCCCTCATCACCACAGCCGCTTATTGCTCCCCTACTTTAAAAAAGACCGTCTTCACAGCTTGCGGTGTCATGAAAATAGCCCAGTACACTATCCACAAGATCTAGCGTTATACCACCTTAGCTCCGCCCTCGCTTCGGACTGACACATCACGATCTTAGATAAGTTGGCCTGACAAAGATCCCTCGTTAACCAGAAGCCGACGCAGAAACTCACCTCGACCCGATTCGGCCTGATTTTGGCAATGCTGATCGTGGCAGGTCAACACCCGACGGCTATGTGGCAAGAATGGTTGAGCACGTGCAGGCTAACCCGTCGTGATCTTGTCTCAAACAGAGTTTTCAGGCGCCTTGGGCGGATAGACTCAGCGCTATTGAAGGGCTAAGCAATGTCAATGGGGTATTAGGAAGCGGTCCACTCGCGCCACCCAGATTGTTGACCCGAAGATGACGCTCAATCGGCGTTAATCATGTTGAGATCACCTACGTATCGGACCCTCACAGATCTTTCCCCTCCATTGCCGGACAGCAGCACACAGAAAGCTATGTCAACTATCGTTCAGTAGCGTCCCTGCTGGTTGAACGGTGAACTCCCGGACTCTTTCACTGTATTTTTGCTACGATGCGGCCAACCGCACACGGAGCGAGTCTCCGCAATAGCCAGCAAGAATACTTAGGGGCCATCAGAATTTATGTTATCGATTCAGCGGTCTATACGCCAATGGACTGACGCTTCGCGTCGCAGCGTGGGCGGCGCGCTGCTCCTTTACCTGCTCGCTTTACCGGGTCTGGCGCAGGAACACCATCAGGCGCAAACACCCTATCTTGTCGGGCGGGGCATGGCGGATATTACCGGCCCGGAAGTGGGTATGCCCTTGTGGGGCTTTGGTCGGCCCGACCAGATTGATGAGGGCCTCCACATACGCTTGCGCTCACGCGCGTTTGTAATGACACAAGCCACTGATGCTACGCAGCGCCTGGTATTTGTCAGCGCCGACTTGGGAAGCATTGATCATCATATCGCGTTGGAGGTCGTTGAGCGCTTGCAGCAGCGCTATGGTAAGACCTATACCCTGGACAATGTCATCATTAGCGCTACGCATACCCATGCGGGCCCCAGCGGCTACTGGCATTCGCGCACTGCTACCGGTCTGGATGGGGGGCTATACCCCGCACACTTTGACGCAATTGTCGCCGGTATTACCGCCTCCATTGTCAAGGCGCACGAGGATCTACAGCCCGGAAAAATCCTGATTAATACGGGCCCCGTGGTAGACGCGGGGGTAAACCGGTCGGTGATTGCCTATCAGGAAAATCCCGAGCGCGAGCGCAACAGGTACAGCGAAAATACCAATACAACGATGACGCTGCTCAAGTTTGTGGGAAGTGATGGCGCGCTGGGCATGATCAACTGGTACGCACTGCACCCGACGGCGATGAATTACTACAACCGCCTCATATCCGGCGATCACAAAGGCTACGCCTCGCTGCAGATGGAAAAGCGCCGGGGTACTCGCTACGCATCAAGCGACGATTTTGTTGCCGCGTTTGCCCAGTCTGACCCTGGTGATGTCACACCCAATACTCACCTGAACAATACCGGGCCTGGCGAAACCGACGTAGACACGACCCGTATTATGGGCGAGCGTCAGGCTGTGGTCGCGCAGGCGTTGTTCAATGGGGCGGAGGAAGCGCTCGTGGGCGAGATTGACTCGCGCCGCCTCTATGTTGACTTAAGCCACTATGCCGTCGATGACAAATTTACTGGTATGGGCACACAGTACACCTGCCCATCGGCTTACGGCTACGCTTTTGCCGGGGGCTCCACGGAAGATGGGGGAGGACACTTCCTGTTTAAAGAGGGCATGACCGAGCAGAGTCGGTGGCGAGACTGGCTGATTCGACGCATTATTGGGGCTCCGGAGTGGACTGACTCGGTGAAAACCTGCCAGGCACCCAAGGCCATTTTATTGCAAACCGGTACGGGCACACCGCCCCTGCAGTCTCAGATACGGTCAATCACCGTGGCGCGTATCGGCCAGCTGGTAATACTCGCCTTACCAGCGGAGGTGACTACCATGGCGGGTAGGCGCCTGCGTGACAGTGTCATGGACGAACTGGGCGAATGGGCAAGGTACATTGTGTTGGCCGGCTATGCCAATGGCTATGCGGGGTACATCACCACGCCCGAGGAATATAGGCTACAGCAGTATGAAGGTGGTCACACGTTGCATGGGCGCTGGAGTCTGCCCGCCTATCAGCAAATTGTCAGCCAACTGGCCGCGGCCTTAGAGTCAGGTGCCCCGGTAGCGTCTCACATCGCCTACGATGACTGGCGCGGCAAGTCGCTGGGGCTGCCTTTACCGTCGGGCGCTGGGAAACCCCTACCTCATGGCGCGCGATTCGGCGAGCTACTGACGCCAATGGCCCCTCGGTACCGCGTGGGAGACACGGTCACCGCCAAATTTTGGTCGACCAATCCCACCGCACATTTCCCTAAGGGGACAAACTACCTGTTGGTGGAGCGCAAAACAGCGTCGGGCTGGAGCCGGGTTGCAGACGATGGCGACTGGACTACCCGTGTGCGCTGGCAACTGGAAGCCGGAGCCTACGTTGCCGCATTGAGCTGGGCGATACCCCAGGATACGCCATCCGGTGAGTACCGGTTATTACATGTTGGGCACGATACGAGGGGTGTACAGTTTAGCGGGACCTCCGCCCCATTCGAGATTACCGATGGCTAGTGGAGTGTCGGCGATCGGTATTTTCAGCTGACGCCTTAGTGCGGTCCGGCTGCGGCTTTTTAGGTTTTTTAGGCTTAGCTGGGGGCAGCAACTTTGATTCAGGCAGCGCATTTACTGGCGTGTAACCCGCCACAAATTTTCTTGGCAGTAACCGTTGAATCAATCGTTCGATATCTTTCAGTTGCTGGATCTCATCGGCACTGACTAATGAGACCGCATGGCCTTGTGCACCCGCGCGCCCTGTGCGACCAATGCGATGCACGTAATCTTCGGCAACGTTGGGTAGATCAACATTGACCACTTGCGGGAGCTGTTCAATATCGAGCCCCCGGGCGGCGATATCAGTGGCGACCAATACACGTACCCTCCCTGATTTAAAATCAGCCAGGGCTTTTGTGCGGGCCCCTTGACTTTTATTGCCATGAATCGCCACAGCGTCAATGCTGTGCTTGCCCAAAAATTCAGCCAATTTATTGGCGCCGCGTTTGGTCCTGCTGAAGACCAGCACTTGCTGCCATTGATGGTGTTGAATTAAGTCCACTAACAGGCGCGGCTTTTGGCTTTTATCAACGGGGTGTATCCATTGGGTCACGTTGACCGCCGTGCTGTTTTTGGGTGTCACAGATATTTCCACGGGGTGGTTAACAATCGTTTTCGCTAGATGGCGAATATCATCCGAGAAGGTGGCAGAAAACATTAAGTTTTGACGCTTCGCCGGCAAGACTTTCAGTATTCTGCGAATGTCATGAATAAAGCCCATGTCTAACATGCGATCTGCTTCATCTAAGATCAGCACTTCGAGTTTATTAAACGACATGGCATTTTGCTGATGGAGATCTAATAAGCGTCCAGGAGTGGCAATTAAAATATCAACTCCCCGGCGCAGCTTCATCATTTGCGGATTAATGTTGACACCACCAAACACGACGGCAGAGCGTAGACTCAGGTATTTGCCATAGGTGTCGACGCTCTCGGCAACCTGTGCGGCTAACTCGCGGGTGGGCGTTAACACCAGCGCGCGCACTTGGTTGGCTCTGGCGGGCTGTCCTTTAGCTAAACCATGCAGCAGCGGTAAGGTGAACCCCGCGGTTTTGCCGGTCCCGGTTTGCGCAGCGGCCATAACATCGCGACCGTCAAGCACCACCGGTATTGCCTTCGCTTGTATGGGCGATGGCGTGTCGTAGCCTTTGTCGATGACCGCTCTTAATAGAGGCTCAGATAACCCCAAGGTGGAAAAACGCATAGTGTCTCTTTTTTTGTGTTGGTTTTGGCTACCGGCAACGATGTCAATAACAGATGGAAACAGGGCAAATACAGCGGTGCTCCTGTCGTGTGCGGTAAATAATGAACGGGTTGTGCGGTCAAGCCGCTGGCTGTCGACGATAACCGCCGCGCTCAGGCGTTTCGCCGCTCGAGTGCGCGGCGCCATACACTGCCCTGACCCGGAATAGGTGAGGGATGCGGATAGTAAAGAAATCTTCAGCAACTCTCAAGGGATGCGTGTTGTGTGCCACCCCCAAGCCGCAAGGCTGACCGCTCGGCGGGCGAGAAGATCCTTGGGCGTACATGATGATGAGTGGCCCGCTTGTAGCTGTTCAAGCGTTAAATGTGACCCCTGTCGATCGCCAAGGCCGTTGATAAATTTAAGCGTTTTAAAGCCGTCAAACCAGGTATGAAGCTGACGCGCGCGCTGTGCCTTGTCGCCTCCCTGGCGCTTGGCGTGACGTAGAGCCGTGACGATGCCCAGTTTATCGAGTAACTCAGCCGCATCACCCGCGAGCTCGACGGGCAGCTGCATTGCCAAGTCATCGTTGATGGCGGGGGTTTGACGGTCTACCCACGTTGGCATTTTCTCAAGGACAGTGTTGAGAGCGGTGAAACAGTGGGGGTGGTAAAAAAAAGGCACCGTTTCTGGTGCGGACGTTGCCATTAACCGCTGTACCGCTGGGCCGGTGCCAAAGGGGACTCTGTCTGAGGCTCGCGCCTGAATCAGCACCGCTGGTCCTGCCGGTCGATGCACGCGTCCTACTTTCGCCAGTTTGTTGAGCAGATAAAAATCTTCTGCGCCGGCACGTAAAGGTACACCGCGAACGGCGGCATAGCAGCGAGCGCTAAACGAGCAGCAACTGCCCAGCGTGTGGAACGCATAGGGTGAGCGAGCAGATTCAAGGCCCGACACGTAGTCATGTAACCACAGCTCATACACCAATGTTGCCCTGCCTAGGGCTGTTTCGGCATGCATGACATGTTGAAACGGTAACGACACGGCCGCAGCGTCCAGGGGCCATGATTCGGTAAGATACCGCGCGGGCCACTGCGCATCGGCGTCGCAGGAGTGTATCCAGTCGGCCTTGACGCGCTCTTGCTGCATTAGCCAGAGGGCCAGATCACAGCCGATCCGTCGTACCCGACCGACACCTTCTTTATGGGGTATGGGTCCCTCTAAGCGGTCGAGATCGACTAGGAGCACATCGACGGCCGAAGTGATGGAGCAGAGTGCTAGGCCCGGCAATGGCCACGCTGTGGCTCGCTCCTGGATAAATGTACGTAACGCGCTGTTAGCACTCGGATCAGTGCAGGTGTCGGGTCGATTCAGAAGGCAAATAACCAGCAGCGCTTGCCCTCGGATCGGCTTAGGTACTCGCTGGAGGAAATCCGGTGATTCTTGGAAGCAGGGAATGACCATGACCTGTTGCCACTGACCCTTCAGCGCAGGCCGCGCGGGTAATAGCGCATAGCGGGACAGGTATTTGTCGATGACGGCCTGACCGTGAGATGTCAATGCAGTGCGGGCCGAATGGGTAAATCAACGATTATCTGACCCTCAAAGGCCAGTATGTCCTGCCAGCGAGTGTTGACGGTATCGGCGGGGAAAAATTCGCCTGCGAGATCGAGGAAAAGTTCAAAATGTCGTGCCTCGGATCGGGTAATCGATCGATAAAACGTTTTCAACTCGCCCTCAGGCAGTGCCTGTGCGATCAATCCAAAGCGCTCAGCCCCCCGAGCCTCAATGACACCCCCTACGAGCAAACGGTCTAAAAGGTAAAGCTCTGACCCCTGACGGATGAGGCTTCGGATGCTGTTGACGTAGGGATCTTTGATGTCCGCCCCAAGTGTCAAGCCACGGGCCTGAGTGAGCTTAATGACCTCGCGAAAGTGCACCATCTCCTCGACGGCGAGCTCGGCCATGGCTAGGACTAACTGTGGCCTGTCGGGATAGTGAGACACCATGGACAGCGCCATGCCTGACGCCTTTTTTTCCGCAGCAGCATGGTCGAGTAAAAAGGTATCAAAGTTGTCAAGTACGCAGTCGACCCAGGACTGAGAAGAGGGCCGCGTTAGCGGGCTATTGGCATCCATAGTGGGAGTCACTCCATGAGAGCGCCCAATTGTAACCGACTTGTGCGGTGGTCGCAGAGCCGCGTTATTGTGCCGCCCACGTCGGCGCCTAGACGGCAGCCCATAACGAAACCTGTTGATGCAGCGGTGTCGACCTCGGAAACGCGTTCGGCTACAGTGAGTGCATAGCGCTAGGAGTCCGATGCATGTCACATCCAATAGAAGCAACACTGCGCCGGTGGGTCGGGGCTGGCTTAACCACCTGTAGCACTGTCGCCAGAGCACTCAAGAACCCCTGGCGCGAGCACGCTTTTCTGACGGGCATTCACGCACCGGCTAACACTGAGCTCAGCCTGACCGATCTGCACGTGGAGGGGGTCATTCCCACCTCGCTCCACGGCTGTTATGCGCGCATTGGGCCTAATCCATTCAAACCCGATCCACGCGGACATCACTGGTTTTTGGGTGACGGGATGGTTCACGGTCTCCGCCTTGCGAATGGTCATGCCGAGTGGTACCACAATCGATTTATCCGCTCGCAAGTCCTTGAAGCAGCCGGCGGCCCCGAGGCCGCACCGGGGCCACGGGCAGGCCCCGACGATACGGTCAACACCAATGTGTTGCGGTTGGGCGGCAAAATATTGGCGCTTGTGGAGGCAGGTACCCCCCCAGTGGAACTAACCAGCGCGTTGGATACGGTGGCTTACACCCGCTTTGAGGGTGCGTTAACCAGCCCATTCACCGCCCATCCCCATGAAGATCCGCTCAGCGGCGAGTGGCACGCCATCAGCTATTCACCACTGACCCCCGACCATGTGTGCCACGTCGCCATCGATAAGCGAGGCGGGGTTCTCAGACAACGACAGGTTCCCGTCGCTGATGGCCCAATGATCCATGAATGTGCCCTGACAGCGCGCTTTGTCGTTATCTTCGACTTACCGGTGACGTTGTCTCTGGGGGCGGTGGCAGGGGGCTTTAAGCTCCCTTATCGCTGGGATGCCGCGCGAGCGGCCCGCGTCGGCTTGTTACCCCGGAAAGGCAGCATAGATGAGGTAATCTGGTGTGAGGTAGATCCGTGCTTCTTGTTTCATGTTGTCAATAGTTTTGAGCTTGATAATAATACCGTCCTGATCGACGCCATGGTCTACGAAACGATGTTCGCTCATGGCCCTGACGGCCCCAATGGCAAGCCTTTGGGGTTAGAGCGCTGGCGTATTGATCTGCGTACCCAGCGAGTGACCCGCAGCACACTCGATGCTACGCCGCAGGAATTTCCTCGGGTGGATGACCGGCGCTTTGGTCAGCCATATCGGCACAGCTGGAGTGTCAGCTTGTCCAGTTCCCCCGCCCCCGATTTTGCCGAGCCCAATAGCCTGTTCCATCATGACTTACAGACGGGTGAGCGCGCTGAATACAGCTTTGGCGCCACCCATGTCGGTGGGGAGTTCGTCTTTGTACCCCGGCATCAAGGCGCTGCGGAGGGCGACGGCTGGTTGCTTGGTTTTGTGGTCGATACCGAAAGAGACACCAGCGAGCTGCTGATCATGAATGCGTTGGCCGTCGAAGCGGGCCCAGTGGCCGCGGTTCACATACCCCATCGCATCCCCTCGGGATTCCATGGCAACTGGCTCGCTGACCCCTTCGAAGAGGCGCTGTGAGCTGGGCGCAGTCGGCGGAGAGAGAGGGGTGCAAAGGCTAGCGGCAAGGGCCCGCGGCAAGGGCCCGCCCCAGGGCCGTTAGCGCTCTCGGAACGTGGCGATATCGGTAAAGGGCTTTTTCACGGTGGCCGCCTTGGGAATGCGCGCATCGGCGGCAGCGTAGCCTACCACCATGAGTACAAAGGGTCGCTCATTGGTGGGTCGATCAAGAATGGTATTCAAAAATTTCATGGGGCTGGGTGTATGGGTCAGTGTTGCCAGACCGGCTTCGTGCAGGGCGGTAATGAGAAAGCCCGTGGCGATACCGACAGACTCTGAAATATAGTAGTTCTTGCGTTTTCTACCCGCGCTATCCACGCCGTAGCGCTCAGCAAAGACAGCGATTAGCCATGGGGCGTGTTCTAAAAACGGTTTTTGGGCGTCAGTCCCTAGGGGCCCCAGGTCGCGAAGCCATGTTTCCCCCGCTTTGCCACCGTAAAAGGCCTGTTCCTCGGCTTCAGCGGCGTGACGGATGGCTTGTTTAATACTGGGGTCGCCAATGCAAACAAAATGCCAAGGCTGGTGATTTGCTCCGGAGGGCGCCGTGCCAGCCGCCCGGACGGCGGTTTCAATGATTTCTCTGGAGACGGATCTGGTCGAGAAATGCCGTATCGTCCGGCGACGACTGATGCGCTCGAGATAGCGACTGCTGCGTGCTAAACCTTCGGCCTCGGTGAGCTCGGGCTGTTCAGGTAACCGGACGGGGTCGTAGTTATCGCTCACACAAGGGTCCTTGGTTAAAGGGTTTGAGGGCATTTATACCGCGCAAGCGGTGTGCTCGGTAGGGCTAACTTATCATGAAATGCCATGACGCAGCCCATGATCACTGCGGTACTTCTTAGGGCGATGTTATCCGCAGGGCCATTGCAGTAGCGCTACAGTGACGCTGCACGCCGTTAACGCCAGGCGTGAGACTGTCGGTAGAGCAATGGAAACAGCTTGGGGAGCATCGATGGGCGCAAGAGGCTAACGGGGGTTTTGCAAGAAATAATGCACTGAAAACGATGTAGTGGTTGCTAAACCCCCATTTTTCGCCTACTTTCCGTTGTGAATAACAACAACGGAAGTAAACGAGGAGTGTTCATGAACAAGCATTACATTCGTACAGGGCTATGTATAGCTCTTGCCAGCGCGTCAGGCGTGGCGTTATCAGCAGAATTAGAAGAGGTGCTTGTCACCGCTCAGAAGCGTACTGAAAGCCTCCAAGATGTTCCTATCTCGGTCACCGCTATCAGTGGCGAGGTGATTCAGGACGCGTCCATTCGAAGCTTTACCGAACTGGGTGCTTACGTACCCAACTTCTCGGTGTCTGAAAACGCGGTTAACACCATTATTTCTATGCGCGGCATATCCATTGGTGCGCAGCAGTCTTTTGAACAGTCGGTGGGTATGTTCGTGGATGGGGTGCACTACGGTAAAAGTCGACAAGCGCGGTTAGGGCTATTCGATCTTGAGCAAGTGGAGGTGCTTCGTGGTCCTCAGGGCACACTTTTTGGTAAAAACACGTTGGCAGGCGCGATCAATGTTCGCACGGGCGCACCGCGAGTGGGTGAAGACCTCTCAGGCCGGGTGGCCGCGAGTTTTGAGAGCGACAATGGCAAGTACTTTGAAGGTCATGTCACAGGGAGTCTGTCGGACACAGTTGCTGTGCGCATTGCCGGCATGACCCGTGAAATTGATGGCTATAACAAGAACACGGCCCCCAATTCCTGGGGCGACAGCATGCCGAGTACTGAGGAAAGTATTGTTCGTTTGGGACTCCAGTGGGAGCCCTCCGAGCGAACTAGCCTAGGCCTTCGCTTCACCTACAGCGATTATTTGCGGGAGGGAAGCACGGGCACTGTTACCACTTTCCAGCCCCTGCCGAATGCGCCAGCCAGTAACCAAGCTATGTACGCCATGATGGCTCTGGCGTGGCCGGGCTTTAGCCCGGGCATTACCGACGCCTACCGCGATGGCTACTCTCTTGGCGGTGCCGCACTCAGTGGCAGCAACGGTCCCGAGCGTAAAGACGGTACCGATACGCAAAACTCCGAATTCTCAATGAACTTCGAACACCGGTTTGACAACGGCATGACCTTGAATACGGTGACCGGCGTCTCAAATTACGAGTACGAAGACGGCATTGATGCTGACTTCTTGCCCGTTGAGTTCATCGGCCGCAGTGATGACTCTGAATTCGACCAATTCTTTCAAGAGGTGCGTTTATCCTCGGACGGAGAGGGAGCATTCAACTGGATTCTTGGTGCCAACTACATTGAATCTGAGCAAGAAATCGATCGCTTAGTGGTCGTGGATGGCACCTTGGGCAATCCCGGTATCATGCGTGCCATTACCTGCCCACCCGCTGCGGCGGCGGCGACAGGCAACCCTTTCTGCGGGACCCCCACCTTTTTGGCGTACAGCCCTGCACAGCTATTGGGTATCGCCACCGGTTTGGCGGGGCCAGCCGTAGCACCTATTCTAGTGGCCCCTGGGGGACCATTAGCGCCTGGTGTGGAGGGCGTTACCATGTTTAGTCAGGTGGGTCGCTTGTCCAGATGGGTGCAAGACACCGAATCCTTTGCGGTCTTTTTCCAAGGTACCCTCGACCTGACGGAGACACTGAGTGTGACCGCAGGTGTCCGTTACACCGAAGAAACGAAGGACGTCATTGCGCGAACGGATCTCACGCAAGCGGCAACGGGCATTGTCAACCCCACCGACCCGGCGGCGCAGCCCCTAATGCACGGACTTCAGGGTGCATCTTTTGATAGTTACACACACGCCTTTGTCGAGGAGCGCGACACGGATCAGTTAATGCCGTCTATCTCCATTAACTGGACGCCAGCAGATAATCACCTGCTGTATGCTAGTTATTCTGAGGGCTTTAAGAGTGGTGGTTTTAACTCGGTAGACGATCAAAACCCTGTGTTCCTGCCAGATGGCACCATACTGAGAGACCAGCCTGGTGTCGGTTTTGAATACGATGACGAAACGGCGTGGTCCTTCGAAATTGGTGGTAAACACACTTTACTCGACGGTGCTATGCGCCTGAACTGGAACTACTTCACCAGTGAATACGACGACCAACAGGTATCGACCTTTGTGGGTCTAGGGTTTGTTGTCGCCAATGCGGCAAGTACTGAAATATCAGGTTTTGAAGTGGACGCGGCGTGGCAGGTATCTGATCAGTTTCGTCTAAACCTGTCGCTGGGGTACCTCGACGGTGAATACGGCTCCTTCCCAGGTGCCGGTTGTACCGCCTTGCAGCAGGATGCGCTGCGCGGACTGGGTATCACTGATTCCAGTGCCCCTGTCACCTCCGTGGAGGTCGGTGGTCGAGTTTGTGAACAGTTATTTCTTGGCAATGGCTTACCCTCTGGTCAGTCACAGGACTTAAGCGGTGTGGCCCTCGGTGCACCGGAGCTCAGTGGATCCTTTGGTGCTGAGTTTGTCCAGCCTATTGGTTCGATGATGTGGTTCACCCAGCTCGATGTGAACTTCGTTGACGATTACTACATGACTGGCGACTTGGACCCTGTTGACATTCAGAAGGGATT
>Ga0209406_1002135_pt1 | contig 13502 bp, 13 predicted proteins | sample COGITO_mtgs_1204_FD_184808 | JGI IMG/M metagenome (GOLD analysis project Ga0209406, IMG submission 184808) | Pelagic marine microbial communities from North Sea - COGITO_mtgs_120426 (SPAdes) (version 2) | ecosystem: Environmental > Aquatic > Marine > Epipelagic ...
GGGATTGATTTCAAACATAGCAGCATCCGATTTTATATAGGATGTATATAATGCACTCACAAACTTTGTCATTTCTTTAAAAGCGACACCGGAAAGACCTAAATTAAAAGCAACTTTACGTGCCTGAAAAGGCATGATTCCAAGAAGAGGATCAATTTCTTCTGTAAAGATCAAATGAGGTGTTTCTTCAGCAACCGTCTCAATATCCATCCCTCCTTCAGTAGAATACATGATCATGTTCTTACCAGTTGCTCTGTTTAGCAATACAGACATATAATATTCGTCTGGTTCTTCGTCTCCTGGATAATAAACATCTTCGCAAATTAAAACTTGATTTACTAATTTTCCTTCTGCAGAGGTTTGAGGCGTAATCAACATCATTCCTAAAATATCATCAGCAATACTTTTTACCTGATCTAAATTTTTAGCCAACTTAACTCCACCCCCTTTTCCACGACCACCTGCGTGAACTTGAGCTTTTATTACATGCCAACCTGTACCGGTTTCTTCGGTTAGTTTTTTAGCAGCCTCAACTGCTTCTGCAGGAGTATTTGCTACAATTCCTCTTTGAATTCTAACTCCAAAACTGTTTAATATTTCTTTTCCTTGATATTCGTGTAAATTCATTTGTAAGTATTTATATACGGAAACAAAAATACAAATTCATATATAAAACCTTGCATAGTTTTCATTAAAAAAACACCGATAATTCTCAATAAATATTTAGTTGATAAATACACACTGATATCGACCAACTAATCCTCAAAATTGGATTATTTTTACCACAACATACATTTAATATCAATTTTTTAAAAAAACTAATTTAATAAATTCGATCCCACAATCAAAAATATAAATATGGCGAAACCAACCTGTTTTTTATAATTTCTTTTTTATACATTCGCTGTAAAGTTCTAGATATGGTTTTAGGTAAAAATATTCACAAATATTTCGGGAATACAGCGGTTTTAAGAGGTGTCAACCTACACGTAAATAAAGGAGAGATTGTTGCTATTGTTGGTCCCTCTGGAGCAGGAAAAACAACACTTTTACAAATTTTAGGAACGCTGGACAAACCAACTACTCAAGAGGAATTTGAATTGAGTATCAATACAATATCATTGAAAAATTTATCAGATAACGAAATCTCTGAATTTAGAAATAAACACATCGGTTTTATTTTTCAATTTCACCAATTATTACCTGAATTTACTGCATTAGAAAACGTTTGTATTCCGGCCTTTATCGGTAACAAATCAAAAAAAGAAACAGAAATAAGAGCAAAAGAATTATTGGAGTTACTCGGGCTATCTGACCGATTAAATCACAAACCGAACGAACTCTCCGGTGGTGAACAACAAAGAGTGGCAGTAGCTAGAGCATTGATCAACAACCCTTCTATTATTTTGGCAGATGAGCCTAGTGGGAATTTAGACAGTGCTGCTGCAAAACAGTTACACAAATTATTTTTTGAATTAAGAGACAAACTAAATCAAACCTTTATTATAGTTACTCATAACGAAGAATTAGCAAACATGGCTGATAGAAAATTGACAATGAATGATGGGAAAATTGTAGCAAAAAACTAATTTTATGGATCAAAGAGAACTCAAAGAGTTTTTAGACGAGAAAGTAATGCTCTATAACAATCCAAGCTTCATAGAGAGCGACCCCATACAAATTCCTCATTTATTTTCTAAAAAAGAAGATATTGAAATCTCTGGTTTTTTAACAGCAATCATTTCATGGGGTAACAGAAAAATGATTATCAGAAATGCATTTAAAATGATGGAATTATTAGATAACGCCCCATATGATTTTATAATGAATCATCAGGAAAGAGATCTAAAACATATAAAAAACTTTGTGCACAGAACTTTTAATTCAATTGATTTCCAACAATTTATACGATCTCTTAACAATATATACCTTCATCACAACAATTTAGAGAAAGTATTGAGTGTTAAAAAGGGGGAAACTTCATATAAAGATGCAATACATCGATTGAAAAATCTATTTTTTGAAATTCCACATCTACAGAGAACAAAAAAGCACATTTCAGATCCATTAAAAAACTCTGCAGCAAAAAGAATTAATATGTTTTTACGCTGGATGGTAAGAAATGATCAAACTGGAGTCGATTTTGGAATATGGAAAACACACAATGCAGCAAACCTTTCTTGCCCTTTGGATGTGCATTCTGGAAATGTTGCTCGAAAACTAGCACTACTTTCCAGAAAACAAAATGATTGGAAAGCCGTTACAGAATTAGACACTAACTTGAGAAAACTTGACCATAATGATCCTGTAAAATACGATTTTGCATTATTTGGCTTAGGTGTTTTTGAAAAGTTTTAATAGTTAATTAACAACCTTTTTGTAGCTAAGAATTTTATAATAAATTAGTCTTCTAAAAATAAAAAATGCACTTTAAAGATCCGGAAATATTATACTTTTTGACGCTATTAATTATACCAATTTTAGTGCATTTATTTCAATTACAAAAATTCATAAAGACACCTTTTACAAATGTCTCTTTTTTGTATAAAATAGCGAAACAGACACGCAAAAGTTCTCGCATCAAAAAATGGCTAATTTTAGCAACAAGAATATTATTATTATCTGCTATCATACTAGCCTTTTCTCAACCATATATAAGCAATAAAAAAGCCACATTAAAACAACATAATTATATTTATTTAGACAATTCATTGAGCACAAATACGGAAGGAAAAAAAGGGAACTTATTACAAGTTTCTGCGCAAGAAATCATAAAACACGCCTCCAATGAAGACCAATATTCTCTGCTAACAAATTCAAATTTTTACTCAAAAAAAACAAAAAATGAGTTGAAAAAAATTCTATTGAATATTAAAAATACGGTAAAAAAAATTGATATAACTACGGTTTTTTTAAAATTCGACACCAAAATAAAAAATAAAACTAAAGGTTTAGATCAAATAATATTAATATCTGATTTTCAGAACGTTTATAAAAGTAAGTTTACAAATGTAACACCGCTATTTTCTGCAGTAAAACTAAATCCTTCAATAAAAAACAACATTTCTATTGACAGTATTTTTATCAGCGATTCAAATGCTACTAATTGTACCCTAAACGTTATCGTAAGAAATCAGGGAGACGCAAAAAAGAACGTCCCTGTAGCTATTTACAATACATCAAAACTAATAAGTAAGCGCTCCTCTTCTTTTGAAGAAAACACATACAAAAAATTAGAATTTAAAATTAAAAATCAGAAAGATTTTAAAGGAAAAATTACAAGCAATTATGACGATGTGTACCCCTTCGACAATTCACTTTTTTTTACGATTAAAAAAGATCAAAAAATCAATGTTTTATCGATTGGTAAAAAAGCAAATTTCCTGACTAGAATATACAATAATAAAGAGTTTAATTTCCTCCAATCATCTGTTCAAAATACGGATTATAATTCGATCCCAAAACAACAATTAATCATATTAAATGAAATTGAAAACCTTCCTAAGGTTCTTATAAAAAAAATTACAGAGTTTTCTGAAAATGGCGGAAGCTTAGTAATTATTCCGAATAAAACATCAACTATAAGTTCGTATAATAATTTGCTAAAAAAGTTGCGTGTTGGAAAAATTGATGCTCCAAGAAATAATCCGCTTAAAATTACAAACATTAATTTTGAACATCCATTATTTGAAAAAGTTTTTTCAAAAAAAATAACTAATTTTCAATATCCAACAGTGCAAAGTTATTTCCCTTTTTATTCAGATAATGCCACTAATATTATCCTCTTTGAAAACAACACTCCTTTTATTGCTCAAATTAAAAATAAAAAAAGGGCTGTTTATTGGGTTTCAGCATCTTTGAAAAAAAATAATAGTAATTTTATTAATGCCCCTTTAATTGTTCCTATTTTCTATAATTTCGGAAAATTGAGTTTTAAAAACAGTCAATTATTTTATAGACTGAGTACCAAAAATAAAATTGACATAGAAACAAGTACGAAAAATGATCAGGTCTTAACAATTTCAAATACAGAAAATTCTTTGATACCTCCGCAATTAAAGTTTCAAAATAAAGTTTGCATAACTACTACCGAAGAACTCTTAAAGTCAGGTTTTTATTATGTTTTAAAAGACAATGACACCCTTCAGTCACTAGCTTTTAATTATCCAAAAGAGGAAAGCTCTCTGAAATTCATGGACTTAAATGAACTAAAACAAATCAGCAAAAAAGGAATCATTTCTGGATCCATTTCAGAAGTTTTTAAAGAAACTAACAAAAAAAATAAAGTTCATTGGCTTTGGAAATGGTTTTTAACGTTGGCAATTGTATCTTTGTTGTTAGAAATTTTAATTCTGAAATTCTACAAACCATGAATACGCTTTTAAAATCGGCGACGATTATTGACAATTCTAGCCCATTTCACAATCAAAAAAAAGACATTTTAATTACCAACGGAATTATTGAAAAAATTTCGGATTCTATTAAAAACAGCAATCACCATCAAGTCTTAGAATTAGAAAATTTACATGTCTCTTGTGGCTGGTTTGACCCGAGTGTTTCTTTTGGGGAACCTGGTTACGAAGAAAGAGAAACCATAAAAAACGGATTAACTGTTGCAGCAAAAAGTGGTTTTACTTCTGTAGCGGTCAACGCAAACACAAATCCAATCATTGATCACAAATCTGCTATTGAATTTTTACGAAACAAATCGAAAGGATTTGCTACAAATCTATATCCTATTGGAGCTTTAACTCAAAAGAGCAAAGGATTAAAAATGGCAGAATTGTATGACATGCAACAATCTGGAGCGATCGCATTTGGTGACTATAATTTACCGATTACCAATGACAATTTAATGAAAATTGCCCTTTTGTATGCTCAAAATTTTAATGGTTTAATCTGCAGTTTCCCCAGGAATAAATCAATTGCTGGAGAAGGAATTGCGAACGAAGGAGTTAATAGTACAAAATTAGGACTCAAGGGAGATCCTAGTTTGGCAGAACATATTCAAATTGCAAGAGATTTATTTTTGTTAGAATATACCGGAGGAAAACTACACATTCCAACAATTACCACAGGCAAATCTGTCGCGTTAATCAAAGAAGCAAAAAAGAAAGGACTTAAAGTTAGTTGTAGTGTTTCTGTTCATCATTTAACATTGTCTGATGATGAATTGCATGGCTTTGATAGTCACTTTAAAGTAAATCCTCCCTTGAGAACCAAAACGGATGTAAAAGACCTCCAAAAAGGAATTAAATCTGGAGTGATAGATCTTATTACCTCAGATCACAATCCCATAGACATTGAACACAAGAATGTTGAATTTAGCGAAGCAAAAGCTGGAGCAATAGGTTTAGAGAGTGCTTTTGGTGCTATCAATTCTGTTTTAACACTGGAAGACTTCATACAAAATATTACATGCAATCCCAAAGCTATTTTCGGAATAGAAAATCATTCAATCAAAGAAAAAAATATTGCAGAAATCACTTTATTTGACCCTGAAAACGAATATACCTTTACTAAAAATCACATTTTATCAACATCAAAAAATAGCCCTTTTTTAAATAAAAAATTAAAAGGAAAAGCGTACGGAATTTTCTCTAACAATCAACTAATCATAAAGTAAAACAACTTGAATAACCAAACAATACAGGATGGGAAAACAACAGCCATCATCAGCCATATTACGATTATTGGAACTATCGTAGCGCTTGTGATACATCGTGGCAAGAAAAATTCTTTTGCTGCATTTCACATAAGACAAATGATTGGATTGGGACTTTTCGGGTTATTAAATCAATACGTAATTACTGATTATTTGGGAAACAATACAGGATTACTAATCGCATTTATCTTGTTTGTTTTCAGAATCATTGGAGTTTTAGGAGCCATTAAAGGGCAAGAAAAAAGAATACCATTTTTTGGAGATCAATTTCAAGAATGGTTTAAAAATATTTAACTACTACGTTAAAGGTAGCATCACAATGAGCGATTTAAATTACCTGGTAAGAATACCAAAAAAAGAAGTCGAAAACCCACCCTTACTAATTTTATTACATGGTTACGGAAGCAATGAACAAGATCTCTTTTCATTTTCAGAGGAACTACCGGATCAATTTTTAATTATAAGCGCTCAAGCTCCTATAAACATGCAGCCTGGAAGTTATGCCTGGTATGATATAAATTTTGATCGCATAAATGGTAAATTTTCAGATTTAAAACAGGCGAAAGAGTCTATTGATAAAATAGCCGTTTTTATTGATATAATAAAAGAAAAATACAAGACAGATGTAGCGCAAACATTTTTATTAGGTTTTAGTCAGGGTGCAATCTTAAGCTACTCTTTGAGTTTTTTCTATCCGAACAAGGTACAAAACGTAATTGCATTAAGTGGTTATATAAATACCGACTTATTACCCGCTACTATTTCAAAAGAAATTAAAACTGACTATTACTGTTCTCACGGTTCTGTAGATCAAGTTTTACCAGTAGAATGGGCCAGAAACAGCAAACCTTTCCTAGACAATTTAAAGCTTCAAAACACCTACTCAGAATACCCTGTAGGTCATGGAGTTGCTCCACAAAATTTTTATAGTTTTAAACGTTGGATCGAAGAAAGACTGTAATCAAGATAACAGCTGTTCTTTATCAAAAAAACAAGAGGGATTTGGATCTTCTCTACAACATCAAAATAATTCTTACCCAGCTAAGTCCTCAAAATCTAAAATTGATTTAAAACCATCCATACTTTTAAACTACCTTTACAATAAAAACTAATACATGAAATTTGCTGAATTTTCTTTACATAAATCAATATTAAAGGCAGTTGCTGAAGAACGGTTTCATACGGCCACTTTGGTCCAACAAAAAGCAATTCCTCTGGTTTTAGCAAAAAAGAATGTGATCGTTTCTGCTCAAACTGGTACTGGTAAAACCGCCGCTTTTGCCTTGCCTATAATTCAGTTATTATCTGAAAAAGAATCAGAAGAAAAGAACGTAAAAAAGATCAAATCAGTAATCATTACCCCAACTCGTGAATTGGCAATTCAAATTCTAGAAAAGTTCACCAACTACAGCAAGTACACAAACCTATCTACAACAGCTGTTTTTGGAGGCGTTTCACTTGCTCCTCAAAAAGAACTATTAGCCAAGGGCATAGACATCTTAATTGCAACTCCAGGAAGATTAATTGACCTTCAGTTACAAGGAAATATCGACTTAAGTGGTATTGAAATTTTTGTGCTAGACGAAGCCGATTTAATGTTGGATATGGGGTTTATAAACGACGTAAAAAAAATAGAAGCTTTGTGTCCTAAAAAAAAGCAAACCTTACTTTTTTCAGCAACGATTCCAGAAAAAATTAATGAGCTAGCTAAAACCACTTTCAAAAACCCCGTAAAGGTTGAAATAAATCCCGAGGACACTACTGCAAAAAATATTGGACAACTATTGTATTATCTCCCAAAAAAGAACAAAACAGATTTATGTTTACACCTGTTAAGAAATACAATAAATGGAAAAATAATCATTTTTAGGCGTACTAAATTTGGGGTAGATAAACTCGAAGAAAGTTTGCTGAAAAATGGATATAAGGTAACTAGTATTCATGGAGATAAAACACAAAGCATCCGAAATAAAGCTATTGAGGATTTTAAAAATCAAAAATCAAATATTCTGATTGCTACGGATGTTGCTGCGCGTGGAATTGACATTATCAATGTTGATGCCATCATTAATTTTGACATTCCAAACATCGCTGAAACCTATATTCACAGAATAGGTAGAACAGGTAGGGCAGGAAAATCTGGTATTGCATTTTCTTTCTGCTCTCCTGATGAAAATGGATATATTAAAATTATTGAAACTTTGATTGAAAAAACTATTAAAATCATTGACGATCATCCATATACAATCTCCAAACCAACTCACAAGAAGAAGCAACCCAACACCATCAGCAAACACAAAAAAGGAAGAAAATCTGAAGCCTCTAAAAAGAAAAAGAAACGCTGGTATTAATTGTGTTTTCCTCTCAAAAAAATTGATTTTAAGAATCATTTCAAGGAACTTCTTATCGAAAGAATTAGCTCTTTTTTTTTACAAATAATTTAGGAATAGAAAAAAACTTTTATCAATTAAATTTACAATATTACTGTTTTACAAAACAGACTTTAAAAAAGGTTGTAATTCAGCCTCTAATAAATCATAGTCAAAAGATTTTTCAAAGAAAGTTCGACTTTTCGAATTATAAATAATCGTTGCAGGAAGAGCTCCAGACCAAGAAGAGTCGATTGCTTTGATCCAAACATCATCATTTACATCGGCCAATAGAATAACTTTTGATTGTAGCTTTTTTTTATTGATAAAAGGAATCAGTCTTTTTTCTACTTGTTCAGGAAAATCTAAACTCACTAAAACAACTTCAACATTTTTATCTGCATATTGTTCTTGTAACCTTTCAAAAGCGGGTAACTCTTTAACGCAAGGAGCACACCAAGTTGCCCAAAAATTAATGACATACGTTTTATCATCTTTTATTTCTAACAAAGGCTTTAACTCATTGTAAGTATAGGACTTTACAGAAGTTACTTGGATTGAAATATTCTCAACCTTTGTTTGTTTACATGAAAACATAAAAGATAAAAACAATGAATAAGATATAATTTTAAGCATTTAGAAATATATTTAAATGATCTACTATTAAAAAAGAACCCCTATAATTTACACAACTCATTCACTGCTTTAAAGCAGTGTTAATCAAAAATTTCGTTCAATATTTTAGCCAAACGAATACCCCCTTTTTGTAATTGATTTCTCACAATTCCGAAATGTTCATAAGAATATCTATATCGTAAATTTTGACCTGATTCAACAGAATTATAAACGTCGTTAGTAAGCTCATGAACTTCATTTACCCAATCAATCAATGAGCCTTTTTCTATTGCTAATAGTTGTTTTTTGGATAAACTTTTAGCATTATTAGCTAGCTCTAAATAACTCATTCCCCAGTCATCAATCAACGAATGATCCCAAACTTGATGTAAGTTCGTTTTACTCCCAAACCATTTAAGTTGAATATCATTACCACCCCTATCCTCTCTTCTACCAATATGCAAAGGTTGGTGTAAATCACCTAAAAAATGAACTAACATTTTTAGATGAAATTTTTTATCTTTTAAAGTGCTATTTTTATCTTTAAGAACGGCAACACAGGTTTGAATTCCTGTAACTAAGTCTCCTTTTGGATTTTTTTCTGCAGAAGCATAAGTCTCATCCAGATCCATATTGATATAGTGCCAAGAATAATACTTATTATAGTTTCTGTCTGATTTTATCTCATCGGCATAGGTAGAAACAAAAGCTAAACTTTGACCATTTAAAATTTTATTAATTCTCTTTTTAGTTCTTTTATTTAAATATTTTTCTGCTATTTCACCTGTAGCTCTATGACCATTTTTACCCCAAAATATGGACTCTTTTTCTGATGCTTTTGAAAAGAAAAGAAAAGAAATCACTAAAAAAAACTTAACATTCATCTATAAATAATATTATTAATTCAAAGCGAATGTATAAATAAGTTGTAATCAAAGAAAGGTATTTGTTAAAAAAAAAATTATTTTAGCACAATTAAGTTAATAATCCAATCTTTAATTACATATGAAAGAATTAATATTGTTAGTGTGTTTCATTCTTTACTCTTTAAATAGTAAGGCCCAAAATACTGCTGAAGACAAATTAGGGTCTTGGTTTATGTACAACGGTTCACACAAACTTTCAGAAAAACTTGCACTAAAAACAATGGCGCATTATCGTTATTTTGAGTTGACTGATGAATTTCAACAATCAATTTACAGATTGGGTGTTAATTATAAGCTCAATTCAAAAGTGAATTTCACAGCAGGTATTAGTTATGCAGATGCAGATACAGCATATAAAAGCCCATCCGAACTACTAACCGAATTTAGACTGTATGAAGACATTAATGTAAATTACAAACTCGGAGATTTTAAATTAAAACATCGTTTTCGTTTTGAACATCGCTTCATAGAAAAAAATGCTATTAAATCTACTGAAAACTGGTTACGATACGATATCAACGCAGCATACCCACTTTCAGAAAAGTGGAACATGTACGTATTCAACGAAATATTTTTTAATTTTAAAGGCGATTTAATTTCCCAAAATTGGACTGGCGCTGGATTCTTGTACAAACTAAACAATGCTGTTAAATTCAAAGTAGGATATTTTTATCAAAAATTACCAAACATCGGATTTAACAGATTACAACTAGGTATTCTCTTAAATACTAATCATCGTAAAAAAACAAAATAAATGGAACCAATATTCACAAATGATGCAATTGTTTTTGGAATTTTAATGAGCTCTTTGGGGGTTGTTTTCTATACAGAATCCAAAACCAATGGTTTCTGGCATAAATTTTATAAAATTGTTCCTGGATTATTTATGGCCTATTTTATACCTGCAATATTTACTACTATTGGTCTAATTTCACCAGCGTGGAAAACAATAAATACTAACGGTGAAATTACATCTCAAGCTTCTCAATTGTATTATGTCGCAAGTCGTTTTCTACTCCCTGCAGCACTCGTTTTAATGACCTTAAGCATTGATTTAAAGGCAATTTTTAATCTAGGTTCAAAAGCATTAATTATGTTTTTTACGGGAACTATTGGAATTGTCATTGGAGGACCAATTGCCATTTTATTGATCTCGTTTTTTTCACCAGAAACAGTGGGTGGCGCCGATTTCGATGCGGTTTGGAGAGGGCTTTCTACCCTAGCTGGAAGCTGGATTGGCGGGGGTGCAAATCAAACAGCCATGCTTGAAATTTACAAATACAATCCTGCAAAATATGGTGGAATGGTGATCGTAGATATTGTAGTTGCCAATGTTTGGATGGCGATTTTACTCATAGGAATCGGTAAAAAAGACTCGATAAACAAATGGTTGAAGGCAGACACAGTTGCTATTGAAGAATTAAAAGACAAAGTAATCACTTTTACTCAAAAAGTAAAGAAAAATCCAACGTTACCAGATTTTATGATCATGCTTGCAATCGCTTTTGGAACTGTTGGTTTTGGACATTTTTCAGCAAAATATTTAAGTCTATTTTTTTCTGAGCTAATAGCTGCTATAACTTCACAAACTTGGCGAAATGTGTTTTCATTCTTAGGTTCTCCTTTCTTTTGGTTGATCAGTATTTCTACGATCATAGCAATACTTTTATCCAACACGAAAGCAAAAAATTACGAGGGTGCTGGTGCTAGTAAATTAGGGAGTATTTTTATCTATATTCTAGTCGCTACTATTGGTATGAAAATGGATTTGAATCAAGCTTTTGAAAACCCTGGCCTAATGGTCATCGGTTTTGTATGGATAATCATTCACGCAATACTGTTGATCATTGTTGCTAAAATAATAAAAGCTCCTTATTTCTTTCTGGCGTTAGGTAGTCAAGCAAATGTTGGTGGTGCAGCGTCTGCACCTATTGTCGCTCAAGCTTTTCATCCCTCTTTGGCTACAGTTGGAGTTTTATTAGCAGTTTTTGGATACGCAATTGGAACTGTTGGAGCTATTTTATGTACTATTTTAATGGAATTATCTGCGACATTTTAAATAAAATTGAAGATATTAGCGATTACAAACTTTTACACATGAAAAAAAATATTATTCTTTTAATAGTATCACTTTTAATAACAGCCTGTTCCTCAAAAAAAGAGGGAAACATGCTTGTTCAAGGGCAAATCAAAGGACTTAAAAAAGGCACACTATATCTTCAAAAGATGAAGGATTCTCTTTTAATTTCAGTGGATTCAATTGACTTATTAGGAAATGATCGATTTAGTTTGACTGATAATGTAATATCCCCTGTATTGTATTATTTAACTTTTGATGGGAATACGACAAACAAAAGAATTTTATTTTTTGGAGAAAAAGGAACCATCACTATCAACGACAAACTAGATCAATTTGGTTTTAATCCGGAAATTATTGGCTCTAAAAATCAAGAAATTCTGGACAAATACAATACGATTAAAAAAAAGTTTCAAAACAAGCGTTTGGAATTCATAAAAGAAGATTTTGATGCAAAAAAAGCAAAGGACTCAAAATTAATTGCCAAATTAGAAAATGATTACAACAAATTAATTAAAAGAAAAGTACTATTTACTACTAACTTTGCAATTTCAAATGCGGACTCAGAAGTAGCTCCTTATCTTGCGCTAACAGAAATGTATGATGCTAGTTTAAAAATGCTAGACACCCTAAATAATTCTCTATCAGATAAAGTGAAGGGATCTGATTATGGAAAGCGTTTTCAAAAATATCTCACTAAAATTAAAACAAAATAAATAATATTTATAATTTTATATAAAAACGAGCTTGATACTCGTTTTTTTTCCACATGAGCATACTCCTCGATCACTAAGAAAAACCTTTAACGTTTTTAATACAAGACTAATCTCTAATTAAAGGCAACGTAGAACATCTTAACAAACCTTCTTGTTTTGCAATTTCAGCATAGGGAACTTCTTCAACAGTAAAACCGTTTTCTCTTAGCCAATAATTTAAACGTGTAAATTTTTTTTCTGAAATAATGATTTCTTCAGAAATTGAAAAAACATTACTATTCATATTGTACATTTCTTCTTTCGTTATTTCGAAAATATTTTCTTTTCCGAAGAAATTGACCAACCATTCGTATTCGCTTTCAACTAAAAAACCGTTTTTGTGAAGAATTGCTTTATTTGTTCCAATTGGTTGAAAACAACAGTCTAGATGCAAGGCATTCTCAGTTGCATTTGTATTTGATTTTCTTAACTCAAAGGACTTTACTTTTTTATGCGGAAATAGTTCTTGTAAGGCTATTACAGCATCAATATTTGTTCGAGCAGTAATATAATCTGCGTAATCACTTCCAGAATATGTTCCTACAAATAGATGCTCATTCCACGGAACAACATCGCCTCCTTCTACATGACATTCTTTGGGTAGAATGACTATTTTTTTTGGATTTATTTGTGAGATTACCTTTTCTATCGCTTTGTATTCTCTTTCCCTGTCAGGAAGTATGTTCGCTTCAATAAAAGTGTCTTCAATTACAAAAGCAATGTCTCTAGAAAATATTTGATTGTAATCTTCGATTACCTCTGGCCTAAAAATCTGAACATCATACTTTTTAAAAACTTGAACAACAGCCTCCATCTCTGAAACCATGTCTTGCTCTTTTGGGTAGGAACCTGCCAAAACATGATCTATACTTTTAGGATCATAGCAATCCTCTAACTTAGGAATCCCTCCATTGCTTTTGGCAATTCCTAAAATTACCGCTCTTAATCTTGAAGTTTCATTGTTTATATTTAATCTTAACATATAATGTCTCGTCCTAAATAATCGATACAGATTATTAAAGGGTTAAATTTATAAATTAAATCTGAACAATATTAATATTGTTCAGATTTTTTGTTTTGTACTGTTTTCTTTTG
>Ga0209406_1002136_pt1 | contig 13498 bp, 14 predicted proteins | sample COGITO_mtgs_1204_FD_184808 | JGI IMG/M metagenome (GOLD analysis project Ga0209406, IMG submission 184808) | Pelagic marine microbial communities from North Sea - COGITO_mtgs_120426 (SPAdes) (version 2) | ecosystem: Environmental > Aquatic > Marine > Epipelagic ...
GTTCAACTTTATTTAAAGAATTAACAATAAAATCTAAGTTAAAAGAAATCTGATTTTGCTTTCTTCTACCTTTAACAAATTTATTTTTTTCAATAATTTTAAATGGTCTATCTATTCCTGCTTTTGAGCCCGATGAAACCTGAAAATAAGTCAAGGAATATTTTTTTTTGTCTAGTTTTGAAAAAACCATTCGACCTTCTACCAAATAATTATCTGATGAAAAACCAAGTAGTTTTAGTTTAAATAAAGATTTAACATTTTTAAAATCAATTCTTACTATTGCAAAATCATCCGAGTTAATATGTAGTGTCCCTTTATAATCTTTCGAACCCTTTGGCCTGAAAGTCATTACATATACTAACTGATTACCCAAATAATTAAGCTCTGGATTGCTAAATTCATATCTATTGGATTTCAAAATAAAATCTAAATCTGTTGCATCATTATAAAAAAGGTTGGAATAAATATTAGAAACTCTTCCTTTTATAGAATTAGCAAAGTTTTCTTTTCTTTTTATTTCATCATCATTAGCTTTTTTTAAAGCTGCTTGATTTGTACTATCAATATCCCACAGACCATCAAATTCTAAATCCCCTGAAAATGGCAATAAACCAGATCTAATTTTAAAGTAAGAATTAGATTTTAGACTTTTCTTAAGAGATTCCTCAAGTTTTGAATTTAACGATTCTAATATTTCGTTGTCTTTTTTATAAGTTTCTCTTGATTTTATTAAATTAATTTTCTGATTGTCTTCTTCCAAATTACCATAATAATATGATAGGACTTCTGTAGCAGATTTATTTTCGCTTGGTAAATTTAAAAGTAAACTATCAATTAATAAATCATTTACATTATCAATAGACGATTTAAATTTATTTATTTCGAACTTTTCTATTGTACTATTATATTCCTTTCTGTAAAAAATTTTATTTTCTGATAAATCAGTTTGATAATTTTGAGTTATTGCAGCTTTTATTTTTTCTATTATTTCTTGTGAACTAAGTTTTCTATTTGTAATTATTACATTGTTCAACTCTATTGGTTTTGGACTTAAAAAAATAATGCTATCGTTAAATCTATTTAAAGAATAAGAAACTTTTTTGTATCCCATGGATGATACAAATAAGGAATCTTCATCGTTTAATTCATTCTTTATTAATTCAAAATCTCCATTTTCATCTGATATTACTCCACTACTATTAGAAAAATAAACTGTAGCGAATGGTATAGGATTAAAGGAGATGGAGTCTAAGATTTTAACCGATGTTGATTGAGCCTTTAAATTAACAGCAAACAATAAAAAAATTATAAATCTTTTCATAATTAAAAAATCCAATTAAAATAGTACGACTTATTATCAAACCCATTAATCCAATATGGTAAATGATCTGAATCTTGTAAAATTAAAATTATGTTAGGTATCGAAATAGATGTAATAATAAAAAAAACAATCCACAAAAAAATTAAAATTATACTGACATTAATATTTGATTTTTTCTTAAACAAAACATAAAATGATGTTATTATAGTAAGTACTATTGTCAATCCTATTAATAAGGTTGAAAATATTATAAAGTAATTAGGAATAGCGCTTAATAGCTCATAAAATTCAGGATCTTGATTTAAAGATGTTTCATTAAATAATAATGTTAATAGTAAAAAAAATAAAATTCCACAAATTGAAAGGAATATTGAAGCGATTACAAAAAATATTATTTTTAAAATTAAAGCTCCGATATTTAAAAAAACATTAATTACTGGAGCCAACAGTCTAAAAGGAAATAAAAATATCTTTGTTAATGTGCTTTCTGATTTATTAAAGTTTCCCGTTTTTTTTTTAATAAAATCCTCAAGGTTGGATAAATTTACATTGAATCCTGACATATTCATTTTTTGTCCAATAGTTTTGGCCTCTTTGGTGAAAAACCATAATAACAAATAGAACATTAACCCTGCTCCTCCAAAAAACAAACTAACTACAAAAACAACGCGTATTATATTGACATCAATCTTGAGGTAGTTTGAAAGTCCTTTTGCCACTCCACCAAATATTCCGTTTTCTTTATCTCTGTAAAGTATTTTTCTCAAATTAGGATCAAAATCTTTAGAGGGTATTCCCATCCACAAAATGATATATATAATTAAGTTTAGAGGGACAGCAATAAAAAATATGATTCTTATAATTATTGGATCAATTTTAAAATATTCAGCTATTCCTGAGCATATTCCAGCAATAATTCTATTACTGGAATCTCTAAAGAGTTTATTACTTTTTTTCTCCTCATTATTTGTTTCTGTTTCGTTATCACTGTAGATTTCTTTGAAATCGTCCAATGATCCCATAATTTGAATCATTTCTTTAACATCATTTAAATTGATACACTGTTTACTTGATGAAATTTTTGATGAAAAATTTTCTGCAACTCTGAGCTCAAAATCTTTAATAATTTCAGAATCATTGTCAATTGTAGAAAAATAAGTTTTAATAGAATTTAAATAACTATTCAGTACATCATAAGCCCCTTCTTCAATATTAAAAATTGAATAACCGATATTAATTGTAAATGTTTTTTTCATTTTTTATTTGATTATTTCCTAAGCCATTCTAAAATTTTTTTTAAAATATCTATCTTAAATTCAAGTAATAATAGAAATAGTTTTTTCATTTTTTAGTTTTTAATAACTTCTTTACTGAAGCGTCTAACTCATTCCATGAAATGATCAATTCTTTAATGTGAAGAGTTCCCTCATAAGTTATAGAATAATATTTTCTAGGCGGTCCTTGGTCTGATTCACGCCAAACATGTTGAATATATCCTGATTTCTTAAGTCTATTCAACAAAGGGTAAACAGTACCCTCAACAACAATTATTTTTGAATTTTTAAGTTCATCAATAATATCAGATGTGTAGACCTCGTCTCTTGAAATTATTTGCAAAATGCAAAATTCTAGAAGACCTTTTCGTATCTGTATTTTAAAATTTTCAGTACTCAACCTCCCCTTAATCTAATTCGTTCTTTTCAATAGTTATTATTATGATTTCTTTTTTATCTTTCTTATCATCTTCTTTTTCTTCAACCGATATGATCCATTCTCCTTGAAGGCCATCAATATTCTCCCCATCAATAGTTAAATTTATATCATTTTTCACAGAAACATTAGGCTTAACATCAAGTCCACAAGCAGTGAAAGTGAAAATTGTCAATAAAATCAATATTATTTTTTTCATAATTTAATTAATTTAATATTATACATAGTACTTTGTTATACATAGTAGCAAATATATAAAAAAAATCGAATTATGACTTTTTCTTAAAAAACCTATAATAAAGAAAAACAAGGGTTAAAAAACCTAATACATATGGGATAATCATTAAATATACAATGCCATCATTTAAACTTTCTGCTGCTTTTTGATCTGCTCCAGATTCTAAAACAGCTCTACACATCGCGCATTGAAGATTATATGTAATTAAAAAAATCATTTAGTAATATGGAGAAATCATTAAATAAACAATCACTCCAGTTACGGCTACATATAACCAAACCGGAAAAGTAATTTTAGCAATTTTCTTATGAGGATCAAATTGCGATTGAATGGCTCTCACATAACTTGTCAGGACCATTGGAATTAAAACTATTGATAAAATTATGTGAGTAATAAGGATAAAATAGTATAAGTAGGCCACAAATCCCTCTCCACCAAAAGGAGTTGGGTCCGAGGTCATGTGGTAAGCTATATACATAACAAGAAAAATCAAAGATAAACCGATACAAACTTTCATCAATCGTTCATGTAACAAACGCTCACCAGATTTAATAGCTCTTATTGCAAGTACTAATAATAACGCAGTAACAGCATTAATAGTGGCGTACACAGGTGGAAGAAATGTTAGGGGAGTTGCATCTGGAATTTTTACGGTAAATAAAATCGCTACAATAATAGGAATAGCTATTGAAACTATTACTATTAAAGTATTATAAATTTTTGAATTATTTTTACTCATCACTCAATAATTTAGCAATATCCTCTCTTATCATATCAATTCCCTGAACTTCTGAATTTTCATCACCAATTCCTAAATAATAAACAATCGGTGATCCCATTGCATTGTCTCTTGAGCGAATATAACCCTCTTGGTCAATTAAAGCAAAAAATCCTTGATGCTCAAAACCTCCAGCAACATCAGGATTTAACGAAGAAAAAATATTAAAGCCTTTATTTGATAAATCATATATGTCTGTAATAGCTCCAGTTAAAAAATGCCAGTTTTTAGATTTAACATTTATAAACTCAGCATATTCTTTTAAAACTTGAACCGTATCATGTTCTGGATCAATAGAAAATGAAGCAATTCCAAAATCATCCCTATCTCCAAATTCTTCATCTAAAACTTTCATGTTTTTATTCATTTCAATACAAATTGATGGACATGATGTGAAAAAAAATTCAACTACAAAAACCTTTCCTAAAAAGTCTTCATTGCTAATCAATAAATTGTCTTGATTTTTGAAAATAAAATCGGGGACTTTCTTTTTCTCTCCGTTTAATTTTACAAAGTTTAATTCTTTATAAAAATTTAATCTAGTATTCTTTTTTAAGCTATCACCCTCTAAACGATCCATAATTTTTGGAAAAAACCAAATCCCAAATATTAAAACTATAAATGAAATTCCAACGTATGAATACTTTTTCATTTATAATTCGTTTTTATAAATATTATTTTTTTTTAATGCCATCCTATATTCAGCTAAAATCACCTTAACATCATCTACCATATTATTATTAATATCGGCAACAAATCTAGAGTCATAGCCATATTTTATTCCCTCTTCGTCATCTCTTCCTCTTAGATTTCCATCTCTATCAATTATAAAAACATAAGATGTGGCTAAACTTGAATCCAATTTAAGATCTGTTTTTAAACTTTCAAAAACATCTAACAAATCCTTATCACTCACTTCAACAAACTTCCAATTTTGAAAGTTAGTTTTTGTAAGCCTATTCATTTCGAACAAAAGGCTGTCTGATAAACTTTTTGTTCCTAAAGGTTGAATCATTAAAAACTGAAAATCTTTAAATTCATTAAATCTCTTAAAAATTTCCTGATTTAAATTACCAGCATCTCCATATTTTTCCTGAATTTTGGAACCAAAAAATCCCAAAATTGTAATCTTATTATTAAAACTTTCAGAGGAGATAACAGAAATATCTTTAATGTCTTTTGTTAATATGGGAAGCTTAGCAAAATGATTTATACCTGATGCAAAAAAAAGGTACACTACAAGAGGAAGAACAAAAAGGATTGTAAGTACAAAATACTTTCGCATTTAAAGAAATTATATTGAATAAATTAAAAGTTCCAGCTTACAAAACCTTCATACATCACATCATATATGTAATTGCCTTCGACAAGAATAATAAACACTAAATAAGCAATTAAAAAGATAAGAGTAATCACAATAGAAGCTTGTAATCCGCTTGTTTCATCTCTAAGATGCATAAAATCCCAAGCTATGTAATAGGCTTTGACAAGTGTCAAAATAATAAATATCCAATTAATAAGCTTAGTACTTAAAAAAGTATTCATTAAGATCTCAGGTTTTACAATTCCTAATACTACCTCAATCGTTGTTACTATAGATAGAAAAATTAATACTCCCCAAATTTTTGTTTGATTAGACTTAAATTTTAAAAGTCCTCTAAAAATCTCTAATTTATGTGTGTTGTTTTCCATATTTAAAAATTATACCAAATAAAAGAATGTAAAAACAAAGACCCAAACTAAGTCTACAAAATGCCAGTACAAACCAACTTTTTCTACCATTTCATAATGCCCTCTTCTTTCATAGGTACCAATAAGCACATTGAAAAAAATAATTATATTGATTACAACGCCAGATAAAACATGGAAACCGTGAAATCCTGTTATAAAAAAGAAAAAATCAGCAAACAATCTATTTCCATATTCATTACGAACCAAATTGGCACCCTCGACCACATATTTGGCTTCGCTAATTTTTTCCAAGGATTCCTCTCTGCTTAAAATAATTTTATGACCTTTTTCATCAATTTTTTCTGTTTTAATTACAATATTTGGATTTGATTTAAAACCGCTGACAACTTCATTTAAGGTGAAAGAAGGTAAAGTTGATTCATCTCTAAACCAAATTCCATTTTTACTCTCGTGTTGTACTCTATCTCCTGGTATTTCTAAAGCTAAATTTTCTAATCCAATTCTTTTTTTTGGATTATCCTCGTAAACAAATTGATAAATCTGACCGCCATTAGTTTCAACTGCCCCATATTCTCCTTTAATAAAATTTTTCCACTCCCAGGCTTGTGAGCCAACGAAAATAGCTCCTCCAATAATTGTAAGTGCCATGTAAAAAACAACACGCTCTTTCTGCATATGATGGCCTGCATCAACGGCTAAAACCATAGTTACAGATGAAAAAATCAAAACAAAAGTCATTAAAGCTACATAATACATTGGAGCATCTACACCATGTAAAAAAGGGAAGTGATTAAAAACTTCATCAGCTATAGGCCAGGAATCAATATTTTTAAATCTTGAAAAGCCATACGCTACTAAAAATCCAGAAAAAGTTAAGGCATCGGAAACAATAAAAAACCACATCATTAGTTTTCCATAACTAGCCTTAAAAGGTTGTTTACCCCCTCCCCAAAGATCTTCTTCCTCTATGTTTGTTGATATTGTTGTACTCATCAAATTAAAATAATTTTGTTACAAAGTTACATTTTTTTACTATCTAAAGAAATAGAAAAAAACAAACAAATAAAGCCATAAAATTCCCAGAAAATGCCAAAACGTAACTGCTAATTCAAAACCTAATTTTTCTATTTTATATTTGTTTTTATAATTATTAATTATAACAACGATTAGCACAATTAATCCCGCAAAAAGATGAGCTAAATGCAAAACAGTTAAAACATATAAAAAAGAAGTAGTAATTGTACTTTGCGCACCAGTAAAAAAATAACCTGAAGAAATTAATTTATTGAAACCAATAAATTGACTGGCAACAAATAGTATTCCTAATCCAAAAGTTACAAGTAACAAAAAATTGGTTTTGGAAATATTGTTTTGATTTAAATTTTTTTTTGCAAATGCTATAGAAAGGCTACTAATTGCTATAAAAATAGTACTTAAAGTAAAAGCTATTGGAAGTTCAAAATCTTTTAACCAGTCAGGCCGAGATTTACTAACAATGTAAGCGCTGGTTAGTCCTGCAAAAGTCATTGCAATACTTAACATAGAAAATAACAGCATCATTTTTTTTGCCTTTATCCTCTTTAAACGTATTTCGTTTTCATTTTCACTTATTTCCATAAAAACATTTTATCAATTACATATATGACTTGAACCAATGTTAAACAAATTACACTAGCTGTAAATAATTTTTTTGCTGCTTCAGTTGTCATTTTATTATAAAGGTTAATAGAAAAATAAAGCATCGCTAACCCTATTAATCCAATTAAAGCAGCTGAAAAAACCGTTAAATGTAATTCGCCAGTTAAACCACTAACTGGAAACACTGAGATCATAATCATCCAAATTGTGTAGAGAACTGTTTGTAATGCAGTAGCTTTATCTTTATTTTTAGTAGGAAGCATATTAATACCTGCCTTTTTGTAATCATCATGAAGCATCCAGCCGAGTGCCCAAAAGTGAGGAAATTGCCAAAAAAATTGAATAGCAAATAAAGTGCCGGCTTCAATTCCGAAATTGTTCGTTGCTGCAACCCAACCCAACATAAAAGGAATGGCTCCAGGAAATGCGCCAATAAAAACAGATAGCGGAGTTTTTGTTTTTAAAGGAGTGTAAAGACACGTGTAAATAAAAATAGAAATTGCTCCAAAAAGAGCTGTTTTGGGATTTATTTTATATAAAATAATTATACCAAATAAAGTCAATAAAACAGAGACTAAAAATGCACTTGAAGTTGAAAGACGTAAAGAAGGTATTGGACGATTTTTAGTTCTATCCATTAAAGAATCTATGTCTTTTTCAATTAATTGATTAAATGCATTTGAAGCTCCAACCATACAGTAGCCGCCTATAAACAACATTGAAACTATCTTTAAATCATAAGTATCTGTAGCAATTAAATAACCCGCAAGAGATGAAAACACAACACTTATGGCTAACCTTGCTTTTGTTAATTCAAAAAAATCTTTAAGAGTTGTCATTAAAAAATTATTTAACGAAAAATAATAGGTTTTGGATGAACTTGTAGCCATAATAAAATAGGGCGCAAAGTTAATACAGAATATTTGAGAAAACAATTATTAACAGATATTTAAGACCTTATATAAAAAGCTTAATTTAACTTGAAAGTTACTGGAATACTAAAAGGGACCCTTACTGGTCTGCCTCGCTGTTTACCAGGTGTCATTTTTGGGAGTTTGGATATAATTCTGTTTGCCTCTTTTTCTAAATTTTTGTCTGGTCCTCGTGTTCTAATCCCACTAATATTACCATCTTTTCCAATAATAAATTGAACAAAAACTCTTCCTTGTATCCCCATTTCTTGAGCAATTTCAGGATATCTAAAATTTTTAATTATGTGTTTTTGTATTTTTTCTTGAAAACATTTTCTTCTTTGAGATTTAGCTACGTTTTCACAACCTGGAAATAACGGAACATCCTCAATAATTGCAAATGGAATATCCATATCAATTTCCTCTTCCAAAACTTCAACTTCTTCAACTACCTCTTCTTGATCAGTTTCAGTAGATTCAATAATAGTTTCTTCAATTTCTTCCTCATCTTCAACTACTTCAATAATTTCAGGAGCTGGTGGTGGTGGGGGCGGGGGCGGTGTTTTTATTTGTTCAGTAATCGGAATTTCTTCATCATCATCATCCTCAACATTTAGAGATTCTAAATCGTATTGTCTCTCGTATGTCTTATACTCAATAGCCTGCCATGAAATAAAAAGCACCAAACATAAGCCTAGGGCAAACATTAAACTACTGTATTTTCTAAGATCTGCTTGTGGATTTTTTTTTCTTTGCATAATTACAATGTATTCTTAGCTAAAATAAATTTTTTTTTTTAAAATAAAAGCTATGAGTGTTTATTTTTAAGAATATGGATTTTACTTAAAAAAAATGCAATTAGAATTCCAGTCATATTTGCAATAATATCAGCAATCTCGAAAAACCTTCCAATTGGCAAAAATCCTTGACAAAACTCAGTAATAATTGCAATAAAAATTACTATTTTGATATAATTCCACTTCAAATCACCAGTTTCTAAAAACCCTAATCTAATCCACATTATTGCCATAATTAAATAAGCACATAAATGAAAAAATTTATCCCATTCAAACAGATTAAACTCTGGAAACGGGAGTTTAGGAATAGGAATTATAGAAACTAATAAAATAGATAGAGTGTATACTATTGTAAGTTTTTTTAAAAAAGCTTTATCCACCGATTAGGTCTTGATACGAATCAGCATCTAAAAGTTCATCTAACTCACTTGGGGTTTGAATTTCCATTTTTATAATCCATCCTTTATTATAGGGGTCTTCATTAATTAGTTCTGGGTTATCTTCCAGGCTCTCATTGATATGAGTAATTTTTCCTGAAACTGGTAAAAATAAATCTGAAACAGTTTTAACAGCCTCAACTGATCCAAAAATTTCTTCTTTTTGTAACTCTTCATCTAAAGCTTCAATCTCAACGTAAACAATATCCCCCAATTCTCCTTGAGCGTAATCAGTGATCCCAATTGTTGCCACATTACCCTCGACCTTAATCCATTCGTGGTCTTTTGTATATTTTAATTCAGGTTTAATTTCCATTTTTAATAAATTTTTAATTTGTAAATGTAAGTTTTATAAATATTTTTTCATAAATAATTTATTCGCCAAAATTGTATCTCAGTGTCATCCCTGATCTAATTGTTGTTTGAGGAAATGCTGTAGAAATAGCAAATTCAGAAAATAAATGATCGTAAAAAAATACAGCATTAAAACTTTTACTCAAAGCATAATCAGCGGAAAATTTCAACGACCATATAGACTGTCCTGCAGTTACTTTATTGTCATCAATGTCTAAATTTCTTATGATGGTAATATTATCTCTTAAACTTAAATCAGCTTTAATATTCAAATCGCCTTTAGAAACACTTTGTTTCCCTCCAAAACTATTTCTAAATTTTAAGTCCTTAATTCTATATCCCAATCCTATTGAATAATCCATTCCTGAAACCTCAGTTAGTAAATTATTATCTAAACTTAACGATAATGCCCTGTCTTTCTTCATTTCCAAAACTACTCTTACAGAATTCTTAAGTTCCATGTCTAATTTTAAAAGAGGATTAAATTGTTCAACTAAATTTATGTTAGTATACAATGTCTCGTTTAAAAAATTTCCAGCCAAATCGGTAATTTTATTATTTGATGAATTAAATTCTAAATTTGATTTGAAATTATTTAATGTATAACTAGACCTGTATGAATGTCCTAGGCTAAATCGTTTGAATCTTTCCTTGAAAAATTCAATATTTAATAATCCTGTATATTGGATGGACCAATTTGGAAGCGGTGTACTTCTTAAAGCGCCCAAAGAAATATTTTTTGGATTTTCTCCAGTATATGCAGATAAAAATGCTGGAATCAGTACGGACTGATTATTTTTACCATAACCTTGAGGAAAACCATCCTCATCGAAATCTCCATTCGAATTTCCATTTATAGTAGCTAATCTATTTGCTATTATTAATCTATTATTTTGGAAAGTTTGAAAAGTTTGGGATTTGTACTGATCACTGCCTCTAAAAGATGTTTTTATCAAAATTGATGATATGGAAAAATTTCCATATAAATTCGAGCCCAAAGCATTATAATTATTATCCACAATCTTGTAATTTTCAGAAAAATTTTCAGAATACTCTCGATTTGCGTTTAAATCTATTTTAAAATCTTTAATCCAATTTATTTCAGTTACTATATTAAATTTTGTATTATGAACTCTTGAATATTGTTCATTAAAACTTGGAAAATCAGTCAACCAACCATTTTTGGCAGCTTCGAATCTTATATCAGACTGACTCCCAAACACAAAAGCAAATGAAGGTTTAGTTGTTCCAAAAAAGCCTAGTGTCTGTGTGTATCCAGGCAACACTTGTCCATTATTTTCTGTATAATTTAATTTTAGTCTGGATATACCTGTTAATAAACCAATAATTGAATTTGTTATTTTATTTAAAACTTTTTTTGGTTTTTTCTTTTTTACAAACCCAATATTTCTGTAGAGTTTAGCCATATTAAAAGAACTGCTAAGAGAGTGAGTATTTGCATTTTGAATTGTATTAACCCTTCCCAAAACATTTCCTAACTCATCTTCAACCTGAGCCATCGCATCAGATCCCCTTTCCCAATTAAAATCCCCTGAATAATTATAGCTTGTAGATATAAAATTAATGAGAGGGAATAATTTAAATGGCAACTCATAGCTTAATCCAAAAGATTGATTATGTGAATTAGTTTCTCCAGTATTCCAAAATCCGTCCCATATTTCAAATTCTTTATTTACAATTTTATTTCCATCTGAGTCATTTTCAAAATAATTTTTTACCACACTATTGTTTGATGCTGAGAAATCCAATCTTAAAGAATTAGTTAGGTTTTGACTTAAACTTAAATTCCAGTCAAATAAAAAATTCCTTTGTTGAATATCTGGCAGTGCTATTTGTTTTGAAGAATCAGCCCCCTCAATATAAACTTCCCTAAAGCGCTGACTATTAAACGTTCTATTGATATTAGTATTAAAGGAGATTGAAGATAGTAAAGGGTTGATATTAAATTCACTAAGCCACTCCAAATATTTACTATCGCTAATAAATGAAACTGACTTAAAGGGAGAGATTACAAATGGTTCAAAACTAAAACTATATTGAGCGCCTGCTCTGACAGTTTTTCTGCTTAAATTTTCAATTTCATAATCATGTTCAATTTCTTGATTGTAACTGTATGAAAAATCAAAATTTTCAATATCATAAAATCTTTCGGATTTATCTTCATTTCTATTTTTCTTTAACCCAATTAAGCTTATACTCTTAGATTGTTTAAAAGAAATTGCTTGATTTCTGATGGAATCTCTTTGACTTTTTCTGTTTGCAGAAGCTAACCTATCATTTAATTTTATGTCTTGATAAAAAGGGTCATATTCAGGGGTTGTTTCTTGCTGATTAACGCTATATGCTAGCGGTATTTGAATTCCCCAATTTTCAGGTAAAAATTTTCCAAAATTTGCACTTCCGATAAATCCATATTGTTTAAAATCTTCTCTACTTCTTTGATTTGGTGTTTTATCAATTGATCCAAAACCAACAGTAGACATTTTTCCAGAAACAGAGAAATTTGCTACATCTGCAATATTTGCCTCTAGAGAACCTAAGGCAGACCAACCACCCTTACCATCAATTTCTGAAAGTCTAAGTTCATTAAACCATACTTCACCTGAAAGAATATCTCCTTTATTTGTTGAAGGATTCTTAACTCCAATCATTAGAGTTTTAATTCCTCCGATGGTTGGATTACCTTTAATAGCAAACTTATATTTTTTATCTCCTGGCAAACTTGAAATTGAAGTAAATTCATCTATTTGCTGAAGATCTTCGTTAAAATACAATGTTTGAGATAAATTAGATTGACTCGACAGAGTTAGAGCCTTCAGTTTTGTTAATATTTCTAAAGAAAAATCAATCGAATTTGAATCAGGTTCCCAAACTTGGTCTGCACTAAATTTATTTGAACTACCCTGATTAAATGCAGTGGGCTTTAATGGTACCTCAATCTGATAGTAATTGTCCGTGAAATCTGAGCCCATTCTAATAAAACCGACCAGTCTTTTATCATAATCCTCAAAAGATCCTTCACCAGGAAGCGAAGGACTGCCCTCAATAGATTCAGCATGAATATACATTTTTAACTTTTTATACTGTCTCATGTCAAAATCTAAATTCTTATAAACTGCTCTTGAATCCTCAGGCTGAAGATTAGTAACCTTAATTGTCATAGACTGTTCATTTTGTCTAATAATTGAACTATTAGAATTAATCTCTTCTCTTTGAACACCTGGGGGAAGGATATAATTTACAGGAACCCTATTTTCATTTTCTAAAATATTTACCGAACCAATATCAAATGAAGTATTTGGATACAATATGTTATCCTTATTAAGAGTTTTTGAATATCTTTTCCAATCAGTTCTAACTAAATCCAAAGTAGCAAACCTAAAGTTCACTGGACTAGAAAAATCTTTCAATAAAATCCTCATGAATCTAATTGATCTTAAATTATCTATTCCATTTACCGCGTTAAAGTATGGATTGTATTTACTGCTTTTATAAAACTGTTTAAAAACTGGGATTTTAAATTGAATCCAGCGAGTATTTTTTGTTTGTCCATTAGGGAGATCAACTTTTACATCATTTCTAACGTCACTTATAAAAGGGT
>Ga0209406_1002137_pt1 | contig 13497 bp, 12 predicted proteins | sample COGITO_mtgs_1204_FD_184808 | JGI IMG/M metagenome (GOLD analysis project Ga0209406, IMG submission 184808) | Pelagic marine microbial communities from North Sea - COGITO_mtgs_120426 (SPAdes) (version 2) | ecosystem: Environmental > Aquatic > Marine > Epipelagic ...
CGATGCGGGCGATCTCCTGCTCAACGCAGGCCATTACAGTGAAGCCGTGCGCGCCTATCGACTGACTCTACCGCGCAAGGTCTTGATCGAAAAGCAACGCGAGCGCCTGCAAGTCGTCCAACGCACACTCGCCCAACAATCCCTGTTCGCTTCTAGCATCTGGAAAAGTCACTCACAGCAACTGGTGGCACGCCTAACACGTCAACTGGAGCTCCTCGAAAACATGGCCGACTACACGCCAGGGCTCTACTTGCGCTCGGGGCAGGCTTATCTGCTCGGGCTGCGCTATCGCGAGGCGACCATCCAGTTTCGAACCGTCGCACAAACTCCCGAGTTTGAATCCGACACCCGTGCCGAAGCCCACTACCGTTGGATATTGTCCTTGAGCGAAGCGGAAGACTGGCAAGGCGCGCGCGACACCGCGCAGTTATTCCTCACAGAGCACCCAGGCCACAAACTCGCTAACAGCGCCCTCTTCCTGATTGCCCGCGCCTATCAGAGCGAAGGTCAGTTCCTCGAAGCGATCGTGGTACTCGATGAGCTCATCACCCACTTCCCCAACGATAAACAAGCGCCTCGCTGGTATTTCACCCGTGGCTACAACTTCAGTGCACTGGAGCAACAGGCCAAATCCCGTGCAGATTTCGACACCGCCCTGGAACGTTTCCCAAAGAGCAGTCTGGTTGAGCAACTCAAACTATGGCGTGGCCTGACCTTCTTCTTTGAGCGCGACTACACCGCTAGCTTAGATGCACTCGAAGCACTCAAGAAAACCAGCAAGAAGCATCCACTGTATCCGGAAATAAACTACCGAATTGCCAACGTCACCTACGCGCAACGCAACTACGACGACGCACTCAAGACCGCAGACGCACTGATCAAAAAGTTCCCTGACCATCATCGCGTGCCCGAAGCCCAAGCCCTGCGTGGCGACATCTTCATGGGCCAAGGTGAACTCCTGCAAGCTGCCGATGCCTTTCGTCAAGTGCCGCCCGACGACGCGCAACTCTACGACTACGCCATCTTCCAAGCCTCGAAAATTTACAAGGCGCTCGAACGCTACGATCTACTACGCAAACATCTGCAAGCCTACATCGATCGTGACGACGCCAACGAACGCCCGCGCGTGAGCGAAGCGCTCTACTGGATCGGCTGGTCGCTACAGCAGGAAGCACGCGGCACCGAAGCATTCCCATTATTTGAACAGGCGATCACCCGTTTCGGCAACGATCCCAACGCACGCGCCGTCGGCTCCATCCTTTCCGCTTACGCCGACCTCCATAAACGCCTCGGCAAAACCGACAGCACGCTGCCCGCCTTTGACACATGGCTACAGGAGGCCACCGAGCGGAGCCTCACGGAGGGCGAGCTCACCTGGTTTGCACGTCTAACATTATTCAAGTCCCTGCGCCAACGGCGCAGCCTCGGCGACGAACGAGCCGACGCCACCCTCCTCTCGATTCACCGTTTTGTGCCAATCGACCAACAAGACGCTGCGACACTCGCCAGCGTCGGCCTCGTATTGATGCAACGCGGCTACGACTCGGCCGACGATTACTGCGAACAAATCTTGACCGAATATCCGAAACGCTTTGAGCGTGGCACCGCCTATTTTGGCAAAGCGCAACTCGCCGCCAATGCTGAACGCCTCACCGAAGCTCGCCGCTGGCTACTACGCTTCCTCGAACAAACACCCACGCACCCACTGGCCGCGGACGTGCGCCTGCTCAGTGCCGACATACTTACCCAGCAAGGCATCTACGACGGCGCACGGGCAGTACTCAACGAGATCCTACAGATTAAAGCCATGCGCGGCCGCACGCATGCCCGATCACTGGCGGGGCTCGCACGGATCGAAACCGCGCAGGAAAACCCCGAGCGAGCGATCCCCTACTGGCAGCGGATCTACACCCTCTACCGCGCCTACCCCGAGATCATCATCGATGCCTATTGGCAGAGTGCCCTACTGTTTGAGCAGATCGGCGACAGCAGCGCCGCACGCAACACCCTACATGAACTGCTCAGCGACGAGCGCTTGAAAGATTTCGAGTCCTACGCGCTAGCACAGGCAAAGCTACCCGAGTTAGAAGCCATCGTGCAGGCGCAAACCGAGCTCGCGATTCAAGCAGCCCATCCCGCAAGAGAGGCGCAACCATGAGGTTTCTATTCATTTTAATGGCATTTCTACTGCCTACGATTGCCGCCGCAGCCATTCCGCCCGACGAACTTGCGCTAATCGATGCCGAACTACATCAACCGATTGCGGTGCATCTAAGCAATGGCCGGACGATCCCAGGACACTCGATCGATGTATCTGGAAATCAAATACAGGTAGCCACCTCTGAAGGCGCTGGCGAAATTATCCACACCTTCAATGTGAATGAAATTCTCAATTTTACAATACCGGGCGAAAGCTACAAAACGCTGGCAGTCGAATGGATTAATGCCGGCGAATCCGACAATGCCATGGAGTTGCTACAACTACTTTATCTGCAACGCGTAAAAATCATGCACCTCCTGCCCGCCACCGAGTCGCACTTCTTCGTCTACTACGTCGATCTCATCCTAGAATCCGACAATCCCGCCCGAGCGATTGCAGTGACTGGTATTCTAAAGCCGCAGATTAGTCATCCAGCCGCGCTACGTGCCCTTGAAGACGCCGTGCTCGACAGCTACAACCGCCTACAACTCTACGACCAAGCACGCCCGCTGACGCAAGCATGGCTGGCCGCGCGTGATCCGTACGGCGACTCCGCCCTTGGCTATTACACGCACAGCGCTGATCAACTGCGCAGCGAAGACTTCGCTGGTGCACTCGACACCGCGCTTCAACCGATCGTTTTTTCGACGCCGAACCCACCCGATAAACTAGCTCACTGCTACGCCGCAGCGATCAGCTCCGCCCTGGGCTTGCGAGATCAAGATTATGCGCTAATATTGTATACAGAGATGCTAGCACGGTCACTGACTTGGCCCGATACAGACCCAACTTTTGACGCACCCTTTAAACAACTCAACGAGCACCTAAAAAAAACCGCGAGACACCCTAGCACCACGAGCTTATCTTACCAATGAAACTAAACGACTCACTCTGCTCAATACGCGCAAAGCATGCACTGCTCAGCCTCGCGCTCACCTCAACCGCGCACGCTCAAGACGCCGCACCCGAGGCAAGCGCTGCCGCCGAAGATACTCTCAATCTATGGGGCCTGATCCAACAAGGCGGCTGGGCAATGTATCCACTCGGCACCTGTTCGTTAATTATGTTCTTCCTGATCTTTTATTCATGGAAAGAAACCACACCGAATAAATTCTTCACTGCTGAGCAATTGAAGACGACCAGCGACGCACTGGAGAGCGGTAACATCGAGCAAGGGCACCAGCACCTACAAGATGGCAGCAACCTCCTAGCGCGCGCGCTCTCCCCCGCGCTGAAAAAGATCCATAAAGGCCGAGACAAGACGGAAAACCTCTTCATCGAGAACTTAGAAGCCGAAGAGAACAGCGTCTCGCAATGGGTCACCTACTTAAATGTGGTTGCCTCAGTCGCACCGATGATCGGCCTCCTTGGCACAGTCAGCGGGATGATCAGCGCGTTCCAGACAATTGGCCGCGGCGGCATGGGTCGACCTGAACTCTTGGCGGGCGATATTGGCGAAGCCCTAATTACGACAGCGACAGGGCTCGTGATCGGCATCCCCGCAATGATCGCCTATTTCGTCCTACGCAATCGCCTGAACTCAGCGATGATCGCCACGGCCCAAGCCGGCACCGACCTGATCGAAGCTGCGGACGGCGAGTAGGCTACGCGGAGGCCAGCGTGCCTCGTCCATATTAGTCGACTCGTGGTTGCCATGATTGTCCGCTTTGGCCAAACTGCGGACTCCGGGCAGCAACTATAAATCGATACGCACAAGCATTGCATCCGCAGTTGTTTGCATTTAGCGATTTAAGCCATGCTCCGCTACAGTGCACTCAGAGAACTGAACTTAATACTACATGAAGCCCCTGGCGAAGACGGCGACTGGGGCTGGTTTAGCCGCGAACACGCAGTCATCGTCGATGCGGTGCTGCAGATGCTTGGTCATCCGACGGTGGTCGTGGATGGCCTACTCATTATGCAAGACGGCACACATTCGCTAGCGACTATCCCGCTCGGCCATGCCTGGAATATGATCTATGAGGACCGTCTACTGGATGCCAGCGTCACCACTCACCACATGACTTCGCACTTTAAAGAGTTCAGCAGAATCGACACGAAACGACCAGCTGACTGCCCCTACCCGATCCACTACTCTGAAAAACTCCCCGACACGATCCGTAAGCCCGATCGCCCAGCGGGGCTCTATTATTATCGCAAAGAGAGTTTCAGCTTCAATGCCGCGCTGCTCCTCGAGGATCCCTATCAATTCATCCACAAGCCTGAGCCTGGCACGCCGGATCTTCTGGAAAGCTACGGCCGCGACATTTTCTTTAAATTAGCTTATCACATTTATCTAGTGCAACAAGGACAGGCCAAAGCGCTCTCCACGAGCAGCGACGACCTGCTCGACGCAGTGGCTACCAGCCGTAGCGGCGCACGTAAGAAGGTGTTAGCCATCCTCGATGGCAGTGCGGGCGTCTAACTCAGTTCCCCCAATTCAGAAAACCTCACTTTTCGTGCGAAAAAGTTTTGCTTCTGCCGCACGAGTCGGTTTGATCTGATCCATGCACGAACTATCTGGAACCGTAAAAGTAATTTTCGAGGAACAAACCTTTGCCAGCGGCTTTAATAAGCGCGAATTCGTCGTCACCGACGAAGCTGACAAATACCCACAGGACATTAAGTTCGAGTGTGTTAAAGATAAAGTTGAATTGGTCAACAAGCTCAGCGTTGGCGAAAAAGTCAAAGTCACCTTCGACCTTCGCGGCAACGAATATAATGAAAAATATTATGTCAACCTTGCCGCTTGGAAGATCGAAAGCCTTGCAGCAGCTGGCCCAGCCAGCAGCACGCCGCCAGCCTTCGATCCAGCCGACGAAGTCCTCGACGAAGAGCCACCATTTTAGTCGCTCAATCACCATTTTCAACAAAAGGCTGCTCATCCACGAGCGGCCTTTTTTGTGTCAAAATTGGAGGGCAACGCTCCATTATTGCCGCGATAACTAAATCAACGAATCTAATGTGAGGCAATGACAGAGCATTACTCTTCAGCTCGTCAGTAAAATTCCAGATGCTACTTCACCAACCACCCCGTCAGTAGACCGGCGAATGCCAACTGCACAGGGTGAAAGCAAATCAACGGGATCAATACCATCGCAGGATCCACCACACCCGGAGCTACCAGCAAAATTGACATGGCCAACGGCAACCCTGAGGCCAACGACTTCTGACTCGCACAAAAGAATGCTGCAATTCGCTGCGCACGCTGTAACCGCAACCAAGACACACTCCACCAAATCAATACACTCGTCACCAGTAATACCGTCACGATGCTCACGGCCACTCCGAGGCATAGTGCCAACGACAGTTCATTCAACAGTCCCGAACTCACGCTCTGCGCAAATGCAGCATGCACAATAAATAGAATGATGCCACTATTGACCAACTTGGTCAGTCCAACAATACGTCCGGCAAGCACCCGCACCAACTGCCGCAACACCTGCCCTAGGATCAACGGCAACACCAATAAACGAGCCAGACTCACGAAAATCCCCGTCAATGAAATCTCAATCGCCGTCTCACTCGCGAGATAAGCCACTGCAATCGTCGGCACTACCAACACCGCTAATAGGTTGGAAAAGATCGTCGAAAAAATGGCATTACTCGTGTCGCCGCCTGAGATCGAGGTAAAGGCAATCGCCGAGGCCACCGTCGTCGGCAAAATCGCCAGCAGCCAGAAACCGACGCACAACTCCGGCGTCAACAGCTCTGATAGCGGGATCAGCAGCAAGCCCGTCACCAATGGAAACAACAGGTAATTCCACCCCAAGACGAACACATGCAAGCGTTTCGGTTTATACCCTCCGGCCAGCGAACGCGTCGGCAGTGTCAAGCCTTGTAAAAAAAAAATCAGAGCCACGCCGAACTGTGTGGTCCACTGCGCACGCAAAAAACCACCCTTTGAGGCGGGCTCGGGGTAATAGACCGCGAGCAGCACGGCGACAACCAGCCACAACGTGAATGCATGTTTTCGAAGTAGAGTCTTCATTATCGAGATTAAATTAGCATGCACGAAGCTGAGAAAAGTTGAAGCGATAAAAATCAGCTTGGACAGCACGTATTCCGCCTCGCCCCGTGCGGTCCAAACTCCCGACAACCGCGAGGACGTTCAAGCTCTTCTTTATATTTTGCATTCTCGCAAGTTTCCCTTTAATTCCCTCGGCTCTCATGAAGATTGAAACCGCAACATTCCGCACCAGTGCACTCGACCTCGAAGCCTGCCCGCCATCTTGGCAGCCTGAATTCGCATTTGTCGGTCGCTCTAATGTCGGCAAATCTTCGTTGATCAACATGCTCACCGGCAAGAAAGAGCTCGCGAAAACATCCAGCGTGCCAGGCAAGACGCAGCTGATTAATTTCTTCGATATTAATCAGACTTGGAGTCTCGTCGATCTACCTGGTTACGGCTATGCTCGACTTTCCAAAGCGAAGCAGAACGACTTCAACATCAATGTCAGCGGCTATCTCACGGGCCGCGACAACCTCAAGCATGTCTTTGCTTTGGTCGATTCACGAATGGAACCAGTTGAAGGCGACCTCGCCTTTATCGAGTGGCTACAAGCCTGCAAGCTACCCGTATCGATTGTCTTCACTAAGTCAGACAAGAGCTCCGATACCACCGTGGAAAACCACGCAAAACTATTTCTGCAGAAATTAGACGAATGGGGTATTCAGGCCAGCAAAGCCTTTAGTTGCTCAGCCAAGACTCGTGCCGGCCGCAATGAGATTCTCCAATTCATTGAAACCATGTTGCCGAAAAAGACTAAGCTAAAGAATCAGAAAACTATCTCATTAGGCTGGATGAGAAAAAAACGCTAAGGCGCGCGGCACAGATGCAGTCGTATGGCCGACTCGCCAATCAGTGACAGACAAGCCCGAGCGCCCTGGCCCTCGATTTTAATGGCGGCGGCCTAAGCCACAGCACGCAGAGCGTGTCGGCAGCGAGCAACATTCTGTTGTGCCTGCCGTTGAACCCGATCCGCCAATCGGACTAAGGTAATCCCGCACTCACCAATGCCATGAGCTGAATCACACTTTTTTCTTTATTTTTCCGTTACGTATCTATATATATTTAAAGCGAATTGTAAATCATACCCTATCATGCCACTATCGCCACCCACAACTGCCGCGGAAGTCACCTTCGATATCAATGAGGTGAGCGATTTCGAACCCCGCTTACAGCAATGGCAAAACGAGTTGAAACAGATATCCTCTGCGCGCGAGCTGCGAGTACGAATCCAAGATGCGCCGCCACTACTACGGTCACGCCTAAAGGATCATGGCTACTGTGATGCCTACCTCGCCGCGTATGTGGACTGGATTTGCCAGCTCAGTAAAACCACTGCACCCAACTGGGTGACGCAATCAAATCGGATTGCCGACAGTGCCTGTATCGACGAAGCCATTGACCTCAGCCAAACACCGAAGCCATTCCGAGCACGCAACCTCTTCACGATCCCAGAGAATGTGATCCAACTACGTCGCGGACGGCCGAAAAAAAGTGCCGCCCATAAATTAAAAAACAACGCCGCACGCCAACAACGCTACCGGCAGCGGGTCAAAGCCAAGCTTGCACGTCTCGAACAGCTCGAACGCGAACTGACCAAGTAGCCCCAAAGCCTCCGCCCCCTCCTCTGGTCTCTTTCCCCTCTCTATGGCATCGCATAAAGTTCTCTCTAACTGGTATCGACAGCTCGCGGAACATCTGGATTCCGGCACACGGCTCGCAGAAGCGTTCACCGTCTGTGCAGGCCCACCGAGTCAAGATCGATTGCGCATGGGGGCATTAATCGAAGGCGGCACTGGCATTGAAGCAGTCATGGCTACCGCACCAGCTTGGTTGCCGAAAGCAGATCGCATTTTTATCAGCACGGCGATGGAGACCGGCCGCCTGCCGCAGACCTTACGTAATCTTTCCGATCGGCACGAGCGCATTGGCGCCACTCAGCTCAAAGTTATGCTCGGACTGCTTTATCCGCTAAGCGTCTTCCACATCGCGGCATTGATTTTACCGATTGTTCGTATGATCGATCATGAGCATGGGTTCGAATGGGACGCCCCAATACATCTCTTGCAAAGCTCGCTACTGATCGGACCAGTATGGGCACTCGGCGCGATAACGCTATTTCTGGTCAAAACTGACAACCCGCTACTCGCTCGCATTTTACGCTGCATTCCACTACTGCGGGGCTACAGCCAAGCACAGGCACTCTCCGATTTTTCCTATGCGCTCGGCACCTTCATCGATGCCGGCGTGCCAATGCATACTGCTTGGCAAGGCTCCGCTCGCATTGCGCACGACTCCAAGATCAGCCGCGCCTACCAAGCAATGGAACCCACCTTTACCGCTGGCGAAGATCCCGCCACGCAACTCAAAGCGCACAAAATATTTCCGCCTGATTTTGTGGCATTCTATGCCGCCGGCACCCAAAGCGGCAAGCTCGACGAGATGATGCTCAAGGCTGGCCAGCAATACCAAACGCAGGCGAACCACGCCATGACTTACGCCTCTATTGTTTACCCGACGCTGCTGTTTACATTGGTCGCCGCCTTCATCGTTTTGACCATCTTCCAAGTCTATGGAGGCTACTTGAATTTACTCAACGACTTGGCGCAGTAAAATTATATCCGCAGCAATCGACTCTACCAGTTGCCGCATCCGGCAAAAACCAACTTTTCATGACATAAGCCAATAACTTAAAATAAACATCAGAATTAAATTATGAAAATAATGACCTGCAAACAACTCGGTGGCGCATGCGACGAAGCTTTCCAAGCCAATACATTTGAAGAGCTCACGGAATTGAGCAAACAGCACGGCATGGAAATGTTCCAGAAGCAGGACGCCCCCCACCTTGAAAGCATGGCAAAAATCATGCAGTTGATGCAATCCCCGCAAGCAATGAACGCTTGGATGGACGAGCGTAAACTGGAGTTCGAGGCTCTACCTGAGAATCCGTGAGCTCAGAACGCGCGATCATCGAGCGCAGACAGCAGGACGTGCGAATACTCTAAGTTGATCAAGTTGTGGTGCTGATGCCTGCAGCACTATTCGACCATTGAGAAATTCAACCCGAGTTCTTTTTCTAACTGGGTAATTTTACGACGTTCCTTTGGCTCAATCAATGTAATCGACACGCCCTTCTTACCGGCACGTGCGGTACGGCCACTGCGATGAGTGTAATACTGCATCGCATCCGGCAACTGGTGCTGAATGACAAAAGATAGGCCTTCGACATCGATCCCGCGGGCGGCGACATCAGTCGCGAGTAAAAACTGTGTGCGCTCTTTTTTGAAGGAACGCATCACTTTATCGCGATCCTTCTGACTGAGGTCGCCCTGCAAAACACCGACGGCAAGGCCGAGTTTGGTCAAGTCCGCTCCCAGCGAGACGGCACCCGCGCGTGTACGGCAAAAGATCAAGCCGCGCTCTTCGCCATGCGCGATCAAATACTTATAAATAAAATCGGTCTTATCCTCACGCGAGCAGATTGCGAACTGGTGATCAATATTCTGATTCACCACGTGCTTTTTATCGACCTTAATCATGTGCGCCTTGGCAGACATGTGCTGCTCGACCATACTCTTGATACGATCTTGGAAGGTCGCGGAAAACAGCCAAGTGCTCTTTCGGTCTTTGGTCTGCTTAAAAATTTCCTCTAGCTCAGATTGAAAGCCCATGCTCAGCATCTCGTCCGCTTCGTCCAACACCAGGTGGCGGACCGACTGTAAACGAATCGCCTTCAGCTTGAGCAAATCCATGAAGCGACCTGGCGTGGCAACGACGATATGGGTGGGTCGCAGTAGCTTTTTAACTTGCAGGTCGATTTTGTCACCACCCGCGAGTACTTCGACAAATATTTTAGCGGAAAATTTCGTATAACGAAACAACTGCTTGCCAATTTGCTGCGCAAGCTCACGGGTCGGCGCGATGATCACCGCCTGGATCTCCTTGAAGCTCGGGTCGATCTTGGTCAGCAGCGGCAGGCCAAACGCCGCAGTCTTACCCGTGCCAGTCTGTGCTTGCGCGATGAGGTCGCCGCCATCTTCCATCAGAAAGGGAATCGCTTGCGCCTGAATCGGAGTCGGCTCAAGGATACCGAGTGCTTCGATTCCTTGATTAAGGTCTTCGGGAATGCCGAGTTGTGTAAATGCTGTGTTCATCGTTTTGTCTGCTGTCGGCCCGCGAAATTATCTCTGCGGATCCATTAGATGGCGGAACTCTGCCGACTCCGCAGCAAATGACCAGCCATGAATCGTGGAAAAATGTTGCGGGCTGGGAGTTAAGGTAGCGCAGGCGCGTCCGCGGCACTCAACCGAAAGGAGCGTGGGCGACTCGCCCACGTTGAGCCACTGCTAATAAAACGAGGGCGAGTCGCCCTCACTCCTTTCAATATGCCAGATCGAAACTTGCAGTACCCTCGCTGCGCTCGATCGGTGAGGTTCGATAAAAGTGCCACATGAAGCGGTTATAGAAATAATGACACACAGGATGGAATCTTGCCAAAGGGCAATGATTGGCATTGCGTGACCCTCAGTATATGAAAGTCGAACGAGCAGAGATCATTGCACGCAGTCTAACCGGACGCTGCCCCAACTGCGGCACCTTCGGCATATTCAAGCATTGGTTTCGGCTCAACAAACACTGCACTGGTTGCAATATGCCACTCGAGAAAGAAGACTCGGGCTTCTATTTCGGCACCACCTCGATCGGTTATGTGCTGGCGATCATCGTCGTCATCATTCCCATCTGTATTTTAGTGGTCAAACAGGTCGTCGGAATGTGGACTGGCGTGATCATCGGCATCGTCGGCTCGGTGCTCCTCACCACCCTGCTTTACCCGTTAATGCTCAGCTGGGTGATCATGACTTACTATAGTATGTTCCCGCACCAACTGCCGGCCAACAGCGATACCCGCAACGAAGGCCTCTAAGCAAATGGCCACACTCGATCAGACGCCTCTACCCCATGCCACATGGCAGGCGAGTGCCCGTGCTCACTTCAACAAAGCGCAGCAGTGGACGATGCCCTACCGCTCGCGCCGCGCCGCTGGTAAGATGCACCCGAGCCACGACTTCGTGTTCATTTACTTTCGCTTCGCGCCGGCACTGCTGGAAAGTTGGCACCCAGGGCTCGGCGTTTCCTTTGAAGCGCCGAAAGACATCCATGGCTACAACGAAAAATACTACACACGCGAGGGCCACACGCTTTACTTAGACCCGAGTAAGATCGACGTAAAAGGGCGCAAGCGGCTGCAATATAGCCTCGATTTATGCCGTTCGGTTCAAAATAAGCCCGCACAGTTTAGCTGCTTCGGCATGCACGAATGGGCGATGGTTTATCAAGGTGGCCCCGAAGGCCGTGCCCGCCACGAAGGCAAACTGCCGATGCGCCTCTCGCAAGCGGAGATCGATGCCGTCGTCGAAGCACGTCCCACCTGTTGCAGTCACTTCGATGCATTTCGCTTCTTCACCGACAACGCCAAACCGTTCAATAAGCTCCACCCGACGCAGGACGGGCGGATAACCAACGAACAGCCCGGCTGCCTACATACCAATATGGATTTATATAAGTGGGCTGCGAAATCAATGCCATGGGTCGGCTCGGAGCTACTGTGGGACACTTTCGAATACGCGATCCGTTGCCGCGAAATCGACATGCGCGCCAGCCCTTACGACTGCAGCTCACTGGGCCTCGAACCAATCCGAATCGAGACCGAGGCCGGCCGCGCGGAATATGAGCAGGCGCAACGCGCCCTCACCGCGGCGGGCAAACCATTGCGTGCGCGCTTAATCGCCGCCCTGCAGAATTTGCTCGAAGCTGCACCAGCTTTTAGCACAAACATCGACATCTCCCCTAAAAAATAGAAAAGGACACGGCAAATGAACTGCCCACTGGAAACACTGAGTGCTTAGCGCCAGTCCCTAAAATATTATTCGATTAAACTACAGGTATCAGCATACTACAAAAAAGGCCGGATTCCGCAGTGCGAAGTCCGGCCTTTTGCTGATTCAATTAAATCGACTAGATGTGGATCGCTTCGCCAAACACCGCAGCTGCCGCTTCCATCGTGGCCTCACTCAAGGTAGGGTGCGCGTGGATGGTGTTGTGAATCTCTTCGGCAGTCGCTTCGAGCTTCTTACCCAAGCAATATTCGCCAATCATTTCAGTGGCGTCGCCACCGACGATGTGCGCACCGAGAATTTCGCCATACTGTTCGCAGACGAGAAGCTTGACGAAGCCTTCAGGAGCTCCGGAAGCGACGGCCTTACCAGACGCTTGAAAGGGGAACTTGCCGACCTTGTATTTGATGCCTTCTTCCTTGAGCTTATTCTCGGTCTTACCGATCGAAGCGACTTGCGGGATACAGTAAGTGCAGCCTGGGAAATCGGTCACTTGCTTCGCTTGGCCGTGACCAAACATACCCTGCACCGCTTGAATCGCTTCATAGGTCGCCACATGCGCGAGCCAAGGCGGCCCAATGATGTCGCCTGCCGCGTAGATCCCCTTGACGCTGGATTCGTAGTTGGCATCGACTTTGATGTAACCGCGATCTTCCGCGAGCTTGGTGCGCGCAGACAGCAGTCCGGCGGTGTTGGCAACCACTCCGATCGCGATCAGCACGCAATCCGCAGTGATCGACTCGGCCTTACCAGCCTTGACCAGGTCCATTTTTACGTTGTTTTTGGCGACCTTGATGTTTTCGACCGCGGTGGAAGTGCGGCAGTCAATACCCTGCTTCTTAAACTCTTTCGCAACCACGGCTGCGACTTCGTGGTCTTCGACTGGCAACACTTGATCGAGCATCTCGACCAGCGTGACCTTGGTGCCGAAAGCATTAAGGAAATAGGCAAACTCTGCGCCAATCGCACCAGCGCCGACAATCACGATAGACTTTGGCTGCGTCTTCATCTCCAACGCTTGGCGTGAGGTCATGATGCGCACACCATCGACTTCGAGGTCAGGTAGCTGACGTGGCTTACAGCCAGTCGCAATGAGGGTGTTTTCAGTGGCAAGGATTTTGCCCTTATCTGGACCGTCAGTGACCTCTACCATCCCAGGCACTGCGATCGTGCCGACGCCTTTAATGTAATCGACCTTATTCTTTTTAAACAGAAACTCGATGCCTTTGGCCATCGTGCCCGATACGTTGCGTGAACGCTGAATGATCTTGGTGAAGTCATAGCTCGCCCCCTTCACACTGATGCCGAATTCTTCACAGTGGTTGATTTTATTAAACAACTCAGCGCTCTTCAGCAGCGCCTTGGAAGGGATACAGCCCCAATTCAAGCAA
>Ga0209406_1002167_pt1 | contig 13381 bp, 9 predicted proteins | sample COGITO_mtgs_1204_FD_184808 | JGI IMG/M metagenome (GOLD analysis project Ga0209406, IMG submission 184808) | Pelagic marine microbial communities from North Sea - COGITO_mtgs_120426 (SPAdes) (version 2) | ecosystem: Environmental > Aquatic > Marine > Epipelagic ...
CATTGTTGTTTACGGGCCCTCGTGGAGTCGGAAAAACCTCATGTGCTAGAATTTTGGCAAAAAACATCAATCAACAAGGTGTGAAAGTTTCTGAAGAGGAAGATTTTGCATTCAATATTTTTGAGCTAGATGCTGCATCTAATAATTCTGTAGATGATATTAGAAGTCTAACAGAGCAAGTTCGTATTCCTCCTCAAACAGGAAAATATAAAGTTTATATCATTGATGAAGTTCATATGCTCTCTCAGGCAGCTTTTAATGCGTTTCTAAAAACCTTAGAAGAGCCTCCTGCGCATGCTATTTTTATTCTCGCAACTACCGAGAAACATAAAATTATTCCAACCATTTTATCTCGATGTCAGATCTTTGATTTTAAACGAATTGGGGTGTTGGATGCTAAAAATTATCTCAAGATTATTTGTGAAAAAGAAAATATCACTGCAGAAGACGACGCCCTCCATATTATTGCTCAAAAGGCTGATGGTGCTATGCGTGATGCTCTCTCAATTTTTGATAGAGTTGTCAGTTTTTCAGGAACTAATTTAACTCGTGAAGCTGTTACCGAAAATCTAAATGTTTTAGACTACGAAACCTATTTCAACATGACTGATTTGGTCCTAGAAAACAAAATTCCACAAGTATTAAATGCATTTAATACTGTTTTAAGCAAAGGGTTTGAAGGACATCATTTTATAAATGGGTTGGCAAGTCATTTTAGAGATTTATTAGTTGCTAAAGACAAAGATACCCTAGCATTATTAGAAGTTGGTGACGTTGCCAAAAAGAAATATTTAACCCAGGCAACAAAAGCCAACATACCTTTTTTAATGCAAGCAATTAAAAAAGCTAATGATTGTGATGTAAACTACAGAGCCAGCAAAAATAAACGACTTTTGGTTGAGTTAACATTAATGCAAATTGCCTCTATCACTTTTGATGGAGAAAAAAAAAAATCAGCTAATTATATAATACCTGCTACTTTTTTCCAAGCGCTTTCACCTGCCGCAAAAGAAATATCTAAACCTTTAGAGAAGAAAACTACAATAGCCCCTCTCAAAGAAGTTAAAACAAGAAAACCAACCCTAGAAAAAGGAATTCATAAGTCTGCAGAAAGAAGAACTTCCTCACTATCTCTAAAAAGTATACATCATAAAAAAGAGGTTAAAATAGCGAGTACTAAAGTTAACTATGACAATCATCCTAAAGAAGTATTTACAGAAAAGACACTTCAAAAACACTGGGAAGAATACACCGAATTACTAAATAAAAAGGGACAAAAAAGTATGGCTTCAATAGTTGGTACAGCACTACCAATACTAGAAGATGGCTTTAAAATATTATTTACAGTTCCTAATAAATTGATGGAAGATCAATTTAGAAAAGGAAAACCAAAACTTTTAAAATTTTTAAGAGAAAAATTAAATAATTACGGGATCGAAATCATTTTAACATTAAACGAAACTGTAGAGAAAAGATTTGCATACACTCCACAAGAAAAATATCTTAAAATGAAAGGAATGAATCCTATGTTAGAAAAATTACGTCAAACTTTTGAATTAGACATGTAAAGAAACTTATTTACTTACAGACCTATTTTATACTAAACAAACAGTAGTTTCGGAGTCTCTTAGTTTACAACCTTTCCCAAGTAAAACAATCTAATATCCTCTTTTGCAAACTTATTTTTTTCAAATTCTGGCAATAAATAAATGCCCTGTTTATTCTCTACAAATAATGGAATAGATTTCTCCTCTTTAGAAAGTACTTCTAATAATGAATTATATTCTTTTTGATTGGAAATATTCACTTTGTTAATTATTGGGTTTTCTCTATAAGCTTCACTTAAATTAATATAATCATCATGAGGTGTAAAAAAGGATTCTCGATCGCTATCAGAAGCTTCTGTAATCTCTTTTGAAGAAGCTAACTTATAAGCCCCTTGCTCACCAAAGTTCTCAGAAAATTTGTTTAATGCATGCATATTTACCTGATCACTTCCTGTCAACGCTATTAAATAGCCTACATCATTTAATTCTATATTATTAGCCAATTCATCGTCATATACATCTACTTTAAAAGCCTCTATATCGGAATCTAAAGCTTCTTGAATAAAGCTTTTATTTGAATCTATCAAAATAACTCTTTTGCCTTTATCTTTTAAAAAATTCGCAATTAATCTTACAGGCTTAGAAGCTCCAACGAATAAAACAGCATCAGATTTTTTAAGAAAAACACCTACCATTTTAGCAAAAAAACGAGCGGTTGTAGCATTTAATAATACGGTTCCTAGAACAATCATAAAAACCAAAGGTGTAATATATTCTGCTCCATCAACTCCTTGCTTTATTAATTTACTTCCAAATAAAGAGGCAATTCCTGCAGCTACAATTCCTCGAGGCCCCACCCAACTGATAAATAGCTTTTCATTTAATTTTAGATTTGAGTTCCGAGTACTGGCAAATACCGCTATGGGTCTAATTATAAAAACAACCGCAATAAAAAGAACCCCTGTTTTCCATGTATATAAGAGAAACAAATCTTCAATATTAATATTTGCAGACAATAAAATAAATAAAATAGAAATTAATAGCACACTCAAAGATTCTTTAAAATAGAGTAACTCTTTTAAATTGGCTAGGTTACCATTTCCTAAAACCATACCCATAACCACCACGGCCAATAAACCAGATTCGTGAGCAAAAATTTCTGACAGTACAAAAACCAATAGGACCGCTGATAAAGCAACTACGTTTAATAAATAATGTGGTATTAATTTTTTATTAATCGAAAAAGCAAGCGCATGTGCAAAAGTAAATCCGAAAGTAGTTCCGAATAATAAAATTTTACCAAACTCGATCAAGGCTGTTTTTGTAAAAGCTCCTCCTCCTCCAACGCTTATAAATTCAAAAACTAAAACGGCTACCAGAGCACCAATAGGATCAATTAAAATACCCTCCCATTTCAACACCGTAGAAATATCTTTTTTTAATGGGATATTTCTTAAAATTGGCGTAATTACAGTGGGTCCTGTTACGATAATTAAACCTGAAAACAAAAAGGAAAGTTCCCATCCAAGATCAAAAACATAATGTGCCACTACTCCTGCTCCAAAAAAAGTAATTGCAGCACCTAAAGTGATGAGTTTTGTAATTACAGGTCCAACATTCTTAATTTCACTTCTTTTTAAGGTCAACCCTCCTTCAAAAAGAATAATACTTATCGCTAATGAAACAAAATAGTACAAACCATCTCCTGGAAAAAGTCCTTTTTCTCCATTCCAAATTGGTTCTATCCATTTTCCACCATCTTCACTTAAAAATTCGGCAGCAATGGGACCTACTAACAAACCGATTAATAATAAGGGTAAAATTGCCGGAATTTTAAACTTCCATGCAACCCATTGTGCTACGATTCCTAAAATAACAATTCCAGCTAATTCTAACATATATTACATTTACGTTTCATTGGTAAATTTAAGAATGTTTGCGTATGATAAAAATAAAAATATTGTTTTTTTATTTCTTGTAAAGTTTCCTATCTTGTGCCAATAACTTGACCTTTAAACTTTTCTGTTTTTGAAAAAATTTGATAAATTATTAATAGGTATTGCATTTTCACCAAACTTAAAATCGAATATTTTTGAAGCTGTTAGGCTGGCGAATATGTTTGACGCTGAATTGGTTGGAGTGCATGTTGGCACAAAATCTGATCAAAAAAAAACAGCTTTAAATACCCTTTTATCAGAGGCAGATGCACTTAAAAAACCTTTCAAAACTATTTGGAAAGAAGGAAATCCTGTGAATGTAATTCTTGAAACGACCATTTCAGAAAAAATAGACATACTTATTCTAGGAGCAATTCAAAAAGAAAATTTATTCAAATATTATGTAGGCTCTATTGCTAGAAAAATTACAAGAAAAGCAGCTTGTTCAGTGTTGTTACTAATTAAACCCTCTATCAGTAGGGTTGCTTGTAAGCATATTGTAGTGAACGGCTTACAAGAAGAAAAAACTGAAGAAACGATCAAAACAGCGTTTCAAATTTCCAATTTCTTACAATGCAATAAAATAACTATTGTAGAAGAAGTAAGTCAAGCAGAATTACATGTAAAAGTAAGTGATGACAAAACGTTGCGAAAAGCGAATATTGCAAAAGAAAGATTAAGTACAAGGGAAGATCAACGAGTAAAACATATTTTAGAAACCATAAACAACAAAAACATAACCGTAAAAACTCAGAGTATTTTTGGGAAAAGAGGATACTCCATAGGGCATTATGCAAAAGTAAAAAGAGCAGATTTATTGATAATGAACGCCCCCAACAAACTTGGTTTTTTTGACAGAATTTTTCCACATGATATTGAGTATATTTTATCTGAATTACCAACGGATGTATTAATTGTAAAGTAAATGGCTAAAAAAAATACTTTTAAAACTTTTTTAAGTGATATTCCACAAAATCTTTTTTCTGGTTTTGTTGTTTCGTTAATAGCCCTTCCTCTTGGATTGGGATTAGCTTTGGCTTCTGGCGCACCCCCTATTTCTGGGATTATTGCAGCCATCGTTGGAGGTATTGTCGTTTCTTTAATCGGAGGTTCTCATGTGACCATTACAGGACCAGGAAATGGTTTGGTTGTGGTGATTCTTGCAGCTATTACCACTCTAGGAGAGGGCAATATGCAAGAAGGATTTTTATTTACATTGGCAGCAATTGTCATCTCGGGAATCATCATGATAATTCTTGGCTTTTTAAGAATGGGGTCTTTGGGTGATTTTTTTCCAAGTTCTGCAATACAAGGGATGTTAGCTGCTATAGGGATTGGAATTTTTGCCAAACAAATTCATGTCATGTTTGGAAATTTAAACGCCAAAGGAAGCATTGTAGATTTACTAATTCAGATACCCGAAGGAATCATAAATTTAGTTACAATAGATGATTCAAGTATTTTTTATGCAGGCTTAATAGGAATCATAAGTTTACTGATTATGGTTTTTTACAGTAAAATAAGAAATCGCTATTTTCAATTAATACCAGCTCCCATGTGGATTGTGGTTTTAAGTGTAGGAATGTATTACTATTTTGAGTTAGTTTCTTCTTCAGCGTATCCTATTGATAAAAGTTTATTGATTGCTTTACCGAATGATATTCTATCTAATTTTGCATTCCCTAATTTTTCAAAAATATACGATTCAGACTTTTTAAATGCAGTGATCGCCATTACTTTAATTGCTAGTATAGAAAGCTTATTAAGTATAAAAGCGGTAGATAAATTAGACCCATTAAAAAGAAGATCTAACGTAAATAAAGATATTCGTGCACTGGGATTAGCAACTGTTATCAGTGGTTTTTTAGGAGGACTAAATGTAGTTACTGTAATTGCAAGAAGCTCTGTAAATGTCAATAATAAAGGAACAAATAGATCTGCTAACTTTTTTCATGCTGTTTTTTTGGTTGTTTTCATTCTATTATTTGCAACTGAATTACGAAAAATACCATTACCCGCTTTAGCAGCTATACTGGTATATACTGGATATAAATTAGCTTCTCCAGAGAATATTAAAAAAGTATTTAGCATTGGTTCAGAACAATTAATTATTTTTCTAATTACTTTATTAACTACCATTACAACAAGTTTAATTACAGGGATCATCGTTGGAATTATAATTACTTTTATCATTCATATTATTATTAACAAAAACATTCTTTTGTTTATTAAAAACATCTTAAAACCAAATGTTTTAATGTTTAAAGAAGAAGGAAAATACTATGTTAGTGTTCAAAATTTTTCAAGTTTTTTAAACTATACAAAATTAAAAAACAAGCTCGACCAAATACCAGAATCGGAAGAAGCCATCATCGACTTTTCTTTATGTGATTTTGTAGACCATTCGGTAATGGAAAATATGAACAACTATTCTGAATCGTTTACTCGAAAAAGGGGACATTTTGAAGTGATTGGTTTAGACGACTCTAAACCTGGAAGCGAGCATCCATTTGCTTTACGTAAAATACTTACAAAACAAATTACTCTAAAAGAAGGTTATTTAACGAAAAGACAAAAATCCATTCAGAATATTAGTGAAGAAATGCATTGGAAGTATGATGCTTTTTCTGCAAAAGAAATGGAAGAACTTCCCAGCTTTGGATATTTTAAAACACGAAAAATTAATAAAGTTTCTAATGTTCTCTCTAATCAAGATTGCACCATATTTGATGTTCAGTTTTCTGAGGGAGAAATGATTGCAAAACAAGTAATTAAAGCAACAATGTTACATATTCACCCGTTAAAACCTGTTCCAAATTTCACACTAGACAGAGAGGGAATTTTTGAATATATTTTAGATTTTGCAGGGTATAAAGACATCAGCATAGAAAACCATCCAGATTTTAGTAAACGTTTTTATCTAGCGGGAAAAAATGAAGAACAAATTAGAGATTTTTTTACAAATGAATTAATTTTGTTTTTTGAAAGTAACAAACAATATCACATTGAAGCTTCTCAAAATGGACTTTTAATAATAGGCCATGAACGCTTATCAAGTGTCAAAGAAATGAAAGCCCTTGCCTACTTTGGAATGGGATTGCAAACAACAATATAATTAGTATGCTTGGATTACAATTTGAAACCGAAACTTCTTGGGCAGAAATTGCCAAAGATGATTTACAGCAAATCTTAACAGACCACGCCTTTTTAGAACAAAAAGCGGCATCCAATGCAGTATCTATTATCATTAACTATTCTGAAGAAACAGCGTTAGTTAAAGAAATGAGTACTATTGCAATCGAAGAAATGCAGCACTTTAAAATGGTGCATTTGTTAATGGTAAAACGAGGATTCGTTTTAGGAAGAGAACAAAAAAATGACTACGCTATTCGATTGCAAAAGTTCTTTAACAAAACAAAGAACCGAACCGATGCATTAATACAAAGATTGTTAGTTGCCGCATTAATAGAAGCAAGAAGTTGTGAACGTTTTAAAGTCTTTGCTGAAAATATGGAAGATGAAGAATTGTCTAAATTTTACAACAATTTAATGGTTTCTGAAGCAAACCACTACACTGTTTTTTTAAAGTTTGCCCGCGAATATCAAGACAGGGAAATCGTTGATCAAAAATGGAATGCATTAGTTGCTTTTGAAGCAAAAATGATGAAAGAACGGGGAAATTCGGCTAAAATACACGGCTAAAAGTTCTGTTTTTTTATAAAACTATTTAACTTTGAAATGAATTTAAAAAATGTTCTCAAAAGAAGAAGCGGTAAGGTTACGTAAAGATTTTTGGACTAGTTTTGGGAAATCGTTTCCAAAAAAATGGTTATTGTATAATACAAAGATAAAAGGATTCTCTTTTAAATTTGTTGCAAACAGAAAAAAAGCCCTTGTAAGTTTAGATATTGAGAATCCTGATGAGTTAGTTAACCTACTCTATTTTGACCAACTTATTTCTCTAAAAACATTATTAGAAAATGAGCTTCCAAAAATTGTTTTTAATAGCGAATATGAATTAGAAAACGGAAAAAAAATTCATAGAATATATGTACCTTTTGAAGGTGATTTTAGTATTTATAATAAAAACACTTGGAGAGACTGCTTCGAATTTTTTGAACATACAATGGCGAGATTTGAAGATTTCTACTTTGAATATGAAGACATTATAAAAAATATATAAATCTAAACAATAACCCTTTGATTATGAAAAAAGAAAAGGACTCTTTATTTTATGTAATTTTAAAATAAAATGGTTTTTCTACATAATTAACCGGTGTATATTTGTACTATGATTAAAAATGATACGATTATAGCTTTAGCCACCCCATCTGGGGTTGGAGCAATATCTGTAATTAGACTTTCTGGTGAAAGGTCTATTAATATTGTTGATTCTTTTTTTAAAGCTATTAAGAATGGGAAAACACTAAATAATCAGAAGTCGCATACTATTCATTTAGGACATATTGTAAATAATGAGACTCTTTTAGATGAAGTTTTAGTAAGCGTATTTAAAAATCCGAAATCTTACACAGGAGAAAACGTCGTAGAAATATCGTGTCATGGTTCTAGCTTTATACAACAAGAAATCATACAATTATTTTTAAAGAATGGTTGTAGAATGGCTGACAATGGTGAATTTACGATGCGTGCTTTTTTAAATGGTAAAATGGATTTATCTCAAGCGGAAGCTATTGCAGATGTGATTGCTTCTAACTCTGCCGCAAGTCACCAAATAGCCATTCAACAAATGCGTGGTGGTATTACAAATTCATTAAAAGAACTAAGAGGTCAATTGTTAGATTTTGCAGCTCTCATTGAATTAGAGCTTGATTTTTCTGGAGAAGATGTTGAGTTTGCAGACAGGACTAAGTTCAAAGACTTAGTCACAAAAATCACCCTGGTCTTAAAACAACTGATTGATTCTTTTTCGTTTGGAAATGCCATGAAAAACGGAATCCCTGTTGCCATTATAGGTGAGCCAAATGTTGGAAAATCGACGCTCTTAAATTCACTTTTAAATGAGGAAAAAGCCATTGTTTCAGACATTGCAGGAACAACAAGAGACGCCATTGAAGATGAAATTATTATCGATGGAGTTGCTTTTCGATTCATAGACACTGCAGGAATTAGAGAAACAAAAGATATAATAGAAAACATCGGTATTAAAAAAGCCTATGAAAAAGCAGAGAATGCTCAATTGATACTATTTTTAATTGATGCAAATAAACATACCCATTCTAAGAATACCTTTTTATCAGAAATTGAAACCATTAACACTCGTTTTCCAAATAAACGAGTACTAGTCATCGCAAATAAAATAGATACACTCTCTGATACTAACATTAACTTACTTCAGGAAGAAATTAATCATTTAATTCTATTATCAGCAAAAAATACAATTGGCATAGAGGCTTTAAAGACTGAATTAACCTCTCTTGTCAATATAGGAGCTTTAAGCAATAATGAAACCATTGTTACGAACTCTCGCCATTTCGAAGCTTTGAATAATGCATTGATCGCTATTTTATCTGTACAACAAGGTATTGATTTGGAAATTTCAACCGATTTATTTTCTATTGATATTAGAGAATGTTTACGTCATTTAGGAAATATTACCGGAGAATATGATGTCGACAAAGATATCTTAGGTCATATTTTTTCTAACTTTTGTATTGGGAAGTAAATGACAAGTCTAGACATCATTGGAACATTTTCTATCATGGGTAGTAATCAAGATGCCAATGAAAATTGGTACAAAGGAAAACTCGATTTATCATTAGATCAAAACAATAGAATTATTGCCAAATGGACCATCAATGCTAGTCAAGAACAATTTGGTACTGGCTTCTTTAAAAATAATATTCTTGTCATTCAGTTTAATTATAAAGATATTGAAGACAAAACCCATAAAGGAATTGTTGTATATAAATGCTTGAACAAAAATATTTTAGAAGGCTTTTGGTCGGAAGAACGTGGGAATCCTAATTATTTGGGAATAGAAAATTGTTTTAGGATTACAAAAACAATTTTAAATTAATTTATTTAAAATCCCAAGCTCCAAAGTTGCTGGTTTCTAATTCACATTAATAATATAAAAAGTATTCGGTTACACGAGAATTGATTCACCTTTTTCCAAGAAAAGAAAATTTCCTTATACTATCAAAATTACTTAAATCTTAATAACGGTTAAAATTTCTACAGAATTTGACTTGTAAAAAGAACTCTTAGATAAAAATCTCTCAATTTTACTAATTTAAAAATATTTAGTACTAGCTCTCCATGTAATCTCTTGATTATTTTTATTTTGTTTCTTTTATAAAATAATGGACTTTGTTTAGTCTGTCTTGTGTTTTCTTTAAAAGCTTCGAAATTTAAATGTAATTGATAGTGAACCAATCACTTAATACATTATTTACATAAAAATACAAACCTCAATATTTTTTTATTCACTAAAAAATTATTAGTTTTGAGTTGAAAAGAAAAAAAAGCTATGAAAAATTACATTGCAATTATAGCAATGACCATGCTGCTATATACAAATGCCCAAAATCACCGGTCATCTGTAGACCCTACTTCAACTTCAATGAATGGTCAAAACAATACTGCAACTGGATATTTTACTTTATATTATAATAATACAGGTGCAGGTAATACTGCAACTGGGATTTATAGTCTCTATAATAACAATTCAGGATCTTATAATACCACTATTGGGTATCATTCTTTAACTTCTAACATTTCAGGGTCTTATAATACCGCTAATGGGTATCAATCTTTATATTATAACAATATGGGATCTTATAATACCTCTATTGGGTCTCAGGCTTTATTTTATAACCACAATGGAACACATAATACAGCTGTAGGTTATCAGGCTTTATTTAATGTCCAACCTGGAAGTTATAATTCCGCTTATGGTCCTTTTGCTTTATGGAATCTCTACAATGGATATTATAATACCGCAAATGGTAATAACGCTTTATTTAATATCCAAACAGGGAATTTTAATACCGCAACTGGAAATGAGGCTTTAATGAACCTCACGAATGGATCTGAAAATACCGGGTTAGGTTCTGGTGCGCAGACAAGTGGAGTTAATGCTCATAATCAAACAATTATTGGTTCTAATGCTGTTGGGCAAGCAGATAATTCGGTGGTTCTTGGTAATGAAAATGTAACCGCAATTTATATGGGACAAGATTCAGGTGCTATTGTGTATGCTGGAGGATTAAATATTGATGGAATGGCAATTACTTCTTCAGAGCTAAACTTATTAAGTGGGATCACAACTATAGGTTCAGGAATCGTATCTACAGTCACAGAAAATGACAATATTGGAGTTAGACTATCTACTTCTTCAACTGAAAATCACGGAAATATAGGATCCAATGCCGTTGATTTAAGTTTTTCAAGTTCTTCAAGCGAAACAAAAGGAGCTACTGGAGATAATTCTTTTGCTTCAGGATTGAATACAACAGCAAGTGGAAATGTTTCTTCAGCTATTGGAATCAATACAATCGCTAGTGATTATAGTTCTTTTGCAATAGGTCAATACAACAATTCACTTTCATCAATTACTACAAACGGTAATGCAACAGCTTTTGATCTCAACAATACTGCCTTTGTCATTGGAAATGGAACTGCATCTGATGCAAAATCTGATGCTTTTAAAGTACTATTTAATGGAGATGCTACAATTGGTAAGGATTTAACAATAAAAGGAGATATACTCGTTTCTTCAGATGCAAGACTAAAAGCAAACATTGTATCGCTTGGTTCTACCTTAGCAAAGCTGCTACTTATAGATGGTAAGACCTACACCATGAAAAAAGATGGGAAACAAAAGATAGGGCTACTTGCGCAAGACATTAAAAATGTATTTCCAGAACTTGTTAGTGAAGATGATCATGAAATGCTAACAGTAAACTATCAAGGATTGATTCCTGTGCTTATTAATGCTTTGAAAGAGCAAGATGCTAAAATTTCAAGATTAGAGCAATTAACAAAAAAATTAATTGCGGATGAATAAAAAATTCAACACATTGTTTTTTAGTAATCGAAAAACATAATAATAATAAATTTAAAAAAACTATGAAAGCCCCCCTAACAATTTCAGCGATAACTATCGTATTTAGTATCAATGCACAACAATTAAAAAAATTAAACGATCTCTCCGATGTCCTTGTTGAGGCTACTTCTCTTTATGTGGGAAACAATCCTTCTTCAACAACTTATGGTGCAATCTCTAATGTTGCGATAGGACAGACAGCATTATATTCGATTACCACAGGAGATTTTAATACTGCCATAGGTCAGGACGCTTTATATAATAACGAGACTGGATTTAATAATACCGCATCTGGGTATCAGGCTTTATATTATAACAAGACTGGAGGTAGAAATACCGCATCTGGGTATCAGGCTTTATATAATAATACTACAGGAGTGATGAATACCGCATCTGGGAATCTGGCTTTATTTTCGAACACTACAGGAGATTTTAATACCGCATCTGGGTATGGGGCTTTATCTTCGAACACTTCAGGTATTAATAATACCGCATCTGGGTTTCTGGCTTTATCTTCAAACACTACAGGAGATTATAATACTGCATTTGGTTACAAAGCAATGGCAAGCGCCGTCGATGCTACTAATCAAACAGTAATCGGGTATGAGGCTACTGGGCAAACAGATAACTCGGTAGTTCTTGGAAATGACAATGTAACTGCTATCTATATGGCACAAGATGCTGGAGCTACAGTATATGCTGGAGATGGAGATTTTACTGGAAATATGACAATTGGTGGCGATGTCTTTGTTAATTCAGATGCAAGACTAAAAGCAAACATCGTATCGCTTGGTTCTACGTTAGCAAAGCTGCTACTTGTAGATGGAAAGACCTACACCATGAAAAAAGATGGGAAACAAAAGATAGGGCTACTTGCGCAAGACATTAAAAACGTATTTCCAGAACTTGTTAGTGAAGATGATCACGAAATGTTAGCGGTAAACTATCAAGGACTGATTCCTATTCTTATTAATGCTTTGAAGGAGCAAGATGCTAAAATTTCAAGATTAGAGCAATTAACAAAAAAAAATAACGAATGAATAACCTTTTCAAATCATTTATTTAGGAACCCCAGCTTTATAGATCTCCGCCTCAAAATTCGTTTGAATTTTATATGCTGTGTTGGGTTTGATAACAATAGATTGTCCTTTTTCTAAAAAAAAAGCATTTTTATTTTCTATCACAGTTGCTGAACCCTTCATAGCTATTAAAATTTCTATAGAATTAGACACAGAACGATGAGATGTAGAAGAATTCAACTCAATTTTACTCATTTCAAAATCTTTAGTAGTGGTTTTATACACAACCTCACCATTACTTTTATTTTGATTTCCATGTAAAATAGCAGGAATGGTCTCTTCAAATTTGGTGTTTCTTATAAGCTCTTCAACATCAATATGTTTACTCGTTAAGCCACCTCTAAGGACGTTGTCAGAATTTGCCATTAACTCCATATTTTTTCCTTCTAAATAGGCATGAGGCAAACCTGCATCTTGAAAAATAGCCTCTCCTTTTGATAATTTTAAGATATTAAAAAAAAAGATAGAGAATATTCCTTTATCTAAGTTTTGAACGTCTTTGTCTGCTAAAGATTTAGCTGCCCAATATGCTGGAGCAGATTTTTCTATTTCGTTCGCTGTAAATTTTGGATAAATTCTATCCATTAAGGGCCTAAGTATAATATTTACCTCCTCTTGAGTAAACTCCATCACTTTCTTATATAAACCTAAATAGCCTTCTGATAAAAACGTTTTTAATAAAAAAGTTAACTCTTTTGTTTCTTGTAAGTTTTTGATCAGTTTCGATCTCTCTAAAAAGCCATGTAA
>Ga0209406_1002172_pt1 | contig 13364 bp, 8 predicted proteins | sample COGITO_mtgs_1204_FD_184808 | JGI IMG/M metagenome (GOLD analysis project Ga0209406, IMG submission 184808) | Pelagic marine microbial communities from North Sea - COGITO_mtgs_120426 (SPAdes) (version 2) | ecosystem: Environmental > Aquatic > Marine > Epipelagic ...
TTGGCGATAATCTCTCTGGAACTGCTGGACAGAAAACACTACGAGATGCACCCGTCGTGGTTAAGCTTCGCCGTTAAGCTTACGGCATTTTTGGTTACTTTTTTTGCTGTTGAAAAAAGTGACTGGCTGTCGGGCCACCCCCGACGACCTTGACTTTAAAACTCAAAAAACAGAAGCAAAAATACAGAATATAACATGACTCTTAAAGTTTAAAAAAGCACCTTCTATACCGCTTGGCGATAATCCCTCTGAAACTGCTGGACAGAAAACCCTATGAGATGCACCCGTCGTGCTCAAGCTTCGCCGTTAAGGTTGCGGCATTTCTTGGTTACTTTTTGTTGCTGTAGACACAGCGTATTTTGCTGCGCGCCTGAAGGGCGTCCCGTAGGGTGAGCGAAGCGAATCACGAAAAGTGACTGGCATGTCGGGCCACCCCCGACGATCTTGAACTGAAAACTCAAACAAAAAAAACCTCAGAATATCCCATTCCCACTAAAACTTTAAACTCTGAGCTCTAGATTCTGACGAGCTCAGATATTCCCCAGTATTATCTATCCAGCGTCCCCACATCCAATACTGGCGCAGCATCAATATGCTGTGCATCCATCATTTGAGCAATGCGACTAAGCGATGAAATCATCATAAGCTGTTCCCATTCTTGCAAGTCATTAAACTGCTGAGTAAATTGATGCTGCAGCGGCAGCGGGGCGTCTTTTAAAATCTCTATCGCATTGTCGGTAACATCTACCTGCACTTTTCTGCGATCAGACGTCGACCGCTCTCTTATGATTAATGATTTTTTTTCTAAGCGATCTAAAATCGTTGTTACCGTTGCTTGGCTAAGACTCATTTCTTTGGCTAACACGCCAACGGTTTGTTCGCCTTTGTTACGTAATATTTGTAGCAACAACATTTGCGGAGACGTTAGCCCCGTGTTTTTTGCCAGCTGCTTGGAATATAAGTCCGTCGCTCGTATTATTCTTCGTAAAGTGACAAGCACTTCGTTAACTTTTTCCATTAGATAAATTTCTCGCTAATCAGCTGTTTACACGATCTTCTTTTAAGCTAGATCGTAAGCCTTTAAATAAACTGATACTAATAAAAAGCAACACCAGTGTAAATGGGATGCCGGTTGCTACTGTTCCAGCTTGCAGTGCACTCAATGCATACTGGCCGCCACCATACAACAAAACACCGGCAATTAAACCTTGAATAACAGCCCAGAAAATTCGCTGCGGTGCCGGCGAGTTCAGTTTACCGCCTGCAGTAATACTGTCGATCACCAAAGAGCCTGAATCTGAGGAGGTAATAAAAAATATCAATACCAAAAGGATACCTACAAACGTTGTGATTTCTGCGAAGGGCAGGTTCTCTAACATTTGAAACGTCGTTAGGCTTACCGAGCTAATGCCATCGGCGAGGCTACCGATACCGGCTTGCGCTTGAGCAATGGCATTCATGCCAAACACACTCATCCAGATAATGGTGACGAAGGTTGGGATAAATAATACTGCCAGCATAAATTCGCGTACCGTCCGGCCTTTGGATATACGGGCAATAAATAATCCAACAAACGGTGACCAGCTAACCCACCATGCCCAATAAAATACCGTCCAGTCACGCATCCAGTCGATATCTTCACGTCCAACGGAATTACTTAGCGGCAGTATGTTTTTAGCGTAGTGCTCAGTAGTAAATGCAATCCAGCTGCCGACATCGCCTGTTGATCCGATTATCACTACAAAGACCAGCAAAGAGGCGGCTAAAAACATATTAGCGTTACTGAGTATTTTAACGCCGCCGTCTAAGCCTCTTATTACTGACAAAATAGTGATAAAGGTGACTAATATAATCACCGAAATTTTCGAGTTGAGGCTGTCTTCTAGCCCTAGCAGCATGGTTAAACCCGCATTGACTTGAGATGCACCTAATCCTAAGGAGGTGGCCAGTCCAAAAATAGTCGCAAGCACTGCGAAGGTGTCGATAACATGACCGGGCCAGCGCCAGCAGCGCTCGCCAAGTAATGGGTAAAAAGCCGAGCGTAAAGTTAATGGCAAACCGCAGTTATAGGTGAAAAACGCCAATGCTAATCCGACTACGGCATAAATAGCCCAAGCATGAAGCCCCCAATGGAAGACGGTTGCACCCATTGCTAATTCGGCGGCTTCATTGGACCAAGGCTCTACACCAAAAGGAGTGCCTGCCCAGCCAGTAAAGTAGGCCATGGGTTCTGCTGCGCCCCAAAACATTAGGCCAATACCCATGCCGGCTGCAAATAACATGGCAAACCAGCTTAGGCGCCCAAACTCTGGTCGAGCACTGTCTCCGCCTAATCGAATTTTACCCATAGGCGAAATAATAAGTGCTAAACAGAAAATCAAAAGTGCATTCACTGCCACCATCATAAAACTATCGAAATTCGTTAGACACCATAACCGAACGTTAGATAGCCATTCATTAGCTATTTCTGGGTACTGCAATGTGGCAATCACAAACGCAATAATCAGGCTAGAGCTTATAAGAAAGACGGGTGTATGAATGTCGAGGCCAAAAACTTGAGTGTTATCTTCACCGGCTTCAAAGTCTGATGAGTAGCGATCTACCATTATTCCTCTCTAGATCTTTTCGTTAGAACAAAATGAATGCTTTTTGTACATGTTTAATGCACTAAGTATTTTTAGCTAACGAAACGATTCAGTTTGATTGATTATTTATAGTGTACAAATTATTCTTTTTAGCGATTAGATTGCTAATAATACAACAAAGAGGCCTATATTGCCCTCAAATAGAGTGTTTACGTTGATCTTTGTGAGGTTATTTTTAATAATATGCATAGAGTTATATATTTAATTACACTAATGATTATATTTTACTCGCTCTCCTTTCTATTTAACTAACTAATAACTAAAAGGACGCTCATGTTAAAGCGAACCGCATTATTCAGTAGTATTTTGATTGCCAGTACTGCCCAGGCACAAATTCAAGAAGTCATTGTTACAGCAACTAAGCAGGAAGCGAGTACACAGGATATTCCTGTGGCTGTTAGCGCATTAGGTCAGGAAGCGCTCGAGCAGTTGGGCATTACTGATTTCACCGATTACCTTATCCAGATGCCAGGCGTTACAGCCGGAGGCAATGGTCCAGGCCAAAACACCATCTATATTCGTGGTGTTGCATCGACTACGCCTAACCTAACCACCTCTGGTGTTGCGGGACTTGCACCCAATGTTGCGCTCTATCTTGATGAGCAGCCTTTATCTCAGCCAGGACGTAACTTAGACGTTTATGCTGCCGATATGAATCGTGTTGAAGTACTTAAAGGACCTCAGGGTACATTGTTTGGTGCTAGCTCACAGGCTGGTACCGTTAGATTGATTACCAATAAGCCTGATCCATCAGGTGTTTCAGGTAAAGTGAAATTCGGAGCAGCTAGCACCGAAGGTAGTGCGCAAAGCAACAATATTGAAGCAGTGATTAATGTGCCCGTGAGTGATTCGATCACAGTTCGCGGCGTAGTATATGTCGATAACCAAGGTGGTTATATCGATAACGTTGCAGGCAGTATTACTGCAGCAGAGAGCGCTCGCTTTCAGGGTGGTAGCCAAGCCGGTGCTGATCTTAGTGGAGTAACTTTTGTTTCTGCAGATAACAGCGCCTTAGTTAAAGAAGACATCAATGATGTTACTTATAATGGTGCTCGCCTGAGTAGCTTATGGCAGATCAATGATGACTGGTCGTTGTTAGTCGGCGTCGCACAGCAAACAATGGATGCTGAGGGCGTATTTTTTCAGGATCCAGAACTGGATGATCTTGAAATTCAACGTTATGCAGACGATGCGCTTAAAGATGAATTTGTAAACACGAGCTGGACGTTAGAAGGAAGATTAGGCGCCTTAGATGTTGTTTATGCAGGTGCATTTACTGACAGAGAAAGTAACCAGCGTATCGGTTACACAGATTATTTATTCGCCGGTGATTATATTCCTTATTATATATGTACCGATGGCGTAGCCACTGGTGGTCTAGCTCCTACTGGAAATTGTGCGGCACCTAATCTCTATGTCGATAGTCTTGTAAAAACTGAAGTGCAAACTCATGAGTTACGTTTTTCTACTGACCAAAGCGAAACGATAAGAGCAACCTTTGGCGGCTTTTACAGTGACCTCGAAATACGTGAAGTAAATGATTTCACTTACCCTGGTTCTGAACAGCTTGGTGATGATAGTTATGGGCCAAACTTTTCGGCACAGGGCGCTTCTGTTAGTGACACGGGTGTATGGCCAGAAGGCGTTATTTTTAGAAATGATGTATTGCGCACAGATAAGCAATATGGCGTATTTGGTGAGTTAAATGTTGATATTTCAGAGCAAATTACAGCTACATTAGGCGCGCGCTGGTATGATATTGAAGCTGATCTAAAAGGCAGTGCAGCAGGCTCTTTTGGTAATGTTGGCGCGGACGAAGATACCAATGCCGGCAACAATTTAGATGAAATTTTTAGTGGTGACAACGACACTTCAGCAACCGATGGTTTTATCGGTAAAATTAGTTTGTCGTGGACACCATCGGATGACCAGCTTTACTACGTAACATGGTCTGAAGGTTTTAGATCTGGATTTTTAAACCGCCCCGGTGGTGCTGGTAATGATGATTACACCGTTCCTTTTTCATATGATACAGATGATGTGACTAACTACGAGTTTGGTTGGAAACTTGATTTGCTTGATGGCAATTTACGTTTAAATGGTGATATCTTTTTTGTTCAGGTTGAAAACTTACAAGTCGGTATTTTTGACGCAAGCATTACCAATTTGTTCTTTGCAGACAATGCGGCAGATGCTGAAATCAAAGGTCTGGAAGGTGAGTTCATATGGTTGCCAGGTAATTATGATGGCTTAACTTTGAGTGGTGGTTTTTCTTTATTGGATACTGAAATCACAAAAAGCTTTATTACCACGTTTGTGCAAGAAGGTGATGAGCTGGCATTTGCTCCTGAATTACAGTTGAATCTACAAGCACGTTACGAGTGGGAATTAAGCTCAGGCCAAACGGCTCATGTGATGCCTCATATCAGTTATTCTGATGAAGCAGCCACTGACATTGTTACGCCTAATCGCACTATGTTAGATAGTTGGACATTAGTGGGTGTTACTGCCGGTGTTACTAATGACCAATGGTCAGCCGAGCTGTATATAGATAACTTGACTGATGAGCGTGCAGAGGTTTCTGGAAATGCGACTTATAATAGAGATCGTATTAATGTTACCCGTCCGCGCACAGTTGGTTTTAGAGTGTCATACGACCTTTAGTAGATATGTATAGGTAGTACATGATATTTAATAGCTAGTGTTATGCGGTGCTGAAGTAGGTTTTAAGGCGCTGAGGCAGGTTTTAAACAGTGTCGTATGATATTAACTAATAAATACCAAAAGACTAAGGCCTCGCTATATAATAGCGAGGCCTTTTTTTTAATTTGTGGGCCTTTTTTTTAATTTGTGGATGATAAAAATAACGTGACAGAGCCGACTATAAATATCGATGCTGCAAGTATTCAAAAGAAAATAGCCAGTGGTCAATTTAATCAAGCGCTTGCTGAGCTGCAGATAGTATTTGATAAAGATGCGAGTAACCTTGAAGCTAATTATATGGCGGCTGTATGTTATCGCTATCAAAATGATTATGCTCAAGCACAGCCATGCCTCAATATATTAAAAGAGTTATCGTTAGACAAAGGCCGAGTTTATCAAGAGCAGGGGCATCTTTATCGCGCGCAAGGGTTAGTTCAGCTCGCATTAGTAGCGTATCAAACCGCCTGTCAACTGAATCCTGCATTGATTGCCGGTTGGAAAGCGCAGGTCGAATTATTTTCTTCAATAGGAAATTCAGCTGCTGCAAAGCAAGCGCAAATGCAATTGCTACGACTACAGAATCTGCCTAAAACACTTGTTGCAGTTATGGATTTAATTGAGCAAGGGAAACTATTTAAAGCAGAGGCGTTATGTAAGCAATTTTTGCAAAAATTACCTACCGATGCCGAAGCCATGCGCTTGCTCGCGGATATTGCTTCTCGCCTAGGATCCATGGAGGAGGCAGAGTTTTTGCTTGCTAGTGCCATGGAATTTAATCCTGATAATGCACAAATTAAAATAGATCATATAAACATATTGCGTCGTAGACAAAAGTTTGAGATGTCAATGATAGCCGCAGAAAAATTGATTAACGCCGATTCTGGCAACCCGCAATTTCAATCCGTTTATGCCATCGCGAAAATGCAAATGGGTGAGTACGCTGAAGCAATTTATCACTTTGATAAAGTGTTAGATATATTACCTGATGATGCGCTTACATATACATCTAAAGGTCATGCACTAAAAACGTGGGGTAAAAATGCTGAGGCGATTACCAGTTATCAAACTGCTATACAACGTAATCGCAGTTATGGCGAAGCCTATTACTCATTGTCTAATTTAAAAACCTATCGCTTTGACGATAGCGAAATTGAGGGCATGCTTGATCTTGAAAAAAGCGAAGCGCTAACGCCGAATAACGAGGTATACCTTTATTTTGCTTTAGGTAAAGCCTTTGAAGATAGAAGTGATTATGATTTATCGTTTACTTATTATCAAAAAGGTAATCAGGTTAAAAAACTGCAGAGCAGTTATGATGCTGAAAAAATGACGGAAGAGCTTTTGTCACAGCGAAGCTTTTTTAATAAAGATAATATCGAGCGTCTAGGTTGTGACGGCTATCCGGATGCCGCACCTATATTTATTGTCGGCTTGCCGCGAGCAGGCTCTACATTACTTGAGCAAATTTTATCGTCACATAGCCAAGTTGACGGTACGCTCGAGCTACCCAATATGCTCTCTATTGCAGACAAGCTTAGGCGGAAAGGTCGAAGCAAAGACGGGGTGAGTTATCCAGAGCTCATTGAGACTTTAACCTCGGAAGAGCGCTATGCCTTAGGTAAACAGTATATTGACGAGACACAGATTCATCGTGGTGATGCGCCTTTCTTTATAGATAAAATGCCGAATAATTTTCGACATGTCGGCTTAATAAAAACCATTCTGCCTAACGCTAAAATAATTGATGCTAGACGGTTCCCAGTGGCTTGTTGTTTTAGTGGGTTTAAGCAATTGTTTGCCGAGGGTCAAGAGTTTACTTATAGCCTGAGTGATATCGCGCAATACTATAATGATTACGTGACCTTGATGGATCATTGGGATGCGGTGGTTCCTAATGATGTATTGCGTGTTCGATATGAAGACGTTACTGAAGATATTGAAGCGCAGGTAACGCGCATTTTAGATTACTGTGGCTTACCCTTTGAAAGCGCTTGCTTGGACTTTCATAAAACAGAGCGCGCTGTTCGTACCGCGAGTTCAGAGCAAGTTAGACAGCCTCTTTATAAAAGCGGTGTTGATCATTGGCAAAAATATGAAACGCATTTGCAGTCGCTTATTAGTGATCTTGAACCATCGATTAAGGCGTATCACTAAGTCACATAAGACATATTGCTAGTTAGTACAATTAAGCCTATTACAATAAAAACACTTTTGCAGCAGGCTATTATCGTTAGAGTACTGCCCATGGCAAAATTGATTAATATGAGGGCATATAAAAGAGTAAAAATAAAATATAAAAGTATGGAGTAGGAATGAAGCTCACTAGGAAAGCTCGCCTGTCGTTGATAAGCTGCTTGCTGGTGTGTTTGGCATTGTCGTCCGTTCAGGCGCAAGCCAATGAGTGTGGCATAGCTAATCATTGGGTCAAAAAAAAGCCGCCATCGCTGCAGCTTTCTTATATTTGGCTCCGCCTGCTGGGCTCGAACTAGGCGAAAGCATTGCTTTCGCCAATGATTAACAGATAAAGAGCTAATCATTGGGCCAAAAAAAAGCCGCCATTGCTGACAGCTTTTTCGATATTTGGCTCCGCCTGCTGGGCTCGAACTAGGCGAAAGCATTGCTTTCGCCAATGATTAACAGATAAAGAGCTAATCATTGGGCCAAAAAAAAGCCGCCATTGCTGACAGCTTTTTCGATATTTGGCTCCGCCTGCTGGGCTCGAACCAGCGACCCAATGATTAACAGTCATTTGCTCTACCAACTGAGCTAAGGCGGAATGGTAGAAAGTGTTATTTAACTTTTTAAAGCGTTAAACAAAACCTTCGTCTTAGCTTAGCAGATCTTTATGATTTGGTATTAAAAATACAAATCCAGACATGCTACTGATCAACGCCTTAAATAGACCCAGATCAATGCCAAGGGCGGGCATATTAATGGGCTGTAGCGGCCTCGTCAAGTGTTGTTGGCCGATTCTTTTGTAAGACGCAATATCCACCATAAAAAGCGCAGTTTTTCGCCGATCTACGTGTTCAATAGTCCTTGCCTATGTCAGAATGAATGCCGTTTTTTATCGCTAGCTAATTGATTGACTCCATGCCAAAGACATTTACCGTAGAAGCACCCTATAAACCTGCCGGCGACCAGCCTGCCGCTATTGAAGGGCTAGTGGCTGGCATTCATGCAGGCCTTGCTAGCCAAACGCTATTGGGTGTAACGGGCTCGGGTAAAACCTTTACCATTGCCAATGTTGTCTCTGAGCTACAGCGGCCGACTATTGTGATGGCACACAATAAAACCTTAGCCGCACAGCTATATGGTGAGTTTAAAGAGTTTTTTCCAAATAACGCGGTTGAATACTTTGTATCCTATTACGACTATTACCAGCCAGAGGCCTATGTTGCCGCCTCCGATACCTTTATAGAGAAAGATTCATCGGTGAATGAGCATATAGAGCAAATGCGTTTATCCGCCACGAAAGCCCTGTTAGAACGCCCCGATGCCTTAGTTGTAGCCACCGTATCGGCGATTTATGGTTTGGGTGATCCCGAAGCGTATTTAAAAATGGTGTTGCATTTACGTTGTGGTGAGCGCTATTTTCAAAGTGATATTTTGACTCGTTTAGCTGAATTACAGTACAGCCGTAATGATATTGATTTTGCACGCGGTAATTTTAGAGTCCGCGGCGATATTATCGATATTTTTCCGGCTGAGTCTGAGCGTAATGCTATACGTCTTGATTTATTTGATGATGAGTTAGAGACATTAAGTTTATTTGATCCTTTAACGGGCGAAGTATTAAGTAAAGTGCCACGTTTCACCATTTATCCTAAATCGCACTACGTTACCCCGCGCGATAATATTTTAAAAGCCGCCGATGCCATTGAAGAAGAGTTGCGTGGTCATTTAGAGCATTTAAAAAATCATGACAAATTAGTAGAAGAGCAGCGTTTAGGTCAGCGCACCAAATATGACTTAGAATTGATTCGCGAATTAGGCTTTTGTACGGGTATAGAAAACTATTCCAAGCATTTATCGGGCCGCAAAACGGGCGAGCCGCCACCTACGTTATTTGATTACTTGCCGCATGACGGTTTAGTCGTGGTTGATGAATCACATGTAACGATACCGCAAATTGGCGCTATGTATAAAGGTGATAGATCGCGTAAAGAGAATTTAGTGCAGTACGGTTTTCGCTTACCTTCGGCGTTAGATAATAGGCCGTTACGCTTTGAAGAATGGGAAAACCTCGTACCACAATGTATTTTTGTCACGGCCACACCCGGCCGCTATGAGGGCGAGAAAGCGGGCGCTATTGTAGAGCAGTTAGTTAGGCCAACAGGGTTACTAGATCCTATTATAGAAGTACGCGGCGCGACAACGCAGGTGGATGATTTATTATCAGAAATCAATATTCGCACAGCTAAGGGCGAACGCATTTTGGTAACGACCTTAACTAAGCGCATGTCCGAAGACTTAACGGATTACTTGCAAGAGCATGGTGTGAAAGTACGTTATTTGCATTCCGATATTGACACGGTTGAGCGAGTAGAAATTATTCGTGATTTACGTTTAGGTAAATTTGATGTGTTGGTAGGCATTAACTTACTGCGTGAAGGTTTAGATATTCCCGAAGTGTCTTTAGTTGCCATATTAGATGCCGACAAAGAAGGCTTTTTACGTTCAGAAACGGCATTGATACAGACTATTGGTCGAGCAGCTCGAAATGTTAATGGGCGAGCGATTTTATATGCTGATCGTATAACGGGTTCAATGAAACGCGCCATGGACGAGACAGATCGTCGTCGATTAATACAAGAGGCGCACAACAAAGAGCATGGCATTACGCCAGAGGGCATTAAAAAGGGCGTAACCGATATTATGGAAGGGGCTTATGCGGGCTCGAGTAAATCGAAGCGTGGTACAGGGCGCAAGGTTGCAGAGCCTACAGTGGCATCGTATGCGGATACGGCAGAAGATTTATCTCCGAAAGCTTTATCTAACAAAATCAAGGAATTAGAGATGGTAATGTACAAGCATTCGCGTGATTTAGAGTTTGAAGAAGCGGGTAGAGTGCGAGATCAGCTTACAATATTAAAGCGTAAAGCGTTTATTGGTTAAGCGTGCTTAGATAAATTTGCAGCGGGGGCGATGATCCGTATAATAGCGCTCCGCTGGCCAGCATCGTTATAATGGTGTTGAGTTAGTTTTTTACAGTACGACCGTAGCTCAGTTGGTTAGAGCACTACCCTCGATTTTATGAAGTGCGGGTAGGGGTTGGAGGTTCGATCAACTGCATAGCAGTTGAACACGAGCCGAAGGCGAAGCCCCCGTTGTGAAACAAAAGGGGGTTTAAGCAAACCTTAGTTTGTTTAAATGCATCCACGAACGAGTGGATGAGAACGCCAAAACAAGTTTACAGTACGACCGTAGCTCAGTTGGTTAGAGCACTACCTTGACATGGTAGGGGTCGGTGGTTCGAATCCACTCGGTCGTACCAATAATTAAACCCGCTTCTGCGGGTTTTTTTATGGGTGCGATTGGGTGGGTGAGAACCACCGCGGTTCGATAAAATGCGTAGCATTTTAGACAGCTCGCTTGCGAGCTGCCTGCGCAGCAGGTAACTACAGCCCTTAGGCTGAAGTTATCAATCCACTCGGTCGTACCAATTTCAAAAGCCCGCTTAACGCGGGCTTTTTTATGGTTACGATTCGTGGATGAGAACCACCTGGTTCGATTAACTGCGTAGAAATTTGAGTAGAGCATTCCAACTTCATTTTTTAGCGATATCTATTTCTTTACTCGATAAGCAGTGAATCGTTTGCGCTTCACAGTGTATGCAGTTTTCCCTATAACTCTTACAGAGGCCAATGCACTGATGGAATAGGGCAATACAGGCGCGAGAGTTTAAATCAGAAATTGGGCAGTTTATTGCTTGGTTGGCATAAACTACTTTTCGATCAATTAAGTCGCAGTGACTTTTTTCTAGCAGCATTTTACGCTTTATATTGCCGGTAACTTGTGAGTTATAAATAACTTCAATCAAATGACGCTATGTATAGAGCATACTTTTAACAAGACTAGCAGTATCGACCGGCCTGTTGGATAATTGCGTGCAAGCAGTTATAAAAAAAATGCTGGTAATAAATATAAAAATGATTGGCTTGAAATCCATCTCGAACTCCCTGTTTGATCCGCATTGCTTTGGTGCATGCGGTGGCTCGCCTGAGTCTTACCTCTTAGGATTACTAAGTATTCGAAATTGCATGATAGATCTAATATCACCTCTTAGCAAATCTAAGAGCTGAATAGTTGATGATATCGGGTAAAGAAATACTTGCTAGACGTTTAAGAGAGGCAAGAACGCGCATTAAAAATGAAGACGGTAGCGAAAAGTATTCGCAAACCGGTCTTGGCGTTGCTGCGGGTTTAGATCAATCTTCTGCGAGTCCGCGTATTAATCATTACGAGACTGGACGTCATTCGCCCGATTTTGTTTTTGTGCGTAAGCTAGCGGAAGTGCTAGAGATTCCAACCTGTTATATGTATGCAGAGGAAGATGATCTTGCCGAGTTAATTAAAGTTTACTCTGGATTATCAGCAAAAAATAAACGGAAGTTATTAAAGATAGCCAATGATTTCTAGTTAAATAACTATTTCGGTTCCGTCAATATAAAAGCCCACATTCTGTGGGCTTTTTTGTGAGTGTCATTCGAACTTAAATTTCTTTCTTTCTGAGCATGATTCATAAGTTAATGAAAAATGGGAGTTAGAAGAGCTTTGTTGCAATTCGAGAAATCCCCTTCATTTTCAATTGCTTAATACTCAATAGTCATTGTAACAATGCTCTTCTAACCGCAGTTTACGGCTATATGTGGGGTGATAGATTAGTTAATTATCTCCGTATTCGATAATTTGCGGTGATATGTTAGGCTAGAGCTGTAGCTAGCAGAGAGTCAAATATGTAATGTAGGGAGATATTTATGCAAGCAATTTCAGGTTGGGAAAAGGTAACTGTTGAGCAATTTAAAAATGAAATTGTTCCGCAAAATAAACCAGTAATTCTTAAATCCTTGATGGGCGATTGGTCGGTCGTTAAAGCGGCAAAGGAATCTTCTAGAGCGTTTGCTGACTATATAAAATCTCATGATAGAAAAAAAGAAGTATTAGCACTTGTGGGTAGCCCTGATATTAAAGGACGATTTTTTTATAACAAAGATTTAAAAAATAACAACTTCATACGTAAACCTGTCACGTTAAGTGTTGCCGTAGAGCACCTAATGATTAATATTGATAAGCCAAATCCTAATGCAATTGCAGTGCAGGCGGTTCAAGTCAGAGAGGTATTGCAGAAGTTTGATGAAGAAAATCCACAGCCATTACTCGACAAATCGATTCCGCCAACCATGTGGATGGGTAATCAAGCTATGGTGGCCCCCCATTATGACCCTTACGATAATCTTGCGGCAGTGGTTGCCGGTCGAAGAAAATTCACTCTTTTTCCGCCAGAGCAAATAAATAATCTCTATTTGGGACCGTTATTAAATACGCCTGCTGGCGTGCCTATTAGTATGGTAAATCTTCTTGATCCAGATTTTGAACAATTCCCCCGTTTTCAACAGGCGTTAGACGCAGGTCAAGAAGCCGTTCTAGAACCGGGCGACGCTATTTACATCCCTGCGCTTTGGTGGCATGCCGTTCAATCGTTGGATAAGGTCAATATGTTAGTCAATTATTGGTGGGATGGGATTACAGACAGTGGCATCTCGCCAAGTCAGAGTATACTTCACAGTATGCTAACCATCGCAAAGTTAAGTCCTGAGAAGCGAACCGCGTGGCGTCATTTCTTTGATTACCATGTATTTCAGATGCATGATGACCCTAAAGCGCATTTGCCAGAAAATTTGAAAGATATAACGACTACATTAGATCGTAAACAAAAAAGACAACTACGCGATTTTCTTATCAGTTCGCTAAAGTGAATAAATAACGAATAAATAACGAATAAATAACGAATAA
>Ga0209406_1002176_pt1 | contig 13347 bp, 9 predicted proteins | sample COGITO_mtgs_1204_FD_184808 | JGI IMG/M metagenome (GOLD analysis project Ga0209406, IMG submission 184808) | Pelagic marine microbial communities from North Sea - COGITO_mtgs_120426 (SPAdes) (version 2) | ecosystem: Environmental > Aquatic > Marine > Epipelagic ...
TTTTTCTAACATTAATCATTATAAATGAAAATAATCCCATAAAACCTATTGAAAGAAAAAAAAGAATCCATCCACTAATTTCGGGCTTATAAGTTTGTTCCAAAAGTTTAAATTCTTTTGTTTTAGAAATGTTAAAAAAAACTTCCTGGTTAAGAATGTTAATTTTGTGAGTATTCTTTATATATTTTTCAATATACTCAGAAGATTTTTCAGCATTATTAAAATAAGCATAACTTATAGCAATCCTTTTACAATCCTCATTTGTTAACTTTGTTGTGTCTTTCAATAACAACCTCTCCCATTCTATAACACTTTGATGTAAAACATCTATTTGAAGATTATTGTTATAAAATAAACTATCGGTTAAATTTTTATTAGCAGTGATTTTAATATTTAATTTTTGAGTTGCTTTAACTGTACTTAAGGAATAAAAAAGCAACACAAAAAAAATAAATATTATTTTTTTTGAATTCATAGCAGGGATTTTTTATTTTTAAAAGTACACAAAAAAACCAAAAACCAAAAAGATGTTTACATTATTCCTGTATTAACTGCTTAAAACACAGGGAAAGCCCGAAGTATTAATTTTTATACTTCAAAAAAATACAGGGACTACATATTTATAAGAAAAGAAGTAGTGCTTTTTTTAACTATAACAAAAAACTATCTGTTCTCTTATCATAGCCATAAGGACAATGCTTACAACCGCTTTTACAACAATAGCCTCTTTTTAGATGATACTTTTCAGTAAACACTTTATAACCTTGCTCGTTTACATAGTAATCACCTTCTTCTAAGGGTATCCTTTTATTATACATTTTATGTTAGAACAGTTTAAATAATAAAAAAACTATTTGAATCTTTTATTCGTCTTACTTCCCGTTAGACTCAGGCGGAAATTGAGTCATAATTTCCGCTACAAATTCTTTAATTCTAATTTCTTTCTTTTCACGATTTTGTGTTTTGAGAGCTCCTGAACCGACCCCCTGCCAAATCAATTCTTTTTTTGTTGTGTCTATAAAATCAATAAATAAAGTTCCTTCTGAGTATTGAGATACTTGTATATTAGAATTCAACCCATTCATCATCCAAGGATTCCACCTCCAACCAAAGCCTTGGTTATTTTGATTTTGATTTATATTTACTTTCTCTCTAGATTTAGCAAAAATACCTACCAACATATCTGGGGCATTAGATTTTGTAAATCCTTTCTCTAGTAATGCTACCTCAATAGCTCTTAAAATTCTTTTTTTATCTAAATCCGATATTTTAGCTCTGTCAATTTCTGGCTTATAAAAAGCGAAGGTCTTGTAGGACTTAAAATTTACTTTTGAATCGTAATCTGAAGTAACTTTTACTGAATTGCAAGAAAACAATACTATTGCACTTAGAAATAAAATAATACATTTTTTCATTGTGATCGGTTTTAAATTATAGCATCTATTAAGGTATCGTCAACCAAATTAGGCAGCGTTACTTGTAATTTTTTTTCTGCTTTCATTGCTCTTTTGATTGCAAAAACTGCTTCTTTATTTCTAGCCCAACTTCTTCTTGATATTCCATTATTAACATCCCAAAAAAGCATGGATTTCAAACGCTTTGAAGCTTTCTTAGTACCATCAAGAAGCATGCCAAAGCCACCATTAATAACTTCTCCCCAACCGACTCCTCCTCCATTATGAATCGAAACCCACGTTGCGCCCCTAAAACTATCTCCAATAACGTTTTGGATGGCCATGTCTGCTGTATATTTAGAACCATCATAGATGTTGGATGTTTCTCTATAAGGGGAATCTGTCCCAGAAACATCATGATGATCTCTACCTAGAATGATGCTACCAATGGTTCCTTTTTTTATTGCCTTGTTAAATGCTTGTGCTATTTTAATTCTTCCTTCAGCATCTGCATATAAAATTCTTGCCTGAGACCCAACCACCAAATTATTTTCTTGCGCACCTTTAATCCATTGAATATTATCCGCCATTTGTTGCCGAATTTCATTGGGAGAATCTTGCATCATTTTTTCTAAAACTTCACAAGCTATGGCATCTGTTTTTACTAAATCTTCAGGATTTCCAGAAGAACAAACCCATCTAAAAGGTCCGAAACCATAATCGAAACACATAGGTCCCATGATATCTTGTACGTAACTTGAGTATTTAAAATCAATATTGTTTGTCGCCATAACATCAGCTCCTGCTTTACTTGCCTCTAATAAAAAAGCATTTCCATAATCAAAAAAGTAAGTGCCTTTTGCCGTATGTCTGTTAATCGCTTTCGCATGCTTTTTTAAGGTTTCTTGAACTTTCTTTTTAAATTGAATTGGATTTTCAGTCATCATCTTATTGGCCCGGTCAAAAGAAAGGCCAGAAGGATAATACCCCCCTGCCCAAGGGTTGTGAAGAGATGTCTGATCGGATCCTAAATCTACATAAATATCTTCTTGATCAAATTTCTCCCAAACATCTACAATATTCCCTAAATAGGCCAACGAAACAACTTCTTTTTTTTCTTTTGCTAATCGCACTCTGGTTACTAACATCTCTAAGTCAGTAATTTTCTCATCAATCCAACCTTGAGCTAACCTAATTTGAGTAATTTTTGGATTTACTTCTGCACAAACTGTAATACAACCTGCTATATTTCCAGCTTTGGGCTGTGCTCCAGACATCCCACCCAAACCAGAAGTAACAAACAAACTTCCTTTTGGTTCTTTTTTTATTTTTCTAAATCCATTTAAAACCGTAATTGTAGTTCCGTGCACAATTCCCTGCGGACCAATGTACATATAACTTCCTGCAGTCATTTGCCCATATTGAGAAACTCCCAAAGCATTCATTTTCTCCCAATCATCTGATTTAGAGTAATTCGGGATAACCATTCCATTGGTGACAACTACTCTCGGGGCATTTTTATGAGATGGAAACAACCCCATTGGATGACCAGAATACATTGTTAAAGTCTGTGTCTGAGTCATTTCAGATAAATACTTCATCGTAAGTAAATATTGTGCCCAATTTTGAAAAACAGCACCATTCCCACCGTAAGTAATTAATTCGTGTGGGTGTTGAGCAACTGCAATATCTAAATTGTTTTGAATCATCAGCATGATGGATTTTGCTTGCGCTGACTTCCCTGGATATTCAGAAATTGCTCTGGCTTTCATTTCATAATCTGGACGGAAACGGTACATATATATACGACCGTATTTTTCAAGCTCATCAGCAAATTCTGGGAGTAATATTTTGTGGTGTTTTACATCGAAATATCGCAAGGCATTTCTCAATGCTAATTTTTTTTCATCTGCTGATAAAATAGATTTGCGTTTTGGTGCATGATTTATTGACAGTTCATATTTCTTTACACTTGGTAAAACATCTGGAATTCCTTGCTGAATTTGGGCTTTAAATGTCATCTAATTTTCATTTCAAATCTGAAACAAATATATTTATTTTTTACCTGACTTAATTAACTATTCAAAAAAATAGCTATTATTTTAGGAATTTCGTAAATTGCTGTCTTAATTCAATATGTAAATTACGAATGAATCAAATTACACCGTACAAACCTAAACATAAAGTAAGAATTGTAACGGCCGCCTCTCTTTTTGACGGTCATGACGCTGCCATCAATATTATGCGTAGAATCATTCAGTCTACCGGTGTAGAAGTCATTCATTTAGGTCATGACAGAAGTGTAGAAGACGTTGTGAATTGTGCAATTCAAGAAGATGTAAATGCGATTGCAATGACGTCATATCAGGGTGGACATAATGAGTATTTTAAGTACATGTATGACTTATTAAAAGAAAAAGGTGCTAGTCATATTAAAATTTTTGGTGGTGGCGGTGGTGTCATTCTTCCAAAAGAGATCAAAGAATTAATGGCGTATGGAATTACACGAATATACGCTCCAGATGATGGACGTGAATTAGGCTTGCAAGGAATGATTAATGATTTGGTACAAAAAGCAGATTTTGCAATTGGTGACGTCTTATATAAAGAAGTCAAAGGGTTGAAAAAAAAAGAAATTGGCAGCATTGCTAGAATTATTTCGGCAGCTGAAAATTTCCCTAAAATCGCTAAAAAAACATTATCTGAAATACATAAAAAAAATAAAACAAGCACCACTCCTGTTCTGGGAATTACCGGAACTGGTGGTTCTGGAAAATCTAGTTTGGTTGATGAATTGGTTCGCAGATTCTTGATTGACTTTCCAAAAAAAACAATTGGACTTATTTCTGTAGACCCCTCCAAGCGCAAAACCGGTGGCGCCTTATTAGGAGACCGCATTAGAATGAATGCCATAAACAACAGCCGAGTGTATATGCGTTCTTTGGCAACTCGTCAATCTAATTTAGCTTTGTCTAAATATGTGAATGAAGCTATTGAAGTTTTAAAAGCTGCAGAATTTGATTTAATTATTTTAGAAACTTCTGGTATTGGACAATCGGACACTGAAATCATTGAACATTCTGATACTTCTTTGTATGTGATGACTCCAGAATTTGGAGCAGCAACTCAATTAGAAAAAATAGACATGTTAGATTTTGCAGACCTCGTTGCCATTAATAAGTTTGACAAACGCGGTGCTTTGGATGCTGTTCGCGATGTGAAAAAACAGTATATGCGTAACAATAATTTGTGGCATATAGACATGGATGACCTGCCTGTTTTTGGAACAATTGCCTCACAGTTTAATGATCCAGGAATGAATTTCCTTTACAAAGCAGTTATGGATAAGTTGGTCGAAAAAACTGGAGTTGATTTAAAGTCGAACATGAAAATTACTCAGGAAATATCTGAGAAAGTTTTTGTAATTCCTCCCGCTAGAGTTCGTTACTTATCGGAAATTGCCGAAAACAACAGAGCTTATGATAAAAAAGCAACTGATCAAGTAGCAGTAGCTCAAAAATTATTTGGAATTTACAAAACGATAAACTCCATCCTAAGTATGGATTCAGCTTCTATCAAAACTCAAAATATATTGACTAAAACAGGTTTAGATGAAGATAAAATATTGCAAGATACTTCAAAGGATCAATTGCCTTTTATAAAATTATTACGCTCTCAGTTTGATAAAATAAAAATGGACTTTGACCCCTATAACTGGGAAATCATTTTTAACTGGCAAGAAAAAGTTCAACGCTATAAAGACCTTATTTATACATTTAAAGTAAGAGGTAAGGAAATTAATATAGAAACACATAGCGAGTCACTGTCTCATAATAAAATTCCAAAAATTTCCTTACCAAAATATGAGGCTTGGGGAGATATATTACAATGGAATTTACAAGAAAACGTACCTGGAGAATTCCCCTTTACTGCGGGTTTGTATCCTTTTAAAAGAACTGCAGAAGATCCGACTAGAATGTTTGCTGGGGAAGGAGGACCAGAACGCACCAACAGACGTTTTCATTATGTAAGTTTGGGGATGAATGCCAAACGTTTATCTACCGCTTTTGATTCTGTTACTTTATACGGTAACGATCCTGAATACAGACCGGATATTTATGGTAAAATAGGAAATGCTGGTGTTTCTATTTGTTGTTTAGATGACGCAAAAAAACTGTATTCTGGTTTTGACTTAAGTCATGTAAAAACTTCTGTTTCAATGACCATCAATGGGCCTGCCCCGATGCTATTGGGCTTTTTTATGAATGCAGCCATAGATCAGAATTGCGAGAAATATATCAAAGAACACAAACTAGAAAAAACAGTTGAAACAATCTTTAAAAAAGTGTATGACAACGCAGGAATAGACAGACCCACATATCAAGGAGACTTACCTGAAGGTAATAACGGTTTAGGATTGATGCTTTTAGGACTAACTGGAGACCTCATTTTACCAAAAGAAACCTATCAAAAAATTAAAAAAGAAACTTTATCACAAGTTCGTGGAACTGTTCAAGCTGATATTTTAAAAGAAGATCAAGCGCAGAATACGTGTATTTTTTCTACTGAATTTGCACTGCGATTAATGGGAGATGTTCAAGAATATTTTATTGAAAAACAGGTTCGTAATTTCTATTCGGTCTCTATTTCTGGATATCATATTGCAGAAGCTGGTGCAAATCCTATTACTCAACTTGCTTTGACATTGTCTAATGGTTTTACTTATGTAGAGTATTATTTAAGCCGTGGGATGGACATTAATAAATTTGGACCAAACCTATCCTTTTTCTTTTCTAACGGAATTGATCCTGAATACGCTGTTATTGGACGTGTAGCAAGAAAGATATGGGCTAAAGCCATGAAATTTAAGTATGGAGCAAATGAAAGAGCGCAAATGCTAAAATACCATATTCAAACTTCTGGACGCTCCTTGCATGCTCAGGAAATTGATTTTAATGACATTAGAACAACCCTACAGGCCTTGTACGCTATCAATGACAACTGTAATTCCCTGCACACCAATGCCTATGATGAAGCCATTACAACCCCTACTGAAGATTCTGTAAGAAGAGCCATGGCCATACAATTGATTATTAATAAAGAATTGGGGTTGACAAAAAATGAAAACCCAATACAAGGGGCATTTATTATTGAAGAATTAACTGATTTGGTAGAAGAAGCTGTCTTACTTGAATTTGATAGAATTACAGAGCGGGGAGGAGTTTTAGGCGCCATGGAAACCATGTATCAACGTTCTAAAATACAAGAAGAAAGTTTGCACTATGAAACCTTAAAACACAATGGGGAATTTCCAATCATTGGTGTAAATACCTTTTTAAGCTCTAAAGGCTCACCTACAATCTTACCTACAGAAGTCATTCGAGCTACCGAAAAAGAGAAGCAGTTCCAAATTCAGACAAAAGAAAACCTCAATAAACGAAACGCTACTGAAGTAAAAAATCAAATTACATTACTACAAAAATCGGCTATTGAAAATGAAAATTTATTTGAGAAGATCATGGAAGCGACCAAAATATGTTCTTTAGGTCAAATTACAACAGCACTGTTTGAAGTAGGCGGTCAATACAGAAGAAATATGTAATTGGTATCTCTAGAGGAATATTCTTTTATGAAGAAATTCAGAATTATTTCTAAAAAAATGAAATCATATTGCATCTTTTTCATACCTTTTATGTCTATTCAGTGAACTAAAAACAACTAAAAATGACGCTTAAAAATCAATGTACCTGTAACTGTGAAACTTGTATGAGGGAAAACTGCTCTAGCTGTTCCTGTGAAAATTGCTCTTGTACTAACTGTAATTGTTAAAAACGAACACAAAAACAATGAGATAAGATCGAAGATTCGAAAAGGAAAGACAAATTAAAATCATGATAACAAAAGAAATTTGGAAACACTATTCTGAAGACCTTAAAAGATTTATTATTAGTAGAGTTCATAAAAAAACACTTGCTGACGATATTTTACAAGATACCTTTATAAAAATTCACACAAAACTTCATACACTTAAAGATGTAAATAAACTCAAATCTTGGATCTTCACCATCGCCAGAAATTCGATCGTAGATCATTTCAAAATCCTGAAAAATTCTGTTGAAATCGACGATATCATCTCTGAGTTAGATCCTGAAGAAAATGATCATACAGAAAGAGATTGCTTAAGAGGTATCTTAAAAAACTTACCTGAAAAATATAGAACTCCATTATTTTTATCTGATATCAAAGGGGTAAAACAAAAAGAAATTGCAAGACAATTAAATCAACCTTTATCAACTACTAAATCTCAAATTCAGCGTGCAAGAAAACGCATTGCAAAAGGTTTCATGGATTGCTGCGGTTTTGTCATGAATACGGATGGAAAATTAGTTGGTGAAATTCAAGAAAAAGAAAATTGTAAAGTTTGTAATTAATTAATTGGTTACTTTTATACTTTAAATCTTACACGTGAAAAACAGGGCATTAATTAGTAAAGAATTAGAAGATTTTTACAACAACGCTTCAGAAGAAACCAGACTTGAGAAAGGGATGGGTATTTTTGAATTTGAACGCATTAAAGAGTTAATAACAAAACATATTTCCAAACCAAATTCGACAATTATAGATGTGGGTGGTGGAACTGGGAAATACGCTGAATGGTTGTCTAAAAAGAACCATGCTGTTCATTTAATAGAACCTGTTCTAAAACACATTCAACTTGCTCAAAAAAGAGCCAAAAAATTAAAAAACCCGTTTTCTATAGCTATTGGTGAAGCAAAAAAACTTCCTTTTGAAGATAATTTTGCTGACTTAGTCATTCTGCACGGACCACTGTATCATTTGCAAAACAAAGAAGATAGAATTACAGCCATTATTGAAGCGAAACGAGTCGTAAAAAAAGGAGGAATTATTTTGGGATTTGCAATTAACGCAACAGCATCTACTCTTGTAGGCTTGATGAATGGAATGATTCATGCAAATTCATTTTTTGACATGTGCAAACAGGAATTGACTACAGGAATTCATAATGCTCCAAAAGATTTTCCTTTTTTATTAGCGGATGCATTTTATCACAAGCCACAAGAATTAAAAACAGAATTTCTCGAGCAAGACTTGAGGCTCATCAATCTTTTTGCAGTAGAAGGAATGATTTGGTTAGATCATGAGTATTTTGCAAACATGATCGATCAGAAAAAATCGAAGACCTTAAAAAAATTACAAAAAATTACTCAAAATGATGAGTACTTATTAGCTTTCAGTCCTCACATGATGATCGCTGTAAAAAAATAGCGTTATTGAATGAGTTGACCTTTGACCTCCAGTAAGAACTGCTACCTCCTCTTTTTAGAAGCCCTACTGGCTTTCTTTTTACGCTTATTAAAAGGAACAGCATCGTCAAACGTATTTTTAACTTCTTTGGCTTTTTTGTTCTTTTTCCAAGAATTATTTTCTGGGAGTAATTTTTTTAACAAATCTTGTCTTCCAACTTTGTTCAAGGTGTTTCGAATCCAATCTTTATTTTCTTTCTTATACCAAAAGAAAAATTTATGCTGATCTTCACGCTCCTTTTTTGTTTTAGGAGTTCTTGTTGGCTTTAAAGTATACGGATGATATCCAGAATAATAAATAACAGTTGCCACGGTCATTGGTGTTGGTGTAAATCCTTGAACTTGTTCTAACTGAAAGCCCATATCTTTGGTTTCAGCAGCCAAATTAGCCATGTCTTCCACTTCACTTGCTGGATGACTAGAAATGAAATAAGGGATCAATTGTAAGTTTAATTTCTTCTTAATATTAATTTTATCAAAACGCTCTTTAAACTTATGGAAATAAGTGAAAGAGGGTTTTCTCATTAATTTCAAAACAGGATCAGAGGTGTGTTCTGGAGCTACTTTCAAACGCCCAGAAACATGTTTTGTCATCACTTCTTCTGTGTAGGCATCTAATTCTTTTGGATCTGCATTTTTATTAAACTCTGGCACCAACATATCATGTCTTATTCCACTTCCAATAAAAGATTTTTTAATCTTTGGATGTTTATCTACTGCTTGATACAATTCCGTTAATGGCTTGTGAGAAGTATCTAAATTGGAACAAATTACGGGAGAAATACAACTTGGAGCAATACATTTATCACAAATAGACTGAACCTTCCCTTTCATTTGGTACATGTTAGCAGAAGGACCCCCTATATCAGACAAGTAGCCTTTGAAATCGGGCATGTTTGCTACTTTATCTATTTCTTTTAAAACAGACTCTTGACTTCTACTCGCAATAAATTTTCCCTGATGGGCAGATATGGTGCAAAAACTACAACCTCCAAAACAGCCTCGGTGAATATTGATAGAGAATTTGATCATTTCAAATGCAGGAATTGGCCCTCGTTTGTCATATTTTGGATGAGGTAAACGCGTAAAAGGTAAATCGAAAGACCCATCAATTTCTTTTTCTGTCATTGTTGGAAAAGGCGGATTTATAACCAATGTTTTTCCTTTGACATCTTGTAAAATTCTTCTCGCTTTTAATTTATTAGATTCCTGTTCAATTACCTTAAAATTGGAGGCAAATGTTTTTTTATCTTTCAAACAAGCTTCATGAGAGTTAATGGTTACATCTTCCCAATTATTTACAACAGGTAACTTTTCTTCTTTTTGATTGATAAAAACAGCGGTTTGCTTGATGTTTTTTAGGCTCGAAAAAGGAACCCCTTTTTGCAACAATGCTACAATTTCTCGCAAAGGTTGCTCTCCCATTCCATAAACCAGCATGTCCGCATTAGAGGTTTCTAAAATAGTTGGTAATAATTGGTCAGACCAATAATCATAATGAGTTACTCTTCTTAAAGAGGCTTCAATCCCTCCAATTAATACAGGAACATCAGGAAACTTTTCTTTTAATATCTTGGTATATACAGAGGTTGCATAATCAGGTCTGAATCCTTTATCTCCATTTGGTGTGTACGCATCTTTATCTCTTCTTTTTTTGCTAGCAGTGTAATTACTAACCATTGGATCCATACACCCACCAGTCGCTCCAAAAAATAAACGAGGTTTTCCTAATTTTTCAAAATCTTGCAAATTGTCATTGACACTTGGCTGGGGGACAATGGCTACTCGTAAACCATAACTTTCTAAAATACGACCAATTACAGCAGGTCCAAAAGAGGGGTGATCTACATAGGCATCTCCACTAAATAAAATAACATCCAACACTTCCCAACCACGAATCTTCATTTCCCTCTTTGTGGTTGGCAACCAATCTGTTAATTGATGTCTTTTTGTATGCTCCATGTTTTTGCAAAAATACAGGAATTATATGTATTTTAATAGAATTAAATTTAACAAAAAAACCAGGAACGCTATCTTTAAAATTCTAAACAAAAAAGTAACAATTTCTTCAATCATACGTTTTACTTAAATACTTAATAAACAATCTATGAAAAAAATATTTTCTGCAGCAGCGATCATCGCTTTTTTAGGCAGTTGCTCTATTTCTAAAAATACCATAAAAACGAATAAATTAATAGCCGTTGAAATTAATTTGAATACGGTTATTGATGACAAAGTTGAGGTTGTTATCAATCCAAAAAAAATAAAAGAAGAAACGATTACTTATCATATTCCGGCGATCGTTCCAGGAACTTATATGATGAGTAATTATGGAAAATTCATTTCTGATTTTAAAGCGTTTGATTATGACGGAAACGAAATGTCAGTTGAAAAATTAGATGCTAATTCGTGGCAAATTAATAATGCAAAAAAAATGGATAAACTCTCTTATTGGGTTGATGACACATTTGACACAGAACAGGACCATAATATTTATGTAATGGCAGGGACCAATATTGAAGAAGGCAAAAATTTTCTTTTAAACCTTCCTGGGTTTGTAGGCTACTTTAGAGAAAAAAAAGAAACTCCCTATTTAATTACAGTAACACACCCCTCAAATTTATATGAAACCTCTTCTTTAATCAATAACAACATAAGTAAAAAGGACAACACAAAAGATTTTTTTACAGCTGCTAGATATGATGAAATTTCTGACAACCCAATTATGTATGCTCCGTTAAACAATGTAAGTTTTAATGTAGACGGGATTCAAGTTACTTTAGCTGTTTATTCTCCAAACAATGTGCATAAAGCTGCAGATATGGAAGCAGATTTAAAAAAGATGGTGCAGGCACAATCAAACTTTTTAAAAGGGTTTAAAACCACAAAAGAATACAATATATTATTATACCTTTTTGACTCAGAAATTCATGAATTTAGTGTTTTCGGGGCATTAGAGCACTTATCTTCCACAACCGTTATCTATCCTGAATCTTATTCTAAAAAACAACTAGCAAATGGCATGATTAACGGAACCATTTCTCATGAGTTTTTCCACATTGTTTCTCCGCTATCTGTTCATTCAGAAGAGATTCATTCTTTTGATTTTAATGAACCGAACATGTCTATGCATTTATGGATGTATGAAGGTGTAACTGAGTATTTTGCAAATTTATTTCAAGTAAATCAAGGATTAATTTCTGAGCAAGAATTTGTAAATAAAATCAACGAAAAAATAAATGCTTCGTCGAATTTTGACGATACCATGCCTTTTACAAAAATGAGCAAAAATATTCTAGAGCCGGCGTTTGCAAAAAACTACGGAAATGTCTATCAGAAAGGAGCATTAATTGGAATGTGTATTGATATTATTCTGAGAGAAGAAAGTAAAGGTCTTTACGGCATAAGAAATTTAATGAAAGATTTATCTGAAAAATATGGTGCTCTAAGACCTTTTAAAGACAATGAAATCATTGAAGAAATTGTAAGAATGACCTACCCTTCTGTTGGTGATTTCTTTACAAACCATGTAATTGGACCTACTCCAATTGATTATTTTTTATATTTTGAGAAAACAGGTATTTACAAAAGTAGTGCATTAACAGAGGTAAGTTACTTTATAGATTCACAAAATCAACCTTTTATTTCAGTAAATAAAGAACGGAAACTTTTTTTTACAAAAAGAACAAACTCTGGTCTGACCGCATTGGGTATAAAAGAAAATGATCTTTTAAAATCTGTAAACGGAGAAGCAATTTCTATACAAAATATAAATCAAATTATAGGTCAATCTTTCCAATGGAAACCTGGTGATGAACTTAGCTTTGAAATTGAAAGAAATGGAAAATTAATTCAATTAAAAGGAAAAGCTGTCATTCCTAAATTTGAACAAAAAGTTTTAAAAATTAAAGAACTCCCAGAAAATGATCCTAGAGTTCTATTGAGAAAAGCGTGGTTGAAAGGATAATTAAGAATATTTTTAACAAAAGAAGATTCAATAACTCTTTTTAGTTTTGTAGATTTAGCGTCAATTTAAATTCGCTTCTCAATGAAAAAATATATATTTCTTACTATTTTTAGTACGATTCTTCTTGTAAATTGTGACTTCCTTTCCCCACAAAAAAAGAACGAAAAGGATGCATATGTTATAAATAACTACAATAAAAAAGAAGTAGATATTGTCATGAGAGATGGCACTAACTGCATACCACAATTTATTCCCCTAAAGACAATCACAAAACATACCCCATCTTAATGCAAAGAACTCCCTATAGTTCTGCTCCTTATGGAAAAGGAAATTTTAAAACTAAAATTGGACCAAACGTTCATTTAATGAAAGAAGGGAATATTGTTGTTTACCAAGATGTTCGCGGTCGTTGGATGAGTGAGGGGGTATATGACAATATGCGGGCATATATTCCCAATAAAAAAGGAAACGAAACAGATGAAGCTTCGGATACATACGACACCATTGATTGGCTGGTAAAAAATATTGAGAACAACAACGGAAATATAGGTACATGGGGGATTTCATATCCCGGTTATTATGCAACCGTCGCTACAATTGATGCACATCCTGCGTTAAAAGCATCTTCTCCGCAAGCGTGTATTGGAGATTTCTTTTTTGA
>Ga0209406_1002179_pt1 | contig 13324 bp, 10 predicted proteins | sample COGITO_mtgs_1204_FD_184808 | JGI IMG/M metagenome (GOLD analysis project Ga0209406, IMG submission 184808) | Pelagic marine microbial communities from North Sea - COGITO_mtgs_120426 (SPAdes) (version 2) | ecosystem: Environmental > Aquatic > Marine > Epipelagic ...
GGCTGCGCTGACCTTTGCCCGGCATTTTTTGGAGGTCAGGCGGTATACACCCAAGTGGAACCGGCTCATCAGGGTGCTTTTGGGTATCTACTGGGCGGCCCTCTTGGCGGCCCTGGCGGGCTTGCCTATTGTGGCCTATAACTTGGTCAACCTCGGGGCGCTGTCTGCTCCGGCCATGCTGGTCCTGTCCATTGTCAGTTGGAGAAGGGGCCACCCTTCGGCGCCCTGGTACTTTGTGGCGTGGCTGATTTTTCTGATCGCCGTGACCATGCAGGCCTTGCGCGATTTCGGCCTGTTGGCCTCCACCCCGATCACGGCGACGTTAATGCCGATCGGGACGGTGTTGGAAATGCTGTTGCTCAGTTTTGCTTTGGGCAACAGGATCAATGTGCTCAAGCGTTCGAGCGACCAGGCCAATGCCAAAGCCCTGGCCGCCTCCCTGGAAAACGAGCGCATCGTCAAGGAGCAAAATGCAGAGCTCGAAGCGCGCGTGCGGGAGCGGACCGATGAACTCGCCAAGGCCAATGCCGGATTGTCCGGTGCCCTGGAAGAATTGAAGGGGGCCCAAGACCAATTGATCCAGACCGAAAAGCTCGCTTCTCTCGGACAGATGACGGCGGGCATCGCCCATGAGTTGAACAACCCCATCAACTACGTGCAGTCCAATGCCACCTCGCTGCGCCGGGATTTGGAGGAGTTGATCGAGATCATTGAGGCCCATGCTGCGGCCCTGTCGTCGCTTGCGGAAGGGGCACCGGGGGCGGAGGAAATGGTGGGCCGGGCCCGAGAGCGGGCCCGTCAATTGGATCTGAACTTCTTGGTTGAAGAAAGCCGGCAGTTGATCAAGGGCATCTTGGAAGGTGCGGACCGCACGGCGCGTATTGTGGGCGGGTTGCGCGTGTTTGGCCGCATGGATGGCGATCAGTTGGTGGAGGCGTCTTTGGCTGAGTTGCTCGAAGCCTCGATCACCGTGCTCGGCAACCGCGCGCGCAGCAAGGCCAACATCGAGGTGACCTTTGATGAAGAGGCGCCGCCGCTGTGGTGCCAAAGTGGCAAGCTCAGCCAGGTCTTCATGAACATCATCATGAATGCTGTCCAGGCCACTGAGACGCGCTGGCCCGAAAGTGAGGACCGCAAGGTGGACGTTCAGTTGAATGGGGTCTCGGCCCAAGCCGGTGAGTTCACAGCCCTGGAGGTGCGGATTCGCGACAACGGCACGGGCATGGACGACCTCACACGCCAGCGGATTTTTGACCCCTTTTACACCACCAAGGATGTGGGGATGGGCACGGGCCTCGGCTTGAGCATCGTCAAGGGCATCCTCGATGACCACGGTGCCGATGTCACGGTGGAGAGCACGCCTGATGTGGGCACGTGCTTTGTGCTCACCTTTCCCCTCGCAGCGGAGAATGCTGCAGCCTCCAAAGTCGCATGAACCCCTGAACCCAGAGAAGCATGGCAGAAGAGATCATACGCGTCCTCTACCTCGATGACGAGGAGCCCAACTTGTTTTCGTTCAAGGCGGCCTTTCGTCGGGAGTTTGAAGTGCACACTTGCGACGAGCCGCACAAGGCGGTGCGCCTGCTCGACGAGCACAATTTCCACGTGGTGCTCAGCGACCAGCGCATGCCGCGGATCAGCGGGGTGGAGTTTTTTGAGTTGATCATGCCGGACCACCCGGATGTCAGCCGCATCCTCGTGACGGGATATGCCGATACCGATGCGGTCGTAGACGCGATCAACAAAGGGCAGGTCTACCGTTTTGTGTCCAAGCCGTGGAATGAGGAAGAACTGCGTGGTGTCATCCGTTCGGGTTACGACCTGAACCGCTCGAGGGTGAGGAATGCTGAGCAGGGCACGGAGGTGCTGGCCCTGCTGGAGGGCCTGGGTGCGCAACTCGGAGGCTGTGCAGATGAGTTGGAAGGCGGTGGGGCCGCCGCTGCAGGGGCCGTGGCAGAAAAACTGCGGGAAATGAAAGTACAATTGGCGGGGGAGCACGCCCGATACGAGCGGTGGATTCAGCGCTCATCCAATTGAATATCAGAAATCTGTAATAGAAGAAGTTTCTTACATTATATGAAAATTGACGTGTCGATATTGAGAATGGATGTCCAAAGCGCTTGAATTTTGGTTGGTCGATGACAACGAAATCGACCGCGTGGTCAATGGCCGGCTCATCGAGGCGGCCTTTGGTGCGTCCGTCCGGAAATTCAAGGATGGTCCCACTTTCTTGGAGGCATTGTCTCAAGATTCCGGGGTAGAGGAGGACGATTTGCGGCCTGGTTCTGCGTTGGCCAACGCCGGCATCGTGGTATTGCTCGACATCAAAATGCCGGGGCTCGATGGATTCGGTGTCCTCGAGCGCATGGAGATGTATCCCACCACCGCCTTGTCCCGCACGACGATGTTCATGCTGAGCGCCACCCTGGACCCCGAAGAATTGCGCCGCGCAGAGGGCCACCCCATTGTGGAGGCCCTGCTGCCCAAGCCGCTCGACATCCACCAGCTTCGCGGCTGGCTGGAACAGGTCCGCCGCTGATTCCCCTTGTTTAGAGGTACTTGAAGTCCTCTCCGGGCTTGATGTTTTGCAGGGTCTCGTAGATGAGGCGGATGCAGTCTTCGACGTCCTGCTTGTGCACCATCTCAACGGTGGTGTGCATGTAGCGCAAGGGCAGGGAAATCAAAGCGCTCGGCACGCCCTGGTTGGAGTACGCAAAGGCGTCCGTGTCGGTGCCGGTAAAACGGCTGGCCGCCATGCGCTGCAAGGGGAGTTTGTTGGCGTCTGCCGTGTCGATGATGCGTTGCAGCAGGTTGTTTTGGACCGCGGGGCCGTAGGTGATGCCCGGGCCTTTGCCGGCAGCCACATCGCCCTGCTCGATCTTGTTCATCATCGGGGTGTGCGTGCAGTGCGTGACGTCGGTGACGATGGCCACATCGGGCTGGATGCGCTCGGCGATCATCTGGGCGCCGCGCAGTCCGATTTCCTCTTGCACGCTGTTGGTGATGTAGAGGCCAAAAGGCAGGTCCACTTTGTTTTCCTTGAGCAAGCGGGCCACTTCGGCGATCATGAATCCACCGGCGCGGTTGTCCAAAGCACGTCCTACGTACCACTGCTTGTTGAGCAGCATGAAGGTGTCCTCATAGGTGACGACGCACCCTACGTGGATGCCCATCTTTTCGACCTCGGCCTTGTCTTTGGCACCGACGTCGAGGAAAATGTTTTTCAGGGTGGGGGGCGCCTCCTTGCCTGCTGTGCGGGTGTGGATGGCGGGCCAGCCAAAGACGGCCTTGACGATGCCCTTCTGGGTGTGGATGTCCACGCGCTTGGACGGGGCGATCTGGTGGTCGCTGCCTCCGTTGCGGCGCAGGTAGATAAAGCCGTCGCTGGTGATGTAGTGCACGAACCAGCTGATTTCGTCGGCGTGCGCCTCGATGACCACCTTGTATTTGGCCTCGGGATTGATGACGCCCACGACTGTGCCATAGGTGTCTACGATGTGCTCATCGATGTAGGGCTTGACATAATCGAGCCACATCTTCTGACCGGCACTTTCGAAACCGGTGGGCGAGGGGTTGTTGAGGTAAGCCTCCAGAAACTGCTCTGAGGCGCGCGTGATGATCTTTTTCTTGGCCATGTCGACCGCGAATTTAGGGACGGCGCCCGTCCTGTTGGCTCTGGAATGCCGGATAATTTGGGCGGGTTTTGGGCCAAGGCGGGTCGGATTTTGTGCGGGGGGGATGGCCTCAGGGCGGGCGGGTCATGCCGACAAACCGACAGTTTTTCCTGGTGTTTTAGTGTGGCCAAGGGAGAGGATAGATAAAAAACGGAGGGTCGGTGATTTGGAATTGTAGGATAACATCCGGTACTTTGTAGGAGTTATCCTACTCGTACAATCTATGGTGGAGTTGAAGTACCCGAAGACTGTGCGATGAAAGTTGGGTAATGAAAGCACAGAATGGCCACATTGTAGCGATGTGGTCTTCAGACAATATTCAGAAGATCGGCCAGCCCAGGGCGGCCCGAATTCAACTCTTCTCTTGAAGACACGGCTTATGATTCTATTGCCGTTTCTCGCGGGAAGCCCGCCTCAACGGAGGTGGGCTTTTTCATGACCGAACAGGAGAGATTGATGCGCGGTAGCCTTTTCGAGAACGGGCAGTCTGGTGACTATTTCGGCTCGGTAAAGACGTACAGCAAGAGGTGGGTTTTCTTTTTGGAATTCAGCTCCGAAGGGCCCGTGTAGATGTAGCGCACACGCAGCCCTGGATGCCCTTCCATAAAGGCGTTGACGGTGGCCTCCCACGTGCGCTTATCGGCGAGGAAGGGAAAGTCAAACTTGTAGATGTCCTCCACGACCTCCTCTCCCACGACGGGGGCAGTGGCCTGGGCAAACGTGGCGTTGGAGAAATTCCAAATGGAGAAGGCCGTCAGCATGGTGAGCGCAGAACCGGTCAATAGGGCGATGCGTCCGGCCTTGGATGGTGTCCACGTCACAGGTCCTTCGTCGGAGATGGGGGCGTGCTTGAACACGATCCAAGAAGCGATGAGCACGATCCAAAACAGCCCGTGTTCCAGCAGTTGGAACCGGTCACCAAAGACCTGATCGGCGATGGAAAACAGGCTGAACAGCGTCACCGAAGCGAGGATGGCCCGAAAGAACCACGTATCGGTGATGGCCTCGTCCCCATTGCGCAAGCTGAGCAGGGCGATCAGATAGAGGGAGAAGTTGATGGCTTCGAGGCCGGAGACCCCTGCGAGGGCCACCGTCGCAAAGAGGGGGTCTTTGAGTCCAAGTGAGCCAAAGAATTTGATGAAGAGGGCAAAGAAGTCCTTGCCCACCCACAAAAACTGGACGTCAGGGATGATTTTGTCGACCACACTGAGGCCCCAGAAAAGGGTCCAGAAAACCAGGATGGCAGAGCGGAGGATGGCGCGTTCTTTCATGGCTGGTCTTCGGTGATGATGTAGAATATGAGGGCGTCGGCCTTTTTCAGCCGCAGGGGATTCGGCACCGTGTAGATGTGCTGAATCGCTTCGTCGGGGTGGGTTTTCTTGAACTGCGCGAGGGTGTTTTCAAAGACGGTGCTGCCGCCCAAGAAGGGAAAGGCCACCTTGTAGAGGTGGTCTCCAACGGCCTCGGCCGCAACGGCGTCGGAGCGCAGGTGGAAATCGGTGGTGTTGTGCCGGAAGATGGCCGTGGCCGTGACCAAAACCAAGGTGGCCGCGACCGCTGCGGCGGTCATGAATTGGCGCTTGGGAAGGGTGACAGGATCCGCAGTGGGGGCCGCTTCGAGCCGGATGAAGACCACCCATGACATCAGCGAAATGAACCAGAAAAGGGTGTGCTCCAACAGTTCGAAACGGTCGCCAAACCAGTGGTCGCCGATGGAGAAGAAGGTAAACGTACCCAAGGTGAGCAACGTGCCAAAGAAGGACCACCGGCGTGAAGCGGCCGTGTTGCGTTGGACTTCAAAGAGGAGCGCTCCGGCAAAGAAGACAAAGGCAAAGGCTTCGAGTGCCCCGGCAAAGGCCAGGGCGGCGTTGGCGACGTCTGGAGCGCCGAGCCCGGTGGATTCGAAGTACTTCTGGAATTGCGCAAAGCGGTCTCGGCCCACCCAGAGGAAGTGGGCGCCACCGACAATTTTGTCGACGAGGTTGAACAGCCAAAAAATCGACCAGTACAGCAAGATGGCGTAGCGCACGAGCTGCTGGGTGGCGTTGGGCGGGGGAGGTGATGCCATTGACGGGGTTCCTTGCAGGCCAAGCTAAGTTGTCCTTGGCCTTGGGTTGCGGGGGTGCGCTCTCCTTCCCAACAGGGCGATGAGGAGGACCGCCGCCCGATGGAAGTGGGTGGAAGTCCGGGCGGGCGTGGACGGTGATTGGGAATGTCGGCGGTTGGGTGCCACCTTGACGGCATGCAAATGAGGGGTGACAAGCCTGTGATTGTGGTGCTTTCGGGGGCGGGCATCAGCCGGGAGAGCGGCCTGAAGACGTTTCGCGATGCCGATGGATTGTGGGAGGGCTACAGGGTGGAGGAGGTGGCCACACCGGAAGCGTGGGCGGCAGATCCGGAGCTGGTGCTCGGGTTTTACAACCAACGCCGGCGGCAGCTCGATGAAGTGATGCCCAATGCGGCGCACCGCGCTTTGGCCGCGCTCGAGGATGCTTTTGATGTGCGCATCGTGACCCAAAACGTGGACGACCTGCACGAGCGCGCGGGCAGTACCCAGGTGCTTCACCTGCACGGCCAGCTCCGCGTGGTGCGGCCAGAGGACGATCCGGGCCTCGCGCCCGACCGTTGGATCACCGTGGGCGAGGCGGCGCTGCCGGGACCCGATGTGGTGCTGGGCGACAGAGACGACCGGGGCGTGCAGCTGCGGCCGCACGTGGTGTGGTTTGGCGAGGCGGTGCCCATGATCGAGCGGGCAGCCGAGACGGTGGCCCTGGCGGATTTCCTTTTGGTGGTGGGCACGTCCATGCAAGTCTACCCGGCGGCGGGCCTTGTGCACCATGCGCCACCAGGCTGCCGCGTGGCCATGGTCAATCCGGACCCCGAATCGGTGCGCGGTTTTGAAAATGTCGTCCAAGATTTCATCGCCGCCCCAGCATCTGTCGGTGTTGCGCAGTGGGCGCATACAGTGCGGTAACTTCTTGAAGCGGATGTCTTTGGGTTGCGTTATCTGTTGTGCGAATTCGCCTTTGTCCAAGGCGAGACCCGCATAGAGAATTTTGAATGAAACACGGATGCTACGTGGCTTCTATTGTGTGAGAACACTTCACAACATTTATGGTCAATATTGCTGTAAATGAGTTGGTTAATCTACATTTTCCAAGCATAACATGTGTTTTCAAAAAGGGGTGTTGACGGTTGGTCTTTGCATTGGTTTATAAAGACCCTTCGATTGGGTCGTTCGTTGCTTTCTTGACACCCAAACCTTTTTCCTTTTTCAAGATGAAAACACAGTTCTTGCTCATTGCGGCATGTGTAGTGCTTGCTGGATGTTCCTCCACTACACCTGCGGTGCAGACACCGCCGCCATTGCCGCCAAAAGCACCTAAAAAGGGATGCACCGATAAAAAAGCAGTCAATTTTGACATCACCGCTGAAATAGACAACGGGAGGTGCCGCTATGATGAGGTGGTGACGGACTACTTCTGCTCAATTCGGGAAATGGCGCAGGTCAGGATTGGAATGGGTAAGAATGACGTGAAGAACAAACTTGGCGTGTTCCCTTATGACATCTTGGGTGCGGATGACGGATGCGAAATCCACGTATACAATGTGCGGACGGCGGCACAGGAAATGCAGGTCAAGGACTTGGAGGTCAACATGATCAACAATGACGGTTTCAGGGTCTTCGAAGGTGGACTCAAGGAGTACCGGTTGTTTTTCAGGAACGGCCGTCTGGAGAGCATATTGAGTGACCACTCATCAGGGCGGCTTCCCCACGAATTGGCGTGCCTGGTCAACAGCATGCCCTCCATTTGTGCAAGCGATGAGGATTACGTTGTGTGCTCGGGCTGTACCGACCCTGCTGCGCTGAATTACGATGCTGGTGCTGAGGAAGAGGATGGCAGTTGCCAATACAACACAGGTTGTACGGACCCTTTGGCATCCAATTACAGCCGGAGTGCTGTTTTTGACAATGGTCAATGCTATTACATCGGCTGCACGGACCCACAGGCGATCAATTACAACCCCCAGGCACGCCACAAACAGAGTGCCTGCGAATATTGCCCTTGCGATACCGAGACGCACTATTACGTAAAGAGCGATAACCCTCGGTGCACGGAGCCTTGCGTAAAGATGAAACGCGCCGAACCGCTTTCTGAAAAGCCTGGATGTAGTTGGTGTGAACTGCTCGGCGAGTCGGGCAAAGCCACCCTGCAGATTGTAGTGGACGGAGTGAATATGAATGACCAATGATCTTGACTATGAAATTCAATTGTATTTCGGCCAGTTTGGCTGCATTGATGGTGCTTTCTGTCTCCGCGTTGGCGCAGGAATCGAAGACCGTTGTGGATTACCACACGACTGTAGAACACCTCTTTAATTTAGAAGATGGAATGACTTTGTCAGAAGTCAATCAAACCCTCGGCTCGGAGCCCCACGACCTCTTGCAGAATACAGCGGGCGGATACATGATGTTGGAGTACCGCTATCTAAAGGCTCACCGCAAAGTGAAGTCCAGTGAACGGGACACAGAGTCGGGGCGAGTGGTGGGTACACCGCACTACATGGAACCCGCTTCTGTCTATCTGATGTTCAACAATGACCACCTCCTCGTGAGCTATGTGACAGCGGATGCTTTAGGCAGTATAGAGCACCAGTACAAACTGGAGGCCACAGCCCGCCGATTGGGAGCTGTCGATGCCCCTTGTACACGCAATTGCAGCATAGCGATTCCAGGAACCGAAGTTGTGGAGGCAGGTGAGGCAGAGGTAGAAGAGGTCGTTGAGGAGAAGGTCGAAGCGACCTCCACAGGGTTGGCCGGATTGTTTGGTTCGTCCCGCACCAAGGTTGCGGCTGTGTTTGCCCAAGGCGATCGTGACGCCAGTGAACCTGCGCTGGTTCCAGTTGCAGAACTGGAAAAGAAGGAAGTGTATACCGTGGGTGATCCGGTGTGGCTCGAAGTGGACGGTCAGCGTCTCAAAGGCCAAGTAACCCAAGTGATGGGGAGCCGTGGCCTGAGGGTCAAATATGTGGATTCGCAGTTGGGAATGAGGACGGTGTTGCGTTCGGTTTCTGATGTCTACGTGCGTGATTAACCGCTGTTGAGCGATGTGGAAAAGCCCGCCTTGAGCGGGCTTTTTCATGTTCTGGATGCATTGGGAATTTTGAATGAATGGCCTAAGCGGGATGAACCGGGCCATCCTTCGTAATCTGCGGGATGCGGAAACTGGGACTCGGGGCAAGCACTGCGCTGGTGACGGGCAATATGATCGGGTCGGGCATCTTTTTGTTGCCTGCGGGGCTCGCCTTGTATGGCCGACTGGGCCTGCTCGGATGGGGGTGCGCCTCAGTGGGGGCGGTTCTGTTGGCGGCCGTGTTTCGCCGGCTGGGTGCCTTATACCCCGAAGCCCCCGGTGGGCCGTATGCCTATGTGCGCCGGGCCTTCGGTGACCTGCCGGGATTTGCTGTGGCGTGGGGATACTGGGTGTCCATCTGGTGTACCAATGCGGCCATCGCCGTGGCGTGCATAGGCTACCTCGGGGTGTTCTTCCCCGCGCTGTCGGAAGATCCGATGTTGGCGGCGGCAGCCGGGGTGGGGCTGCTCGTTTTGTTTTCGGCGATCAACGGACTGGGGCTGCGCCAAATGGCGGCCGTGCAAGGGGTGACCGTGGTGCTCAAGGTGCTGCCGCTGTTGGCGGTGGGCCTGTTTGGCCTCGCCCACATAGACCTGTCCTACCTCTGGGCTGAGCCGGCACATGGCGGCAGCGCCTTTGCCGGAATCACAGCGGCCACGACGCTGACCTTGTTTGCGTTTTTGGGGGTTGAATCAGCGGCAATTTCCAGTGGGCGCATCCGGGATCCAAAGCGCAACATGGGACGTGCGAGTGTGCTTGGAACAGCGCTCACAGTGGTGGTCTACCTGCTCGGATCGGTGGCTGTCATGGGGTTGCTTCCGCCCGAAGTACTGGCGTCCTCGTCTGCGCCTTTTGCCGATGCGGCCGGTACCTTTTGGGGTGCTGCGGCGCGGCCCCTCATCGCCGGGGCGGCGGTCATGGCCACGGCGGGCGCGCTCAATGGATGGCTGTTTATCCAAGGGGAATTCCCGATGGCCGCTGCGGACGATGGCCTCTTCCCGGCAGCCTTTGCCCGGCGCAACCGTGCAGGGGTGCCCATGGTGGGCATTGCCGTGTCTTCGGCACTGGCGTGTGCGGTTCTGTTGCTCAAGTTTTCGGATTCGCTGGTCGAGACCTTTACATTCATGATGACCCTGTCGACCCTCTCTGCTTTGGTGCCCTACCTGCTTTCGGCGCTGGCTTTGAGGCGTTTCCTGCGCGGGCACCGCCACACGCGGGGCGGTCGGATGCTTGGGGCGGTCACTGCGGTCTTTTGCGGCTGGGTTATTTTCGGGTGTGGAGGTGAGGTCCTGCTATACGGCGGCCTTCTGTTGGGCTTCGGTCTTGCACTCCACGCCATCCGAATCGCGTTCAGCAACCGCCCATGACCCCGTTCCACGTCGACCCCGACATCCGCAAGGCGGAGACCTTGCCCGCCGAGTTCTACACGCGCGATGAGGTGTTCGCGGCGTCCAAGGACCGTGTATTCGCGAGAAGCTGGCAATGGGTCGGTCACGCGCCCACCCAGCTTCCCCAGAACGGTTCCGTGGCCCCGGTAACCCTATTGAAAGGCTTGTTCAACGAGCCACTGTTGCTGAGCCGCCAATCGGACGGCGAGGTCCGCTGCCTGTCCAATGTCTGCACCCACCGCGGCAACCTCCTGGTGGCCGAGCCGGGCAAAGCCCGCCAACTGGTGTGTGGCTATCACGGCCGGCGGTTCGACCTCGACGGCACCTTCCGCTCCATGCCGGAATTCGATGATGTGGAAGGATTCCCCCGCCCTTGCGACCACCTGAAGCGGTTCGACCTGAAACAGTGGGCCGGGCATCTGTTCACGGCGCTTGAGCCGGCTTTCCCTTTGGACGGCGTGTTCCAGGCGATGGAAGAGCGCGTAGGTTTTTTGCCCCTCGGTGATTTCCAGCACGCCCCCGGGCGCGACCGCACTTTTGAGGTGGCCGGCCATTGGGCCTTGTATTGCGACAACTTCCTCGAGGGATTCCACATCCCCTTCGTGCATCCCGACCTGAATGCAGCGGTGGATTACGACCAGTATACCACGGTGCTGTTCGACCACTGCAACCTGCAAATCGCCCACGCAAGGGGGCAGGAGGACGCGTTTGCGTTGCCCGAGGGCCATCCCGAGCACGGCCAGGCCATTGCCGCCTTCTATTTTTGGGTCTTTCCCAACCTGATGTTCAACTTCTATCCCTGGGGACTGTCCGTCAACCTCGTAGAGCCGTTGGCCAAGGACCGGACAAGGGTGCATTTTCGTTCCTATGTGCTCGATAGCGCGAAGCTGGGGCAAGGCGCCGGTGGGGACCTCGATCAGGTGGAACACGAGGACGAGGCCGTGGTGGAGTCCGTGCAACAGGGTATACAATCCCGGGCTTACACAACGGGGCGATTTTCCCCCAGAAGAGAACAGGGCGTGCATCATTTCCACCGTCTTCTGGCTGCTTGCTGGGACTGACTTTCCTCCGCCTCTCAGTTTGGATTTTTAGAACGAATAATTTTCTGGTCTTGGCAAAGGTTTTTTTGATTTGGCATTATAGGAACTTCATCTTGAAAATTTAATTATAGGACTGACAATCAGTATCTTGTGTTCGATCTGAACTAACCTTTTTAACCATGTCGCCATTATTTCATATTGACCCTGCCAGGGTCAAGCCTCTCATTTCGTGTTTGTTTTCTCAATCGCTCGCTTCCATTCGCAGGGTGGGCGTGGGCGCTTTTTTTTTGCTGGCATTCCTGTTGTTTTCGATACCCAACTCTGCCCAAGTGGTGGGGGATGCTTTTACTCCTTCAGAGGTTCGCATCGAACAGGGGCCATCCAGTGGTCCGACCCATGTGCCGCGTCCGGTGTTCCCTTCTGCGGAGGCCAAGCTCAACGCCGCCACGTTCGTGGTGAACTACAACGGATTTACGCCGGTCGCCCAGGCGGCCTTCCAATACGCGGTGGACATTTGGTCGGACCTTTTGACGGCTAGCATTCCCATCGTGATTGAAGCCAACTGGGAAGATTTGCCCGGAAATACTTTGGGTTCCGCAGGAGCATCCGCTTACTACTCGCTGACGGGTGGGGCGCTTCCGCTCGATGGGGGGTATTACCCGATCGGATTGGCCAATCAATTGGTGGGAGATGACATTGACCCTAACAGTCCGGACATCAATGCCACGTTTGACAGTGCGACCGATTGGTATCTGGGAACGGATGGCAATCCAGCAGCGAACCAGATCGATTTCGTCAGCGTTGTGCTTCATGAAATTGGCCATGGACTGGGCTTCGCAGGTTCGGCGACCTGGAACGAAGATGGAACGGGCTCTTTTCTCGTTGGAACCACCCTGTTTGCCTTCGACAACTTCGTTGAAAGGGGAGATGGAACGGCTGTGGGAACCTTGGCCAGTGACGGCCCTGCATTGGGTGCCGCACTCATATCCGATGACCTTTTTTGGAACGGGGCAGGTGCCCTTGCCGCGAGCTCAGGAACCATCAAGATGTACGCACCCAATCCTTGGAATGGAGGCTCCAGCTACAGTCACTTTGACGAAGCCACATACGGTGCTGGTGATCCCGCGTCTTTGATGACGCCACAGATCGGTGCGGGTGAAGCGATCCATGACCCGGGTGCGATGGCGCTGGGCTTGTTGAGTGATATCGGTTGGACCGCTGGATATCCCGTTTTGGAGGGGTGCACCGATCCTGCCTATTGCAACTACAACCCCGATGCGGTGACAGATGACGGCAGCTGTTTTGGAATCGCCGTCAACTGGACCTTTGACATCAATACCGACGAGTACCCGGGTGAGACCACATGGGCCATCACAGACAACAGCACAGGCGAAACGGTGGCGTCGGGTGGACCCTACGCAGATGCTTTCACCCTCATCAGCGAGTCCGGCACCTTTTGTGAGGGGTGCTACACCTTCACCATCAACGACTCATACGGTGATGGCATCTGTTGCGGCTTAGGCACCGGGAGTTATGTCTTGGCGCTCGATGGACAGACCTACGCATCGGGAGGTGAATTCGGGTCTTCCGAGTCCACGGACCTCTGCAATGGCCCCTGCACGGACAGCGATGGCGATGGACTCTGCGATGGCGATGGCGCAGGGGCGTGTGTCAATCCGCCGACCATTGTGGATGTTCTCCCGTTTGATGGATACTCCTGCCTGGGAGGCGACGGTGTTTCCATTGCCGGCTCGGATTTCTGTGATGCTGAGGTTTTCGTTAACGGTTTGCCGGTCACGATTGTCTCTGCCACCACAGATTTTATTGAGTTTGTGATGCCGCCTGGATCGGGGTTGGCCAGCATTGAGGTGACGACTCCGTTGGGCACCACCATGTACACGGTCGAATACGGACTGCCTCAAGTTTTCGATGTTTTCCCTTCCACGGGATTGGATTGCGCGGGCGGGGAACTCGTCACGCTATCTGGGACGAACCTATGTGATGCGGAGGTGATGATTGATGGGCTCCTCGTGCCTGTTCTATTCAGCGACGCGACGATGATCGAGTTTGAGATGCCACCGGGATCG
>Ga0209406_1002202_pt1 | contig 13262 bp, 10 predicted proteins | sample COGITO_mtgs_1204_FD_184808 | JGI IMG/M metagenome (GOLD analysis project Ga0209406, IMG submission 184808) | Pelagic marine microbial communities from North Sea - COGITO_mtgs_120426 (SPAdes) (version 2) | ecosystem: Environmental > Aquatic > Marine > Epipelagic ...
ATCAGTGATGTTAACCACTCTGAATACGCTAACGGATCTACATGTACTTCTGGATCTCTAGATAATTTAAGAGTTAATATTAATGAGATGTCTGTAACGATAAAAGGAAGTCTCGCTAAATACTATTTAGGAAATAACTTTCAAACTCTTTCACAAAAGACAACCTCAGAAGCCATTGAAAAGTTATCTGATGATTTAAATCTAGATATTAATCTCTGTAAAGTTTCAAGGATAGATTTATCAACCAATTTCATTACTGATTTTAAACCTACTCTTTATTATGATTATCTAGATAGTTTAATGAGATTTCAAAGATTGGTACAGCCTGATAGTCTTTATTATAAACAAAGTTCTAAGAGATTATTGTTCTATGATAAAACTAAATGGGCAAAGCAAATGCGAATAGAGATCCCTAAACAATTTGAAGATCAGAATATACTCAGGTATGAGATGGTCTTAAATAAAGGAATCACTAAATATCTTAATACAGATGAGATCCTCGTTAAAGATTTACATGGAGATTCTATGTACAGTAGGCTAGTTGAGGAGTGGTATAACTTCTACAACAGAATTGAGAAGAAACCAAGTAAAGAAATAGTACTCAATACTCATAATATTAAATCTCCTAAAGACTTTGATAAGGAACTCTTGGTTTATTTAGCGAGAACAAAAGGCTTGGATTACATAGATAACATGATTAAAGATCTCAAAGCGAGAAATGCTTTTACTAGTGATGAATACTACTCAAGATTAAAGGCTAAATACAGAGAATATTCAAAGGTAGAGATTGATTCAGAAGACATCATATCAGAGATCAGCGAGAAGGTAGAGGAGGTATATCAGAGAGAGTTTAATCCTCCTTTTTAACTAGGTAGTAGTTCTTCTGTTATCCCTATTTGAGTAGCTTAGAAGAGCTAATACAACCTCTCCATAGACAAGCTTTAAAGCTATTGTGAAGACGTATCTGTTTAGAACTATAATCTTACTTTAGTGGGAAAGAGAATGCTTTATAGAGGCTTATATGAGCTCTATAGATAACACTTCATCCCCCTTCTACAAAGATGCCAAAGACTATGTTGGAAGAAACGATTTTAAGGGTGAGAAATAGGCTTATTCCGTACAGTTAGTGAAGTTAGGTTTGGGTTCTGTCCAAGCGTTGGCTTCATAGCTAAATTGATTACAATTAGTTACATTATCAACGTTCCAAGCACTTAAATTTTGATTGAAAGGAGTTCCTCCAAACATACCGCTCATAGATGTTACATTACTCACATTCCAAGAACTTAAATCTTGATTAAAGCTTTCAGCATAACGGAATAAATAATCCATATTTGTAACCTTACTCACGTCCCACGAGCCGATATCTTGATTAAAAGCAAGAGCATTTTGAAATATCCCTACTAGGGATGTCATGTTGCTAATAACTTCCCACGAACTTATATCTTGATTGAAAGCCTCAGAGCCTTCAAATAAATAATCTAATCCATCAAGTGTATCTAGATTGGGCATGACCCATGTAGAAATGTTTTGATTGAAGGCTTTGGAGTCCCCGAACATGCCTTGTATACTTTTTACATTACTCATATCCCAAGCACTTAAATCTTGATTAAAGTTTTCTGTACCATTGAACATATAATTCATATAGGTTACATTACTTACGTCCCAAGAACTGATGTCTTGATTGAAAGGGGTTCCTGCAAACATGCTAAGCATATTAGTTACATTACTTACATCCCAAGAGCTGATGTCTTGATTGAAATTTGTACTGGAAAACATCTGATCCATTTCTGTCACATTGCTTACATCCCAACCACTTAAGTCTTGATTAAAATATTTGCAATCATTGAACATAGAAACTGTACTTGTGGCACTTGACACATCCCAATTACTGACATCTTTATTGAAAGAGTCAGCTCCATCCATAAATTGATAGAAACTGATGACGTTTCCTACATTCCAATTTCCAATTTCTTGATTAAAAGACTCCGCTTCATAAAACATCAAATCCATTTGAGTTACATTACTTACATCCCAAGAGCTAAGGTCCTGATTGAATTCCCAATTATAAATAAAAAGGTATCGCATGTCAGTAACATTACTCACATCCCAAGAACTGATATCTTGATTATTGTTATTGGCATCTTGAAATAACCTAAACATATTTGTAACATGAGTCGTTACTACTTTTGTGACATCCTCATTAGCCGCTACCATATTGTAAAGCATAGTTGAGTCAACTACTTGATAAGTTTCCCCACCAAGGTCGTAACTCTCCCCAATTACAGCAGAATCAGAAGCTATGATCGTTACTCCATTTACATCAAGGTGTATGAAACTAGCTGTTACAACAGCACAGCCATTTGTATCCACAGTAGCACCTTCGGGAGTATCCGCACAAGTATCATCAGCATCGGCAACACCGTCTCCATCAGCATCTAATACTGTAGTTGAATCATCATCTGTGCTGTCATCTGTAGTATTAGTAGGAGTATCCGCAACAGGATCATCACTATCACCACAATTGGTAAACAATACAAGTGAACAAAGAATACTTAAGAAGAGGAGGTGCTTGATGTTTTTCATAGTGGATGTGATTTTTTTTTGATAAATGGTTTGCAAAGGATTCCTAAACTAAAACTGTAATGAACAAAATTAATTACCCAACAGACTAAAGTCAAAAAAAAATAGATGTATTGTAATTCAGCTATTTTTAAATGAGAGAAAATCATCTCCAACCTCAGTAAATTATTCTCATTCGAAGGAGGAATTCCTAGTTACAAAAACGTCATGAAGGCTTTGACAGGAGAATCTAGTGGTAGGAAGTCAAGAAAGAGGAAGGTGTTTTACTAGTGTAACACTTCATCCCCCTTCTACAAGGATGCCAAAGACTACGTTGGAAGAAACGATTTTAAGGGTGAGGAATAGTTAAAAAGCCCGAATAGCACGCACATTGACCGCCCAGGTGACATCATTAAAGGCGTCCTGATTACCATTGTTGAAATTCTGGCACCACCCGAAAGTGAAAACGGAAAGGTTGTACTCCGTAGAATTCCAATACCAGGCATTAGCAAAACCGCCAATTGCAACCCTATTGATATATAATTTATTTAGCTCCTCCTTTGAAGGTAAATACCAATCCGTATACCCACCTCCCGTATAAGCTCTCGCCAATCCTGCTGCATAACTCGTAGCTGGCTCGCCTTGCTTATTGATAATGGCATTGGTATTGGCAAGCCCTGTGCCTATGACTATTCCCGTTGCTCCTCTCGTAGCTTTAGTTCCATCGTTGTTCCATATAATCCCTGTACTCTGATCTGACGTTGCTGCAATCAGGCCATGGACTTCTCCAGCGACATATCCAGGATCACCACTTTGCAGGATATAAGCAACTTTACCTCCTTGATACGCATCACCAATGGATCCTGAAAAAGCTGCTGTCGTAAAACTAACCTCAGCTCCATAAGCCGTTCCTGCACTGTTAGTGGCATAAGCACGCACATAGTAAGTCGTACTACCAGACAATCCTGTCAAGCTACTCGTGAAAGTACCTGTGCCTGTACCGTCAGTCGTATAGCTATCCGATATAGTAGGGGCCGTACTGGTACTCCAAGCCACACCTCTTGCCGTTACACTGGCTCCCCCATCATTACTGATCACTCCACCATTACTTGACGTAGTCTCTGTTATCGAAGAGGCTGCCGTAGTGCTACTTAAAGTAGGAACTACCGCTGGACAAGTCCCCCAAGTAGGCACACCATTGCAAAACACTAACGTCTGAGCCTGATTCCCTGGTAAACTGGTACCTGGTGCTACCACCACCCAGGCACTACCATTCCAATAGTTCATTTGACCTGTAGCGGTACCTGGTTGTAGTACTGCATCTGCATAGGCCGTGGTAGCTATTTTTGTAGAGTTATCTCCTGAGCTTTGTGTCGCTGCAGTGGTAGCCGTATTGATCGTACCATTGAAATCTCCTGAAAAAGTGGTTGCGGTTGCGGTTCCTCCAAGGTTTAATGCACCCGCATGGACTGTTGCTCCAGCATCTTGAGACATATAAACGTCTGTGACACTCGAATTACCTATTACAGCTTTGTTATCTCCAATACCCGTTGCATTATAACCAATGACTATTTGATTGGTAGCGTTATTAGCGCTAGGATCAGCAGAATTTCCCAGAATAACATTATTACTCCCTGTCGTGATAAGATCTCCTGCATCATGTCCAGAGACCACATTTCTACTACCTGTTGTATTAGCGGATAATGCATTCGATCCAATAGCGACATTATAATCCGATGTTGTATTGGCGTATAATGCATTCGATCCAAGGGCTACATTATGATCTCCTGTTGTATTATCGCTTAATGCCTGATACCCTACGCTGGTATTCCAATTTCCTGTTGTACTACGGTATGATGCGCTATTTCCAAAGGCCACATTACTGCCCCCTGTTGTATTTGAGTATAATGCATTAGATCCAGAGGCCGTGTTTTGACTGCCTGTTGTATTAGAGTATAATGCATTCGTTCCAGAGGCAGCATTGTATTGCCCTGTTGTATTAGCGGATAATGCATTCGATCCAATAGCAACATTAAAATCCCCTGTTGTAATGGCATCTAATGCCGTCCCTCCCAATGAGGTATTTGAAGATGCATCATCAGTCGTACTAGACGGATCACTCCCAATATATATGGAACCAGACTCCACCAAAGCATCTGATAACCCGTTGATGTCTGAGGCTGCAGCACTTTGTACAAATGCTGTGGTAGCTATCTGTGTAGTATTCGTACCGCTGGCAGCGGTAGGTGCGGTAGGTGTCCCCGTAAAGATCGCATCTGCGATAGGCGCTTTCAAGGCTAAACCGTCAAATACTGCATTTTGGGATGGGGCTACTGTAGTAGTACCATCATTGATCGCATCGGCAACAAGTCCTCCAGCTCCCGCATCAATCCAGCTATAGGTTCCTGATCCATCTGTACTCAAGATTTGACCTGAATTGCCTCCTGTGGGCAGTTCAATCTCATTGGTCACTGAACTGTCTTTTTCTTGAGTCAAATAACCATTGTTGGCTACAAAGGCATCTACTGCGGTTTCATCCAATTTTGTATCTATGGTTTTAGGTCCTGCCACATAACCCATGGTGGCAATGCCTGCAGAGTCTAGTTGTGCTCCTGCTGTGGTATTGCTCTGGTTCCATTTGGCTGTATCAGTAGCTGTGATGGTACTGGCTATTGAGCTGATAAATAAGGGATCAGTTTCAGTCACCGTAATCTCTCCTGTGATATTTTCTGCCGTTTGGGCATGCAAGGCATAGGGCACACTCAGTAACTGACTCGTACCCGTGATGGAGTAATTGGTACCGCCTGTGGGATCTGTCATAGTCAAAATAAAATAGGGACCCTTACTCCAATCGATGTCAGCAAAAGAGCCAGAAACCGAAGATCCAGCTCCTATTTCGATACTGATCAGTCCGTTCTTATTGGTAGTAGGTGTATGGTTTTCTAAGTACAATAAATCTCCTGAAGCGGAACCCTGCAAAATACCAATTTGCATACCGACATCTTGATTTGTGTACAGGATATTGTCTGTACCTCTGATTACCGCTTGGTAGCTCATCTTCTCTGGAGCTTGTGCCCACACCATATTTGTCAAAAGTATTGCGGTAAGTAGTGTATTTAGTCTTTTCATGGTTGATTATTTTTTAATAATTCGAAAGGTTTTGACGAGCAACTCCTCATCTTGGATGCTTAGTAAATAGGTGCCTACCGCTAGGTCGTTCATATCTAGTTGAGTGTGCGCTCCCTTCACAGATTGACTGTCCCATAATTTGCCCTGCAGATCGTAGAGTTGATAGGTTAGTTTTTCGTTCTTATAATTATTGATCTTCAGGGTGAGAATTTCTTGGGTGGGATTGGGATAAGCGACTAACTCTAGCTTGATGGCTGAGATTTCTGCCCCCAGCAGTGCGGTGATGTCATAGGTTTGCTGTATACCTTGAGCTACTGAGCCATTGCTGCCTGTGTAGGTACCATATACCGTTTGACCCACTGTATAGCTTGAACTTCCTACTGCTCCCAGCGCTTGTCCTCCTGAGGTAGAAAAGCCTTCTTGAGCGTGCAGTGATATACTGAGCAAAAAAGTGACTGTTAAGATGATGAGTTTCATGTAATTCATGTGTAACGTCATAATTACAAAAAAATAGTATGGGTAATGTAAATACTGAAAACTAAATAAAACAGTTATCTACATTATTTTCTTCAATAACTTTAATATTGTAAATAGCGCTTTAATAATTGATTCTGCTCTATTGAAAATACATCTCCACCCTTAGTGAATTATTCTCACCAGAAGGTATTGCTCTAGTCCAATTTAATTTTGTGTAATGGATTTAAGCTACGCACAAGTAAAGAGGCTCTACAAGAAGAGAAAGTATAAATTCTCAGTAGGTGCGTATCAGTGGATTCAACTGGGCATGTGTTTGCCGATATGAAGTTGAAAGGGGAGTTGCTCTGTTGGTGATTCAAATTGTGGGGCTTGTGGGTCTTAAATCACCAATCGTCTGCTTCTTTTGCAAGAGGTTTTCTAAGTAAGCTCTCAAATCATCAGCAAGCTCATTGAGATGAGCCATAGTAGATTAGGCATCTTCTGTTCTAGTTCTGTAAGGTTTCCCACTCTTTTTGGTCATGTCCACTAGTTAGGGGTCATACCCTTCCAATAAGGAACTTGCTGAATCCTAAATTAGATTGCCAGGCAATTCATCGAATCAAAACTAAAGATTGATAAGACTTAAGTTAATCTTCAAGTCGTATATCAGTACCTATAGTCTTATTTTTCAATCTTCTTTGTACTTTTCTTACCTGATCTTGATGTCTTTCTTTTCCTTGGCATTTCTTTCGAAGTGACAAATGACGTTCCTTCATTTAGCTCTAGGTCAGTTAAAACGGCAGTTTCGCTAATACTTAATGAGGGATCATTAGGTGAAGCTTGAATCATTGAAAACATAAAGAGTGATATAAAAGTGGTGATAATTTTTTTCATAGTTTCTATTATTTGCTACAATTTTTTTATTATTTCTCACTTAAAGATAATTAAAAAAAAATGATAATAACGTTATCGCTAATCTAAAGCTTTTTAAATAGGCATAAAAAAACTTCTGAGACACCACACCCCAGAAGTTTTATACACAAATTCATAAGTCCTTGACCAAAACTTATTGTCGAAACGAAAATTGGACATTCCTTTTATGCCTTTATTTAAAACAAAGGATCACCTCAACACTTCATGAAATACCTCCCTTTCTAACACTTCAAAATAAGCCTCAAACTCCTCCAATATCATCTCTTTAGAGAAACACTCACAAGTACTATTAATCTCCTTTAAAACGGCTGTATGCATGCCAGATTTGAGCACTCCAACCCTGTAATAATCCTTAGCCTTATCACTAACCAGTAGTTCTCCTTTTATCTTTAAATTAGTATATTAGAAGAGCCAATACAACCTCTCCATAGATAAGCTTTAAAGCTATTGTGAAGACGTATAGGTATAGAATTATAATTCTTATTTAGCGGAAAAGAGAATGCTTTAAAGAGGCTTATATGAGGTCTAAAGATAAGGTTTCATCCCCCTCTATAAAGATGCCAAAGACTACGTTGGAAGAAACGATTTTAAGGGTGAGAAATAGGCTTATTCCGTACAGTTGGTGAAGGTTGGTTTGGGTAATGTCCAAGCGGTTGCGTTTGTGCTGAAATCTTCACAGTATATGACATTACTTACATCCCAAGAGCTTAAATCTTGATTAAAAGAACTTGCATCTTTAAAAGTAGAACCCATAATGTCCATATTACTCACATCCCAACTTCCAATATCTTGGTTGAAAGAGGAAGCTCCGTGAAACACACTATTAAATTGCCTAACATTACTCACATCCCAACTTCCAATATCTTGGTTGAAAGAGGAAGCTCCGAAAAACATAGCCTCAATTTCTTTCAAACTTTGACAACAACCACTAATACTACCAGTATCACCAAGATCCCAAGATCCTATGTCTTGATTAAATGATGTAGCATTTCTGAACATGTGTGAAAATGTCTGCACATTACTTACATCCCAACTACCTATATCTTGATTGAAATTGACAGCATCTTTAAACATTTCACCCATATTATTAACCCAACTCGTCACCACTTTAGTAACATCATCTCCTTCTGCTATCATTTGACGAAGTAAATCTTCATCAACCACCAAATAACTCACACTACCCAACTCATAACTGTTCCCTATTACCGCATCTACTACAGCTTTTATTGTAACACCATTTTCGTCTAAATAAAGAGCATTAACTAAACAACCATTCTCATCTACCGTAACACCTTCAGTTGTATCAGCACAAGTATCTAAATCATCACTGACACCGTCTCCATCAGTATCTTTCTGTGAATCAGCACAACCATTAGCATCTACAGTGGCACCTTCAGTTGTATCGGCACAAGTATCTTTATCATCTTTTACCCCATCACCATCGGTATCCTTTTGAGAATCTGCACAGCCATTTGTATCTACCGTAGCACCTTCAGGAGTATCAGCACAAGTATCTTTATCATCTTTTACCCCATCACCATCGGTATCCTTTTGAGAATCTGCACAGCCATTTGTATCTACTGTAGCACCTTCAGGAGTATCCGCACAAGTGTCTTTATCATCAATTACACCATCTTTATCTGCATCTAAAACAATAGTTATTTGAGCTGTATTAGTAATAGAATCTTTAGCTGTCATAACTGTTATTACAGCCTCTCCTTTAGCAATAGCAGTTACAATACCATTTTGATTGACGGTTACAATACTTTCATCACTTGATTTCCAATTAATGGTATCGGAGACGTTAGTCGGATATATACTAGCCATAAGCGTATCTGTGTCTCCCACAACCATTTGTAGAGAGGATGGTGTAAGCGAAACACTATCTATTGGGACATAAAACCTTGCTGTTAATGTAATGGCTTCAGTAATGGTGACTTCCAATGGATTGGTGTCTACTCCTAACTCTTTCCATAGATCAAATTTCCAACCTACTGATGGAGTGGCTTTGAGTTGAACTATGGTACCTACATCATAATCTTCAACTCTACCATTAGTTACTATTTCTTCACTCACTGCACCCTCTCCTTCAACAATAATGGTTAATGGATATTGTTTCTTCGCAAAGTTGGCAGTGAAATCTTTATCAGTATCCATTATAATACTTAGAGGATTATCAGTACTCGTTAAACTCCCTGTCCAATTAACAAAGACATAAGTTGAATCAGGGGTAGCTAATAATTCTACTGTATCGTTTTCAATGTATGAACCTGATTCAGGAGAGACAGTTCCTCCTTCTAGAGCAGTTAATGTGAGCGCATAGTTTTTAGTAAACTCAGCCGTTAACGTAATGGCTTCTGTAATGGTTACCTCCAAGGGATTAGTATCTACTTCTAACTCTTTCCATCCATTAAACTTCCAACCCTCTAATGGAGTAGCGGTAAGTTGTACGACAGTACCTTCATCATAATCTTCAACTCTACCATTAGTTACTATTTCTTCACTTACAGCACCTTCTCCTTCTATAAGGATTGTTAATGGATATTGTTTCTTCGTAAAGTTGGCAGTGTAACTCTTATCTGCATCTATTGTAACACTCAAAGGATTAACAGTACTCGTTGAACTTCCTGTCCAGTTAACGAAGACATAAGTTGAGTCAGGAGTAGCTAACAATTCTACAGCTTCATTTTCACCAAAAGAACCCGATTCAGGGCTAACAGTTCCTCCTTCTGAAGCTGTTAATGTCAATGTGTAATTAACAGGATCTGTCGAGCCATCATCTGTATTGTCATCGTCCGTGTTATTAGTAGGGGTATCCGCAACAGGATCTTCGCTGTCCTCACCACAATTGGTAAACAACACGAGTGAACAAAGGATACTTAAGAATAGGAGGTGTTTGATGTGTTTCATAATGGTTACTTATTCTTCCGTTTTTTTTTATTATGCTTAGCGATATCATCATCATAGTTAATTTTATCTCCAGCTGTCCAAGTCAGGATAAAACCGACAAGGGATAAACCTGCTCCAACACCCGTTAGCAGTGGACCTTCAGAGGTGCCAGTAAAGTTTGCATTATTGGCATCACTAATAACTAAGTAGGATCCAGCAATGGCAATACCAGCACCAAGGGCTTGGATAAAGTATCCACAACTCCTTCCCTTTCTAAACTCATTAAGATCTTTTTTTATTTCTATTATTTCATCATCTAATGGTGTTGCCTCAGAGTATTTAATATAAAAATCATCTATTTCATTTTGAGTTTCAACTGTATTAAAATTCATAACCCCTTCTGGTAAGCCTGTAATGCTATCTAAGCTACTTTGAAAAAAAACTTTTGTTTTATTATTCCCATCTGTTATGTAAACATTACTACCCCTTGTTTCAGTAGTAGCATTTTTCATTTCAACTTTCTTCCCATTTTTTCTATAAATGGTTAAATCATTTTGAGCATAGCCCCAAGAGGCAATAAATAATAAGATTAAGGATGCAGCTAGTCTTTTCATAATTGTTGTTTGAAGTGTTTCATTTTGGTTGAGTAGTTCATTCCTCTTGATTAAAAATTGCTAAAGCAGTGGCATAATGCTCTGGAGTAAATTCAGGTATTTCAATTAAAACATCTTTTCCTGTCTCTCTTTTTATTATGAGCCCCTCAGTTTCACCAAGATTTCCGCTGAATGTGAGAATTTTAGATAGCAAGATTTTTTTGGTAGACGTCTGTCCCATTAAAAACCATCTTTTATTTGTCATAAAAAAATCTCCTGAATCAATTACTTTAAAAATTTGCTCTGATTCGTAGGTTATATTTCCAGTTCCCCTCTGAGATAAATACCCTTAGCTAATTTTATCCTGCCAGTGACCCCAACCCCTGAGACATTTCCAGTTCTAACAACTCTAGCCTCTCTCCAATCAACATTAGGGATTACGGCATGCAATATTTCACCTCTTTGAAGCTTTATATTTGCCCCATGGACGGTAGGAATAGATGTTTCCAAATATTGCTTGGCTAAAGCCTCAGTTTCTATTCCAAATTCATCTTTTCTTTCAGTAAGCTGTTCTTGTACTCTTTCATTCACTGCTTGACTAGATGCAGATGCTATAATTGCGATAACTACTATAGCAGCAATAATTATTATTAATACTTCCATAATTGCAGATTTATGAGTGAATTATTAATATCAATGAGTCAATTTAATATTAATTTGCATGGATTGAAAAATAAAATAGCTGTATTCCATTGCAACTAATTTCAAACAGCATACCCTCACCTTAACACTTCATGAAATACTTCCCTTTCTAACACTTCAAAATAAGCCTCAAACTCCTCCAATATCACCTCTTTAGAGAAACACTCACAAGTACTATTAATCTCCTTTAAAACGGCGGTATGCATCCCAGATTTGAGTACTCCAACTCTATAGTAATCCTTAGCCTTATCACTTACTTTAAGCTTGCCATGCGCTCGCTTTTTGTGTGTCCCTTTGACTAAAATAAAGTCATAATCTCCTTGTACGATAAAGCCAGTATCTTCTAGTTCTTTCATAGCGAGAACGACAATATTACCAAAGGTGTTAAGACCAGATCTCCGCTCCAGTCCAATGCCATTAGCAATGTCTGATTCATCTGCTTGAAGAAAGCCTGCAGTGCTGCAATGTGCTTCTAGGAAACAGTAGATTAACTTGGCTTCTTTACTTAGTCCTTTGAAGGTGTGGTCATTCCATTTAAGGATGTCTAATCTCATGTAATTTGTTTCTTACAAAGTTACAGTGGAGGTAGGGGAAGGGTTGTTTTGTGAAGTCTTTGGTACAGGGGTTAAAACCTATTTTGATTTTGTATTTATTGGGTACCCTGTGGTATATGTTGGGTTTCCCATTTAGCTTGATTATTTATAATGATGTTTAACTCCGAGGTTGTGAATAGATAACCTTTATGGATATTAACAACAATCTAGTGGATACTCTGAAGTTCCTTGCTGAGAATGATGTTTAAATCAATCATTTTAGTGATTCCTCTAATTTAGAAATCAAACTTTCTCTACTGTCAGTGTAATTCTGCAAAGAATTCAGTTTAGCAATCATTGGCTCCGTCTTGGCTTTAAGGTAGGCTTTAAGTTTAGAGTCATTTTGCACAATATTTTTGAATTCCAACATAATAGCCTTATCAGTTCTTGTGTAGATGTCTTTGAGATAAAACTCGGAATAGTTTTCCATAATGTAGAACTTTATTTTTTCTGCAATTAATCCATCAGTTTCAGCCCAATCTTGAATTGTTTTAGTCCAAAAACCATAGGTGTCCTCAATTAATGATTTCACTTCCTGAGATTTTATAAGATTAATGGTGCCATCATTAACAAGTGAATTGTATACTGATGATCGAGGGTTGAAATTTCTAGGAAGGATAAACGGATTTGAAAAGCCTCCTTCCGATACATTAGAAAATATAGAGTCCAACGGAGAGTCGTCTTTTAGAATTAACTCAATAGCTTTAAAATCTATTTCAAAGCTATTCTTTCTCCACTTCAAATACTCATCACCAGATTTTAATTCTTGTAAAAGGCTTTGCTTAATTAGTCTTCTTTGGTTCTCAATTTCATTTTCCTCTCTAAGATTTTCTACAAAAAACGAAACAGAGATACTAAATACAATTACAAAGAATTCAATTGAATACTTAACAATTAGCTTTTTCATTGTTTAATGGTTTCTATAAAGATACTATTTATGCATCATCTATTTGAACGTACTTGTTATTGCCCTTTATAAACAGTCGCAAGTAGTGGAATTCATTGGATGCTCTCCTACTTCGGTTTTTTATTTTGTAATGGTCTACCACCAGATTCATTTCACGAAATTACTCTAGCCCCTCTAAAAACCAAAAACTTGTAGCGTTAAGACTATGGGGTTATCTGATGATTGACCGCTGACCTCGATGTGCGGATTGCTTTATTAGGTAATAGATAGTAGTTGAAACCCTATTTTGATTTTGTATTTATTATGTACCCCATAGTATATGGTGGGTTTCCCATTACTCATACTTGCTGATCACTCAATATAACCCCGAAGGGTTATGCTCATGAGATTTCTAAAAACACTAAAGATTTCATATCTTGTTTGTTGATTATAATCTAAGCCAATCATATTCATTAAAAACAATGCCTTATGGGATTAGCTTCAACCTTTACTAATTCAATT